>JAABUW010001862.1_pt1 | contig 33472 bp, 16 predicted proteins | sample 5560081 | NCBI WGS metagenome assembly JAABUW01 (sample SAMN10711882, study PRJNA513363) | rock metagenome | isolation source: Antarctica rocks | place: Antarctica: Victoria Land, Knobhead sud | reverse complement strand
TAATTAATATTAAGACATAATTTGCATCTATAAGCGTGCTAGATACTATTAAAAACATTAAATAATTAATATTAAGATATAATTTGTATCTATAAGATCTATAGAGTCTATAGAATCTATAGATGCAATTTAATTATTTTCTTCGTAAAAAGTAGTAATACATTACTATAATGCATTACCTTATTATAATTAAATAATTAAATATTATTAAATATATATTGACTATATATTAACTATTAATAATTATAATATAATTATTTAAATAGTCTTGACAATTCGAGTCGATTTTTCGGATCGAGTTTCGATTTCAATTCTAGAAATCGATTCGATTCGACTCGATTTTCGATTCTAATTTTAGGAATCGACTCGCCAAGACTTTTGGGTCGGGTTGATCCGAATCGCCAAGATTCGAATCGATTAATCGATTCAAACTCGATTAATCGACTCGACGCAATCAGTCTACTAATAATACAAGTAATAACAATATACTTAAAAACAAATTTGAAAAGATTTTAAATTAACAAGAATTTTAATAGAACAAACAACAAAACTTTGTATTTTATTTAACTTATATAATTAATTTTGTAGCGCAAAATTTTATTTTAACTATAGAATTAAAAGCAACAAATAATAATTCTATTATATATAGACTGACCGTTCGGTTCCAACAGTTGGAACCGATTTGCATAAATTATGAAAATACTAACTATATTAGGTTAAAACTTGGCCTAATTAGATATAACTTTCGGGTCGGGTTATAGATTTTGGGGAAAAACCGACCCGAACGGTCAGCCTAGTTATATAATTAAAGAATAAACAACTCTAAGATATTGCAAGAAGCACAAGCTTGTTTAATATAATTAAAAAAAAAATTATATTTGTAATAATACAAAGAAATATATATATTAATTTTATTAGATTTGCGCTTTTATAATTGCTATTAATAGCTTAATTTAATATTTGCTTCGATTTAGAGTCTTTTAAGAGAAAATTAATAAAAAGTTACAAAAACTAATACAAGATATTTGTATTAATTAAAACTCTATCTATTTTATACTTTGTCGAGTATATTAATTACGCAATTATATTAATCTTTAAATAAAAAAGTATTTTTAAAATTCAAAAATTCAAAAAGTTAAGTTTAACAAAAGTAAATAAAACTTAGTTCTATTTATTAACAATATACTATTTTTTTTTTTACAAATATACTCTTATAGTTTTGCAAACAATTAATACAAATATTTATTTAGAATATTAAATCAATAAATAGAGAAGAAAATTTCTTTATACTAGATTTTAAGATTGTTTTTAATTAAATTTATCTATAGATAAGTTAATTTTTAAAGAGAAAATATCTTTAATAACTAGAAAAATTATTAGATACTATTAGTAATAGTACAAAGAAATAATATATTTGATAAATTAAATTGCTAGAAGAAATTTATTAATAGTAAAATTTCGAAAATTCGAATCTTAATTAATATAAAAAACAATTATAATTATTTAAAAAAAACAATATATTATATTTGTTGAAAAAGAAGAATATAATATTGTTGTAGAATTTTTAACTTAAAAAATCAAACTATTTTATAAAATTCTTAACAAAGAGCAAATCTCTTAGCTAAAGTATTATATATTTTGTATAAATAGTTGCAAAATTCGAATCTATAGTGTGCAAAATATTAGTTACAATTTTGTTATTATAATAGTAATACTATAAAGTAGTTACTATCTCTTTAAATAGAGCTGCGTAGTCAAGCGAGTTAAGTTAGATAATATATATAATAATAATAGTAGTATTTGTAGTAGAACTAATTGCTAAGAAACGCAAGTACAAGAAAAATCTTGCTCTCTATAAAATACTTTTTTGTTTGCTATTAAGAGAAAACAATGCGCAAACAATACTTGTTAATTTAATACTAGTTTTGCTTAAATCTAATTTGCGCAACTCTTTATTAAGTACGCACTAATATATGCTAAATATATTATTGCAAAGCAAATCTAATATTGCGAGACATACTTTACAATTATATTTTCTCTTAGAATTTTAGTTTTTAAGATCTATATTATTAGTTTTAGCTACAATATAATCTTTATATTGTTATTGTAATAATATTTACAAAGTTGCATATATTGCAATATAGATGCGCAAAGTTTTACTTCGCAATTATTTGTCTTTTAATAGCAATAGATAGAAGCAAATATTTAAAATAACTTTTTGTATTTTGTAAATAGTAAAAAAGCAATAGATATTTGCAACAATATATTTACAAAATTAATATATAATTTTGTAGATATATAAAATTCTACTTTGCAATTATTTGTAATAGCAATAAGATAAAAACAAATATCTAAAATAATTTCTCGTATTTTATAAATAGTAAAAAAGCAATAAATATTTATAATAATATATTTACAATTATTACTTTTGTCTATTTTAATAATTGTAAATTTATCTTCTTAATAGAATTGCTTTTAACAAATATTAAATAGACAACAATAATTTATTTTCTTCTATAATACGTAGACGCGTTGCTATTGTTCTTAGACACAATATAGTAATATAAATATTATTACTACTATCTTGTTTTCTTGCTTTTTATATTACTTTGCAAAACAATCTTGTAAGTACAATTGCTTCTATTTCTATATTTGTTTGCAAACTATAAAAGTACTTAATTATTGCAATATTTAATTTAATTTAGTGTAGTTAATATTGCAATCTTTAAGCTTATCTTGCAATAATAATAATAATTTTTATTTATTTTATAAACAAATATTGCAACTTTATAGATACAATTATAAATATTTATTCTTTAATATTTTATTTGCTTATTGCAATTAATATATAAGCATTAAAATTGTTTATATATTACGTAAAAACAATTTTGTTTTAATTTTAATTGCAATAGAAATAATTGCAAGATTAATTCAAAAATTTAATTAACTTTTTGTTGTATAAAGTATTATTAGTATTCTTATAAATTATTAAACAATAATAAGTAGCTTAATAGTAGCGACATTGTTTTAAAAACAAAATTAATATATATACAAACAAATTGTTTACGCAATTTTAATAGATATTTTCTATTTGTTGTTGTTATTATTGTTGTTATTGTTGTTGTTGTTGCGTTTGCTCTTGTATTTGCTCTTGTATTTCTTTTTATTATTTTTGCTTCGATCTTTGTTTTTTTTGCTTTAACTTTAATTTCTTTTGTTTTCTTAATTTCTTTTTTGCTTGTTATAATTTTGTTTGCGCTTTTTGTTTTTCTTAATTTGTTTTCTAATTGCAATATAGAACGCATTTACAAATTAAAAAAGATAAAAACAAAACTAACAATATATAATAGTTGTTTAATACTATTGCTATGTATTTGTTCTTAAATAAAATCTCTTTATTATATATCTCTTAATAGCAAATTGCGCTATTAAATATTTTTGTTGCTTTGCAACAAAATATCTTTGCAAGTCAAATTCTATTATTGCTATTGTATTTTTTTTCGCTCTATATATTTGCTTTGTTGTTGCTATTGTAGTAATCTTTTTTATTGTTATTAATATTTTTTAATTAAAAATAAACTATTATACGTAATATAATAAATACAACGCACAAATTTTAAAAAAAATATTAGACTAATTTATACAATTGCAATTATTGTTGTTAACAATTTTTTTTGTTTTTTCTAAATTGTTTGCTATTATATTGTAATTTTTGATTTTAATTGTTTACTTTTTAATAAGAATTTTTGTACTAAAATTTACAAATTGTTTTGTTGTAATAAGTTGTATTGCAAAGTTTATAATATATAAAATTAATATATATTAGTTTTGCTTGTAGCAATAGTTGTTTTATTTGTAATAATTGCAATTAAGACGCATTTTATTTGCTATTTTTAAAATAGCAAAAACTAACTTGTGTAAATATATATATATAGTTGTATTTTTATATATTTAAATTTGTTTTTAAGTCTTTGCGCTATTATAGAAGTTTTTGTAGTTTTTAGAAATATAATTTTCGAATTTTAATTTAGTTTTTGTTTAATTTATTTTTGTATAATTGTTTTTGCTTTCTTAATTTGCTAACTATTTAATTTTTTTATTTCCTTTTCTTTAATATTTTTGCAACTATATTGTGTTTCTTTTATTTTTTCTTAAATTTCTAAATTTTATCTATTGTGTTTTCGAGATATTTTAAAAACTCTTATATATTTTTCTACAAAATTGTATTAAACTATCTAATTAAATACTTAAGTATATTATTTTTAATTTGTTTGTTTAATACTTTATTTATATTTTATTTTTCTTTATTTTTAATAAAAATTAATTCTAATTTTAAATCTTTGTTTCGCAAATACTAAAATTTAAGTAGCAAAATATAAAAGATAGTATAAATTGTTTTGTATTTTGTAGATAAATTTAATTAATATATTTGTTTGTTTTTCTTAATTAAAATAGTAAAAAATCTTAGTTAATAATAATTAATCTTTTTCTTAAATTGCAATATATATATATTAACGCTTTGCAATAGTATTTTGTTGTCTATTTAAAAACTTATTAATTTGTAATTTTTATTGTAGTTTTTTATTTATTGTTTCGAAACAATTATCTACAACTCTCTTAAGTACTTTCTAGTATTTTGTAATTATTTTGCTTGTTTTATAGTTAAAGATATCTCTTTTGTTAAAAATCTATTTACAAATATATTTACGAAGTTTGCAATATAGTTTATTAATAGTTTGTAAAAAGCTTTTTTAGTATTTAAGTAAATACTGTTATTATATATAAACGCAATTATAAATAGCAATTTTGATTAATTATTTTATCTATAATTATAATAAATATATAAATAATATTTTAAGATTTAATTTTGTTTTTTTGTTTAATTATTAATCTATAAATAGAACGCAATACTAAATTAATATTTTGTATCTAAATATTAATATAATATCGATTAAAAATAGCTTATAAAAAGCAAATTTTTGTCGAAAATAATATTATATATTATTTTATAATAATATACAAACTCTTTTTATAAAAGCTTTGCAAAAATTTTTATATTAAATTTTTTAGTAATTGCAATATAGATTGCGTACTTAATTAACTTGTTAATTAATATTAAAATTATATTATTAATCTTTTTAATATATAGATTTCTTGTAAATAGTATATTTGTAATAAAGTTTATTATTATTGTTTTAAAGAATTGCAAATTTTTAAAAGATATCGAACTAAATTTTCTATATAGTTTATAATAGTAAATACGCATATATTAATAATTAAAATAGATACAAATATACTTATTAATTTTCTTAATTATACTAGATTAATAATATTTTTGTTATATTGTATTTTCGATTTGTTAATATACAAAATATTCGAATATAAAGTTATTATAATATATGCAAAGAATTTTATTTCTTGTTGCTATATTTTTCAAAATATAAATTGCAAAATCTTAATATAGTAGTTTATTTTCTTTAATATTTTATTTCGAAAATTTATTTTGCTTATTTGCAAATCTTTAATACTATTATTTTTTTACAACAAAAGTATTTTTTTATTGTAGTTTTTGCAACTACGTTGCTATCGATTTTTTTAAATTAGCAAAAAACTTCTTCGACTTTGCAATCTATTATATTAAAAGTCAAAACAACATAAAATCTAAAATACTATATAGTTTTTCGAAAATTTTCTTATTTAGATCTATAATTCGAATATTTGCAATAGTAGTACTATTTAGTTGCGCTATCAAAGTTGCAAATTTAATTATAGCAAAAACGTCTTTATTTTTTTGCAAAATAGACAAAAAAATATTATTATTATTTTCGCTACTATCGAATTTTATAATATTAGATTTTTTTAACAATATATTTGCGAAATTGATTTTTTTTTTGCAATATTCTATATTAAAGTTAAATATAATTAATTTCTTAATTTAGCAAACTTGTTTAATCGAAAACTTCTTTGTAATTATAAAGTAACAAAGATTGTTATAATTTATAATTATATAAATAATATATTTGCTATTTTGTAAATAATATTTTTAAAGCTTAAAAGTTAGCACAATAGTATAGAGTTTTTTGTTGTATATATTTTAGCAAATTTTAAATTCTTTAAATTTGTAGTTAATAAATATAATAAAATACTATTGCGTATTTTTATTAAGTTAATTAAATATATCTTTTATTTTACAATTCGATATATCGATCTTTATACAAAAAGAAATATTTTAATTGTAGTATTTTAAAATAAAAGCAATAATAAAGACAATTTTAAATATCTCGAAAACTTTTTTCGCTTTTTTAATATATATAAATTGCAAATATATTTTGCTTTTCTTTATATTTATTGTTAAATTAATTAAAAATATTACAATTTAAAAGAATTTACAAATAAAATATTAATAGAATCTCGCAAATTTAAAAAATTTAAAAATATTTTTTGCTAATTTTAATTTAAATTATTCTTAAATAGTTTTAATACAAGTTTGCTTTATTTAAATATTTTGCTTTTTAATTATAAATTTTAAAAAAATTATTTTGTTGCAATTAAATATATATTTCGATAGTTTTGTATACAATTAATATTCGAACAATGCGCAAAGTATTTTGCAAATATTTTTTCAATATTGTTTTTTTAAATCTAAGTAAATAAGTACGTTATTTAAATATATTACGCAATAAACGTTAATATACAATCTTAATATACAATTTATATAAAATTGAAAAATAGTAAAAACGTTAACAAAATTAAAAAATATAATTTAATACTCGAACTATTTGTATCAAGTATAAAAAGCTATTTTTTATTTATTATTTTAACAAATTTGAATGCAATAATATATATTGCGTATATTAATTTTAATAAAATATTTCGCATTTACAAAATACTTAAATGTCTCTAAAAAAAGAAAAAGAGAATATTTATTTTTAACAATAATTTTATTAAGTTTGCGATAGTTTATGCAAAGATACAAACTATTATTAGATTTCTTTACAAACAATACTAAAAATTTAATAAAATTACTAAAAAAATATATTTAGTTTTTCTTTAGTATATTTGCAAGATATTTTTGTATTGCAATTAATTTATTTTGCAATATATTATATATATATTTTGTGCGCAATATCTTGCTTTTTACAAAATTAATTAAATACTCTATTTAATTATATATATTAAGCGCGTTTAAAAACTTTTTTAAAAATATCTTTATAATCTTTTTAATTTGATTTGAAACAATTAATTTTTTAATTTAAAATATATCGCACTTTGCAATTTTTTTTCTTATACAACTTAAAAGTTTTTTCGAAGATAGTATTTAATATAGAAATACAATATAAATTTTACTATAATTTTTAAAAGCAAGTATAGCAAGTTGTACAAACTTTTTAAAATTAATTATTTAAATATTTTTCTTCAATTATTTAGCAAAACTATCTTAATAAATTTAAATACAATTCGATTATTATATATTCGAATTAACTTTTTCGAATTAAAATAGTTTAAAAATTATTTTATAGTTTTGTATATTAATAATATAAAACTTAGAGCAATTGTTTTTGTATATTTTTTTGCTATTAATAATAACAATAAAAAGTTTTTGTGTTCTATATAAAACAACAATACAATTATCAACAATTTGTATTTACAATAACAAAAAGATATCTTCGAATAGTTGCGCATTTTTAACAAAGAATTGCAAAATAAAATTCTCTTTAGTTTCTAAATCGATAAAATACTTAATTTTGCGTATATTACGCAATATATTAACAAATACTATTTAGATTAATACTCTAATTTGTTGTTTTTAACTTTTTATATCTAATATTGTAGCAACAAATATTAGACTTTGACTTTTCTTAAAAATACGTTACTTTTATTTCGTCTTTCTATCTACTTTTAATATTGCAAATATATAGAATTACTTAATTTATAATTTATTTAATTGCACGTATAATATTCGTAATTAATAGATACAATATTTTTTTTTTTAATAAATATCTAACAATTTTTTTTGTTTTGTTAATTATTATTAATATTATCTTTAATCTATGTAGTTACAATAGTTTTAATAATTGATATAATAAAGTTGTTCGCATTGTTAGTTGCGCTAAACAAATTATCTTGTTTGCGCAAAAATCGATTTTCTCTACTATGTTTTTTAGAGTTTTTTGCAATATAAAAGATATTATCTAATTTTAATAGCTTTTTAATTGATTGCAAATATTGTTTGATTTCGATAAATCTATTATGTATTTACGTAATATTAATATAGTTATATTGTTAACAAAGTATTTTTTAACAAATTTTGTCGATATATTTGTTCTTTAAATTTTGTATTTTTTTGTTGTTAATAATTGATTTCTTTAGTTGCAAATATAAATTGTTTAAATAAATAACAAATTTCTCGATTTCTTAATAAGATTGCTATTTTGTATTTTTAAGTTTAAACTTAATTTTTATATTGCGAATCTCGAATATACTAAAAAATTCTTTAATATATCGAAAAAAATAGTTTCAAATAATTTCTTTATTCTTATTACGTATTTTTTGTGCGTATTTGTATTATTAATTATTAGGCTGATCGTTCGGGTCGGTTTTTCCCCAAAATCTATAACCCGACCCGAAAGTTATACCTAATTAGGCCAAGTTTTAACCTAATATAGTTAGTATTTTCATAATTTATGCAAATCGGCTCCAACTGTTGGAACCGAACGGTCAGTCTATTAATTATGTTGCTTTTTTGTAAAATATAATATAATTTAAAGTATTTTCGACTCTTTATTAAAGTAATTTGCAAAATTATTCTAAATATAATTTTTGCAATTCTTGAATTAAATTTCTAAACTTATATAGTTAATATATTTTTATATCGACAACTTCTTAATACAATTAATCTTTTTGCGTTAATTAAATTGATAGTAATTATCGCTATATTTGCAACAATAATTATTAATATATTGTACAAACTAAAGTTTTGCAATTGCAAACTCAACTTTAAGTCTTAGAAATTGTAGTATATTTGCATTATTAATATATTGCATAATAATATTTGTCGAGATAGATAATATAGATTTGTTTTTAAAATTAAATACTTTAATATTTTTTTTGTTCTAATTAATAACTATACTAGTATTAGAATAATTATTTTTGTCTAATTCTTAAGATATATTATTTGCGTAGATTTCTTTATACAATTAATTATCAATAATATTCTAAAAATTAATTGATTTTTGAGTATATTTGAGAAAGCAAATTACTAATAATTTGTTAACTATTGCTTTTAATTGAATAGCTTCGTTTAAACAAAGCAATTAGAACTATAAAGTAGCTACTATTTTTTTAAATAAAATTGCGTAGTTAAGCAAGTTAAGTTAAATAATATATATAATAGTAATAGTAGCATTTGTAGTAGAACTAATTGCTAAGAAACGCAAGTGCAAGAAAAATCTCGCTTTCTATAAGATACTTTTTTGTTTGCTATTAAAAGAAAATAATGCGCAAACAATATTTGTTGATTCAATACTAATCTTGCTTAAATCTAGTTTGCGCGATTCTTTGTTAAGCACGCATTGACATACACTAGATACGCTACTACGAAGCAGGCCTAGCATGGCGAGACACGCTTTACAAATACAAAGAAATAATATACTTATTAAAAAAAAAAAAAATTATAAATATCTTTGTTGCTTTCTAAAATACTATTAAAGTAAAGTTTTAAATACAATAGTCGATTTAATTATACTTGTAATTATCGATCTTATTATAAAAAAGCTTACAAATTAGACACTAAAATACAAGTTAAAAAATAAGAAAATCAATTAATTTCTAGTATTTTCGAATCTTACAAAGAGAAACAATATCGAGCTTCTATTTTTGTATATACTATTACAAAATATTAGTATATTAATCGAAAGAATATTATTTGTTTGTATTATTTTAATTATATTAATACTTTAAATATTCTTTTCTTTAATACTTTTTTTAAGACTTTTTTTTGTCTATATTTATTCTATTATGTCTAGATTAAGAAATTAATTTATTGCAAAAAAAGTTTAAAATTAATTAACAAGCTAGCAAATTAAATATATTAATTCTAGACAAGATATTTTGTATTATCTATATATATTATCTATTTACTTTACGCAAGCTATTAAAGAAGATAATAAAATTAACAATATTAAAAAGAAGTTTATATAAACGTAAAAGAAAAATATTAAGTTCGAAACAAAATTTAAAAAAGTTATAGTAAAATAACTAATAGTTTTAATAATTTTAACTAGTATAGATGCGTTAAAAAATTGCGTAAAAAGAGAGACTTAAATTAATAATTAACAATAAGAATATATAATATAAATAACAAAGCAATTAACAAATATAAACTTGCGTAATATATTAACAAGATTAAATATATATTAATATAAAAAAATAACAAGTTTGTATTAACAAAAATTCAAAAAAAGTATTAGTAAATAAATATTAATTTTAATTCTAATATACATATTTTTTATTTTGTTTTAATAAAACTATTTGTCAATATATTATTTACAATTCTATTAATTTTTTCGAATCTTCTACTCTTTAAATTCTGTTGTATTCTACTAGATATTGTAGAAAATTTCTAAATTGCTATATAATTTTATTATTTCTATATATTACTTATAAAATAAATTAAGTATATATATATATAATAGAAGTGCTATTAATTAATTTAAAAAAGTATTGCAAGTTACAATTGTGCACAAAAAAAAAATAAAAAAAAATTGTATTGAAAACAAAACAATAATTGCAAGACTATTTTATTTTAATTAAAAAAATTGCGTAAAACAACTATTTAAGAGCAAGTCTCTATATTAAATTGTAAATCTATAGAGAAAAATATTAAAAATAAGATTAAAAAATATTAAATTAATTAAATTTTTTATAGTAATATATCTAAATAATATAATAAAATATACAATATTAACAATTTTATAACAAAATACTTTAAAAATAAATTTAGACAAAAAGCAAATAAAAAATTGCAATTAAGAAAACAAATTAATTTAAAATTATCAAAAAGATACAAAAGCTATTTAAGAATATAAATATAATAATAGAATTATTTTTAAGAAAATTAATATTATTTAAATATATTATCTATACTCTATATTTAAGCTAAATAATATTATAGTTAAATATTAACAACAAACTTAATATTAATAAAAGCTTTTTAATCTATATAAAATCGATTGTAAAAATTATTTAATAATAAATTATCTATTATAATAACTTAGATAACTTAAAAAAAACTAATAATAACAATTCTATAAAATTATTTAATATCTTTGTTAAAAAAAATGCAATCTCAAATAATACAAAGAAAAAAATATTTTAAATTTTATTATTCTTAAGATAGAGAATTTCGATAATATAATTAAAGAGAATAGTTGTAAATAAGAAACTTAATATAAAATCTAAAATAATATAAAAAAACTAAATTATAATTATTATTTAACAACAAATAATAAGAATAACAAAACAAATAATAAAAGCAAGAACAATAAAGATAATAGCAATAGAATTAATAAAAATAACAATAACAAAAATAATAATAAGATAAAAAGTAACTCGAATTAAACTATTTAAAATAATAGTAAAGCAAACAAAATTATTAAAATCTTAAACTAATAACTTTATATATATAATTTAGAGAGTCTACTATTATAAAAACAATTCTAATATATTATTCTAATATATTATTATATTGTATATTCTATATTGTTATTCTTTTGTATTATAAAATTGTAATTAAAATAGATATTAGAATTGCAACTTATATATAACTTTATTTAATTTTACTTAAATTAAAGACTTTAATTCTTAATAATATATTGAAAATATATATTTAATACTTTAATAATTATATAATTATTTAAGTATTATTTCTTTATATATAAATAGATAAAATAAACTTTAATAACAAGTCTTAATAGCTTAATAGTTAGAGCAAATATAATTGTTAATAATTGTTGTTAAATTTGAAAATATATTGCAATATTAGTAAAGCTAGCTATAAATAGTATTAATTTATTTAATATTTGTATTGTATCGAAAATTCGAATCTTTCTTAAAATACAATTAAATTTATTTTTTAAATTTTAATTCTAAATAGTTCTAAATATATTATCTTAATATATTACTAGATAATTTACTATCAAAAGATTATAAAATAGAATATAACTTTCTACTATTTATTTTAGAAATTCTTTATACTAATACTAAGTCTTAACAATTTAAGTCGATTTTTTAAGTCGATTTTCGATTTTAACTTTTGAAATCGACTCGATTTAATTCGATTCGAGTATTTGACTTAAACTTGATAATCCGACCCGACGATATTAGTCTAGACCTAATATTCTAACATATTAGAATCGAAAATCGACTTAAATTAAATTCAATTAATTTTAAAAAAGTAAAAATTGACTTAAGTTTTAAGTCGAATTCTAATATTAAATAGTATCTATAGATCTATAGATACAAATTATATATTAATATTAATTTTTTAATATTTAAAATTTAAAATTTTAAATAGTATCTATAACACTTATAGATATAATTAATGTATTATAGTAATATATTATTATTTTCTACAATTAAGTAATAATTATTTAAAATTTATAGAATTTGTTTAAGAAACTAAGACTTAAAATTTAATTCTAAACATAGTAATTCTTAATATAATAACGCAATTTTCGATTTCTTAATAATTCGATTCAATTTCTAATATTAGAATCGAAAATCGACTTGAATTGTATTAATTTATATTTAAAATATTAGAAATTAACTTAAATTTTAAGTTGATTTGTAGAGTTAAAATCGACAAGTTAAGTGTAAGATGCGAGTGCGCCTGCTCCTCGCTGGCGCACTAAGATATGAAAGACGTGAGGTATAATAGACTTGTATTACTATGTCTCAACTATATAGGGTAGATAGTAGTAGGACTAATTGTTGAAGAACAATGAGAAACGAGCTTCCTCCCTATCTAATACTCGCCATAACGTGCGAGCCTGTTCCCCGCTATCTAACCAGAAAGGGGTGCCGTGCTATCCGGGACTTCCATAGGCACCCGGGATCACGTGTCCTGCCATACCCTGAGGTGCTAGCGCGCCGGGGGCGCTATGGCATTACATTAAGTCGATTCTAAAAGTTAAAATCAAAATCCAATTTAACAATTAGTCTACTAAGAAGTTTTCTAGAATAGATAGATAGTTGCACGTTAACTTAACGTAAACTAGTAAACTTCTATCAATTATTATCGCAAAACTTTTAGTAGCAAATCTATAATCGACAATTTTACAATTGTTTTTTGTAGCATTAACTGTTCTATAATTAATATATATTGCTATTATTGTAGCAAGATTAGAAGACAAACAATCTCTCTTAATATATCTCGATTAATAATAATAAGTTTCAAGTCTATCTAATTAACGTCAAGTCTAAAGACTATAGCTATTATATCAAAAAAGAGCTAGAATAAAAAGATCAAGATAAGAAATATATTAAGAAAAAAAATTAGATATATTTGAGATAATTAGAAGATCAAATTCTAAGTATCTAAAAAGATATATTTTAGTTTTATCTCTAAATTTGTCTCTGGAAATATCGCAAAAATAGAACGCATCTAGTTATTAAAAAGAACGTATTTTCTTAGATTTCTTATTATGTATATTTTTGCTATAAGACTACAATATATTTTCTTAAAATTATAATAGATTGTTACAAGATTCTACTAGAAATATACAATCTAGAGTTTGTATAAAATTATAGTCTTAATAGATATTTATAGATATTTTGCTTAAGATTATATAGATTATTTTCTAATTTAACTATTACTACTACAATTACTGCTTATATAGATTGATTGTTAAATCGAATTTCAATTTCAACTATTAGAATCGACTCGATTTAACAATTCTAATATTAGGAATCGATTTCTACTTTTTTAAAATCGACTTAACTTAACTCGACTCGATTTTCGATTCCAATATTAGAACTTGAATCGAATTGTTAAGAAATCGAAAATAATATTATTATATCAAGAATTTCTAAAAATCGTATAAAATAAGTTTAAATTTATTATTATTATTATTATAGATAATATATTATAGTAATGCATTATAGTAATACTATTATAGATAGATATTCTAATATAATTATTAATTAAATACAATAAATTAACTATTTCTATTAAATTATTACTAAAAATAATAAAATTTACTAAAAATAATAATTCGAGTCGATTTTCGAGTCGATTTTCGAGTCGATTTTCGAGTCGATTTTCGAGTCGAGTTTCGATTTTAAATTTCGAAATTAATCCGAATTAACTTTAAGTTTCGATTCTAACTTTAGGAATCGATTTAACTCGATTTAACTCGATTAATCAATTCGAACTCGATTAATTAATCCGATACAATCAATCTATACTTACAACAATATTCTTATCAAATTCTTTTGTTTATATATCAAGAAATCGAACTTAACGTTAAGAAATCGAATTATATAAAAAATTCGAGTTTTCGCAATTAGTCTAAAGAAGATATTGTAGTTTTATTATATTTAAAGTTAATACTAATAAGCTAGTATATTAATATTATCTTTAATTGTACTCTATATTTGTTTTTATACTTGTTATTATTATTGTGAAAATTAATAAAAACAAGACTTATTGCGCGAAATCGATTGAATTATCTAGAATTCAATTTGCTTTAATTTGCGTGCAAGACAAGTTAGAAGTAAGTTTTGCATCTAAGAATTCAACTCCAAAGTTACGAATTAGTTTCAAAAATTGGCACAAATCCAAACTTGGGACTAACCCATTTTGTATAGAATTTGGAGCCAAGGATCTACGCGGATCTATTTCTAGCGATCTTTCTATCCGCGCGGGTCGCGGTTTTTTATCTAAGGATCCACCCGGGGCGGATTTTCTAACTAAGGGCTCCAACCTGGAACGGATCCTCCAGAGGCAGAACCCGCTCCAACCCGACCCGTTCCGCAGCGTAAATTTAGACAATGCACGCTAGGATCTTCCCCCGGTACACATAAGCTCCCCTGTCTGCGATGCCAACATCTCCATCCGCATTCAAGAATACTGTGGTATACCTATTCCCCAGTCCCCTTACCCAGCATCGCCTTCACACCTCTCCCTCACGAATCGATCCCGGGGCCCGCCCTCGTGTTCAAAAAAGGTTTCACCAACCCAACATAGCATTGAAGATTGTGTATATTGTTGATGATCCGTGCTTGGACGGGAATGTGTACAATGACACGACGCATCTTCACGGAATTGCATCAAGTAGCGTTGACCTGTTACGCGTGGGAGAAGGCAGGGGAGGGCGGGGAAGGCGAGGGTATTCCTGTCGAAGAGAAGGAAGCAAAGGATGACGAAGAGCGGGAGCCTTTAGTGGAGGGTGGGGCGATAAAGGGGAAAGAGTGAAGTAAGGAGACGAATGTACTTGAGGGAGCGAATGCCAAGAAAAAGTAATTTTTGCAGCATGGGAAGACGGAGAAATGGATATGGGAGGCGGGAAGGGTCTACATAGGGAATTTCCTCAATTCGTATGTGGACTCCACCGCTAGGTCGAAATTTTATTTGGGACGGGGATAAAGCGCGCTTGTGAGGTGAACCAGCAGATGGATTGCGTCAATCCGAGTTCATGGAGTGGGCGCTCTCCTCAAGTCGCCCTTCACGCTGGGTCTCCAAACTACAGCATTGTGATCTCTTCACTACTAGAATTAGTGGACTGGCGACTGTCTCAAACTTTGGAGCTTAGGCAGCATGTAGGAAAGCTTCGAGGAAATGAGAGCTAGTCAAGCGATATGACTCCTTGTTGAACACTAGCCTCCTTTGCGTCTCAATCGTTATAACCGATTCGAAGGATATCGTCTGCCGTAGCACTGATCTGACCGTCTGACAGCTTTGGCATTAGCATCAAGAACTCGCTATTAGAGATTGCGAACTTACACTGCATGATTCCATGCCATGCTTGGTCGACTTCAGGGGTAGGGGGACCTTTGTATGGCGAGGGGTACCATAGCGAGTAATTGAACCTGACGTCTTAGTAATCTTGGCTTATAGCTTCGAGTACAGGCGCTGTCACTGAATCAGCGACTGTGTCTGGTCTTGGGGATTCCACGTCAAACTCACGATATGCGTTGAATTTGTCTATGCAGTTTCTGCGACATATTTTCGAGATAGTGACAGTATGAAGCAACAGGCCAGGGCATACTATCGCACTAATACTGTGCATGATCTATGAGAAGATGTGACTCGAACGATGCGGCTGTTCACGTTCTTGGTTCCATTCGATGGAGAGATATGAGTGTGTGTCGCCATCGTACATTTGGCTTCCATCACACGCCTTCTTCTCGTCGGAAATTGGAGAGTAGGTGGCTTGTGAAAACATGGTGAGCAGTATAGAAGAGACTCGACGAGAGTCTAGCACTGAGTCGGTTATTGTGTTAGAATTACACTAGAGAAAGTTTGAACACAGGCGTACACAGGTAAGCACTCATAACGAGGGAAGTGCGCCATTGCCCTGCCAGGCTGCTACTTCGTCGATCACGTGCGCGCTCCTATCAGCTATTCCGCCATCCTCGAAGCTCTGGGCGGCATAGCGACCACGTAGAGCCTTAGCTTCTCTCTGCTGATGCCGCATCTTCGATTTAGAGCAAGACACGCCACTCAATAAGGAGTGTGCGTCTGATGCACCTCCAACGGACATGCCCCGCTGGCTCGGCCTACCTGATCGCCGCTGTTAATCAAAACGCCTTTCTGCGATAGGTAGGTCAAGTATTCCGATTCTCCGGGCTGGCATCTCCGTAAATCGATACACGCGAGCCAATAAGGAGGATGCACCTTCAACGGACATGCCCCGCTGGCTTGGCCTACCTGATCGCCGCTGTTGATCAAAACGCCTTTCTGCGATAGGTAGGTCAAGTATTCCGATTCTCCCGGCTGGCATCTCCGTAAATCAATACACGCGAGCTAGTCAACCGTCTTAAGAGGTCTTATTCGATAATTACTGACTTCGCCTAGCATAAGTGCAGTAAAGGATTAGAACTATAGACATGAAGTTAACAAATGCCTCACACCTACCTTAATCGGCAGTATTGCAGTAAGAGATGCACGCCAATCCTGGAACGAATGCTTCACACCCTCCCCCAATCGAGTAAGAGATACGTGCCAGTCTGTGGTAAGCGCTATACGACTCCGCAGACGCGGCATCTTCCTTCTTTCGTTGCTGCACAATGATATCAGGTTTAGTAAACGGTAAATTTAAATGCGTACCAATGGTGAAGTCATGGCCCCAAGATTCAATCACAGATTGGCTCCCATCATCCAGAGGGCACACTGCACCCGAGTCACCCTCATCATGGCATGCTAGCCTCTCAGAGGCCAAGTTTTACAACAAGTTAATTGAAAAGCCAGAATTTAAGGTAACCACTATTAGCGCCTTCACAAAGGTTGTCCCTTCTTAACTTTATTACGTTCTATCAGTATGCAAAATAGCTTTCTGACAATATAGAGAGCAACTAGAGGGTATCACTACCAAACCATCGCAGACGACGATAACCTTGAAAATAATATTCTAGCTTGCAAGTTGCAACGTCCTCCACGGATGAATTCTTCCCTTAGAAGACCTACGAAAGTAGACGGGCCCCCAAGCAGATCTGCAAAATTCTTAAGCGAAGACCCTAGTCGAAAGATTGAAACTAGATTTCTTGAGTGGGGCCCCACCAATCGCAATTGAAAGATTCAAACGGCTTCCTTAGAGTGGATGGGGCACGCATGATGCATCCTTTGCCGCCGGAGTAACCCGGCATGCAGATCTCATGTACGTGAGCTATGAGGTACGGGCAGCTGAAACGATCTCGGGAAATGATCCATAGCGCTAGCGTATGCGTAGCCGGATCTCCATGCGCGTGATGCCATAGAGCACACGTGAGCACTGAGCTCCCCACTTCCATCCGCTATCGACGATAACTGCAGCCAATCAAACCATAATAGGAATCTCTCCGGGCATAAGGTTAGCTAAAGTAAGGTAGTTCCCGGTGATCTGCAAAGGGACGGAGTCGGCCCCCTCGACCCGAGGATGACTTCGTAGTCTTACGCTAGAGAAAAGACAAAAGACGAGACGAATCGACGATCAGCTTTGAGTACTTGAACTTATCAGTCGGACCCGTTTTCTGCAGGATTGTTTCAAAACATAGCAACTTTAGCATGCATCAAGGAAAAATACCTCACACCTGCACACGTTTTCAGAGACCAATATTGTCCGAAAAGATTACCTAGGAGCTGTGAGCTGCGGGTGTCGGGTATAGATGCTGTTTATTTGGTCAGTTGCCGTAATTGCAGCTATCATCCTGTGCGTCAGCCTCACCTGAGACTGCACATCACAATAGCGAGAAAGATGATGGGTGCGGCAAGAATACTCACTGTGTGTGCTCACCATTCCTTCGCACAAAGCGAGCACACCCTACCAAAGTGGTTTCAAGGCACGCTGTAGGATGGACCACCCAAACTTTTTTGAAATCCCACTCTCTAACACAGGGATTTGCATCCTTTCAACGCAACAACTGATTGGGCGTACCAGTCACCGCTGTATTCACCTTGCTCGGCCTCATGTCTGAGACTAGCCCAGCTTGTATGCAGTGCTGAGCAAGATGCAAAATTGCGTCAGCGAAGAACGCTCCTCACGCGAGCCATCAAGGTCTTCGTAAATGAGTTGGAGATGGCTGATGCTGATCAGGGTCTGTGGGCGGCCCAGAAAATGGCGGAGGCAGCACCTTTGCCGGCTTCGCCGCATAACAGCAGATCCTTCATAGGAAAGGCATGCTTGATACATCCTTGAACCCCTCAACTTTTTCTCCAGCTTATTCGATCTTCTTTCAGTAGTCGAAGAAGGACCACTGTGAACAACGGACTCCAACTGATTCTGCACAATCAACTAGCCGTCTGCTCACTGGATTGATTCTTCCCTAACGAGCATCGCTAAAATGGGTTTTCAGCACCAAAACAGAGGTCCCGAATTTCTTGCCATATTCGGTACGGGTACTGGCATTGCAGCTATTACCGTCATTTTGAGATTGTGGGTTAGATCTCGCATCATCCGAAAAGTAGGAGCCGACGACTGGGTTGTAGCTGCTTCTTTGGTAAAGACTCACCTTTTTGATATATCACTCTGAAGTCATGGAAGTGAAAGCAGAAACAACAATCTGGCTAAAAGATGCCATGCTAATTCGACGTGATGATCTAGGTCCTTGTCTTCGGATCACTGAGCTGCTTAGCTACTTCGGTTCATTATGGTCTAGGAAGACATACAGTTTTCCTATCCGACGAACAGGCACAGACTGCCTTGAAACTCCTATGGGCTGGATTTTGCATCACCCCCTCTGCTGAAGCCACTGCAAAGATCTCAATATCTTTGATGCTTATGCGTGTCACGACAAGTGCCAAGTGGAAACGGTTCTTTACTTCTCTAATAATCTTCTTTCTTATGATAACCATCGCAAGCCTATTTGCCATTCTCATGTCATGCAGGCCTATCGGGCTTCTGTGGGACCCTTTGTTAGAGGGTCACTGCGATGTCAGGGAGAGGACTATTGTGATATATATTCAAGGTGGTACGTTTTTGTTCCATTCCTTTCTAGGCCACGAGTTTGTTGATTCTGATGAAGAGTTCAGTCATGGCTGCTGGCTACGATGTCATACTCGCTACTTCACCGATCTTTCTATTGTGGAAAGTGCAGATCAGCAGCTATACAAAGATACTGCTATGTGGCTTACTCGCACTTGGATTTTTGTAAGTGGTCCCCATCCAGCGCTATGCTGGGGTTATGTAACTAAAACATGTGTAGCACAAGTGCAGCCGGCATTCTCAGAACAGTATACACCCCTGAATCCACACGTAAAGACGACGCTACTTGTGAGTATTATCCAGACAGATTTTCTGGGTTGTCCGAGCTCACAGATATGGACAAGATGTTGTGATGAATTTCTTAGTATGGAAGACGTAAGTGATTTGTTTGAATCCAACCAAGCATAGCTAATGAGTTTTTAGCGTTGAACTACCTCTAAGCATTATCGTGGGTTGTCTTCCGACTCTACGCCCCTTGTTCAATAAGTCGAAGCTAGACCAGAATCGTCGTTACCAGGTTCAAGATGACACTTACGTCCTCACGGATCATCATAACGGGAACAAGATTACAAAGACCACCTCTATAGATCTGAATGTAAGTGGGGGGTCATTTGGTGACTGCCACACTTTCGGGCAGGATTCATGGAATGTCGAAGACCGGGCCTAAGGGTTGACCGGATTTCTACCAAGCTTTGAATGTTGTGCGTGGAAAAGATCAAAGCTCTTTCCCATTATTTTCTGTCTTCTGGGAGCCATTTGCGAGGTGGAAGGGTAGAAACTGTCTCATTCGGTAGGCATGTGCAGGCGATGGGGATAGTCGCAGGAATGTCAGCTTCTAGCAACACTCTGAGATGGTCAGTGGTCCCTAGACAGATATGTTCCCGGTGTGCCGAAAATAAACGTGGATATCAATGCGGCTTGAACGATATGCGTAGCTAGCAAGTAGACATACACGACCATGTGTTCAGAGCAAACAGGCCTGCTTGTAGAGGAGCCTTTCCTGAGAAAGCCAATACAGTCTTAGCAATTTCCTTGTTTTCATCCGTAATGGAATGGGTTTACCCCGCACTTTGTGTCGAGTTGGGGACGGCTACACTACATATACGCAGTCTAATATTTCGATTATCATTTATCCCGGACTGCTCTTAGTGCTGAATCGTAGTGATTCCGCCCTTACATCCACCCGAATCCACGAACCTTTCTTCAGCCATGGACCCCTCCTCCAACGGCTTCAACTTCGTTGTCTATAAAGGCTCTCCAGATCGGCGCGTCATCCAAGGAACCACGCACCGTAGCCAGCTCAATGGCGACGAGGTCCTCATCAGGATCACTCACAGCAGTCTTTGTGGCACAGATGAGCATTATCTGAATGCAGACATGTGTTTGGGGCATGAAGGTGCTGGTGTAGTTGAGACCCTTGGCCCAGATGTCAAGACTTTGGAGATGTATGTTCTTGTCCATTCTTGGTTCCATCCAGCGCTTGTGCTCTGTTTAGCGGACTATCTTCACTGACGATTTCGATTTTGCAGGGGTGACAATGTTGCCTTTGGTTACCAAAGATCGTGCTGTGGCTCCTGTGCCCGATGTCTCGCAAGCCTCGAAATGTTCTGCCCATCACGCGGGTTCTACGGCTTTAGTGAGCTGGACATCGGATCTATGGCCTCGCACATTGTCTTTCGTGAATCCTTCACCTACAGGCTACCTCCGGCCATCTCCAACGAAGCTGCCTCAGCTCTCATGTGCGGCGGCGCTACCGTGTTCAATGTTCTGGACATGTTCAATGTCAAACCAACCGACCGGGTGGGTATCGTTGGTATAGGGGGATTGGGCCATCTAGCGATTCAGTTCGCAGCAAAATGGGGCTGCGAGGTAATCGTCTTTTCAGGAACCGAAGACAAAAGAGAGCAGGCAATAAAATTGGGGGCCACAGAGTTCCACGCCACAAAGGATCTGGACAAGTTTGAGAAAATCGCGCCGATCGATCATTTGATGGTCACGACTAGCATGCAAATCCCCTGGCCTCTTTATCTACCAATCATGGCGTCTCCAGGAACTATATATCCGCTCACTGTCTTTGACGGCGACCTCAAGATTCCCTATATACCGTTCCTGTTCAGTGGGCTGAGAATTCAGGCCAGCATTGTCGCACCAAGGGTTGTCTATAAGCGTATGTTGAGCTTTGCGGCATTCCACGGAATCGGGGCAATTGTCCAACGATATAGGCTTGATGTGGCCGGCATTGAACAAGCGATGGCAGATTTGAGAGAGGGAAAAATCAGATTCAGGGGTGTCCTGTGCGGAGTGAATGAACCAAACAGAAGCCCTCTCGGGTGATCTGTTGGTCTCAATGAAGAAGGCATGGCCAAAAGATTTGTAGAAGTTGAAGGAAACGAAGAGATCTATATGCTTTTTGCGGCTGATGGCTCCGCACTCTACTTAGCATCAACTCCTTCCCAATCACCCCGACATCTTCATACTTTCTTCCAGAATCCTGTGCCAAATCTTGCCATCCGTGCTCCCAATAATATCATGGCTGCGGCTAGGAGCAATGACCCCGCCCAAGCCTGCAAGCCAACCCAGCCTCCATGATCTAGTATTGCCCCAGCTATCGGATTACCTACCAGAAGACCTAGCCCACACACTCCAGTGATCATGCCCAGAAAAGTACCCACCGTCTGAAGGTCATCTGTCAAATTGAAGACGACTGGTCCGCCTAGTGACACAAAGCTTCCCGAAACAAAGCCGTAAATGACACCGAAGACAATGATACCGGCCGTACTTTCTATAGCGATCCAACAAAACGCTAGGACCGCGGCTGCCATGGCGAAGGCAATATGCAGGTTCATAGGACCTATGTATTTGTCTGCAAGATAAGTCGGCACTAAGCGTCCAAACAATGAGCCGACATTAGTCATGGCAAGAAGGTAAGACGCTAGGTTGATCCGTGTATTGCATTTCGAGAGGGCGTAGATTTCGATGTAAAAGAAAGCAATGTAGATACCCATGTAGCCGAAGAGCATGCCAAATATGAGCAGAAAGAACGACCATTTCTTGAAAAGCTCCCAGTCAAGAAGTCGACGAAACGTCGTCGACGGGATTCGCTGCCTCATCCCAAAGACTGGTATGATCAGTGCCGTTAATTGGATAAACGCGATAACGCGGGTTGCCCAACCAAATCCGATGCTTGGCTGAAGCTGCGTGAAGATCACTGGGTAAATGATACCCCCTATTGTTATACTGCTAAGCAAAAAAAAAAGAAAAGCAAAGCACTGAGAATAGCAACTCCGTTAGACGTACCGATACTACTCCCTAACGAGGCGACTCCAAAAGCGAACGCGCTCCTACGCTTGAAGTATTGGGATATGATACTCGCTCCAGGAAGATAAAGGAGCCCACTGCCAACACCGACTGTAAGACCTTGTGCGAGGAAAATTTGCCAGTATTTCGAACAAATGCTCGTCAGCATCATGCCGACGACGGTAAGAAAAGCTCCCGAGTAGATCAAGCCATTGAAGTAACCAGCATCACAGACCGGGCCCGCGACGAAAGAGACAATGAGTATTAGGCCGCCCTGCACAGACCCGATCCAAGCAATATTCGACTCAGACTCATGTTCGAATAGATGGGATTGGTAGTAGGTCTGATACACGCCGTACATGTTGATCACACCCCTTGATTCGAGGGTTGGTGTTAGTACAGCAACATCCATGTCTACCAAACGACAATCCCTCACCAGGTTGACAAATTGATGCAGAACGCTCCTGCGACTTGCAACCAAGCCATAGTACCCCCATCTGGTATATCACGGAAGGATTCATCTACATCAAGCAAGATTTCGCCGCCTTTGGGCTCGATTTCTGGTTGGGACATGCTCAGGGATGTCATGTTTGCACTAATGATGCTGTGCTGAACAGTAGTCCTGAAAAAAAACGGGAACGAGACCTTCCTAAATCCTTCTGGACCCCCCAGGTAGGTCCCCGTAGCCTTGAGCCCCGGGTCTTGAAAGCACGATGTCCGCGAAGCGGGTCAATAACCCGAGAAGGATTCCCAGCCACAGAAAGCTATCCTCCGTCTACTACGCGTAAATGTAGACCCTCTTGAACTACCTAAGCCGCATGGGCTCTCCGAAATTTCATTGAGTAACTTATCAGTGTTTGTCTACAGTTGAACGCTATTCCGGTAACTTGTGTAGATTCACCTCGTCAATGAAGCTGCGCAGCTTCTCTGTGGTTTCCGCCGCTAGAATCACAGAACTGATACTGTTTATGCCGCTCTTGTCCGGACACCAGCCAGCGATGATCAAGCTGCCGTCTCGGAAATTCCTTTCAAATTCACGCTCAAACGCAACTCTAGTCCCCTTCAAACACAAAGGGAAAAACAATACAGCCTCGGGGAGATTCCGGTCAACAGAGAAATGGTTTTTGAGAAATCCTAGAGGGTGGGAGCCTGCAACTCTCACGTTCAGGTCAACGATGAGATGTCTACCATCAGGACTGGTCATGACGTCCGCGTTCATAGGCCCATAGTAACCTTTCTGATGTACATACTGGGCCATCTCGCCCATTATTTGAGCATACACTTTTTCCAGATGATCTTGTTGCTCGTAAGAGATAAAGGCCCCTCCCCAATGCCCAGCTGCATCCATTATTTGCTCAGTGCAAGAGGTAAAGATTGTCCGTCCAGTCTTGGTGACAAAGAGAGAGAGTGCCGCAGTATCGCCAGGAATCAGATCTTGAACCACCAAACTGCAAGGCTGCAAGTTCTTGTTGGAGTCGTTGAGTTGATGGAGCATTCTTTTCACCTCTCTTGCGAGGACTTCAACGGCCTTCTGACTGTCTGACTCAGTGCGGATCAAGAAAGTACCTTGGCCCGAAAGAGCCTGTGGCATTTTGACGGCGAAGGGAAGCGGACGCTCGCGGATCGGCTTTACCATCCGTATCACTTCCGCATCAACCAGCCTCTCGTTAGGGATCTGGTAAGGCTGTAAGAGTGTATCGATGACCTTTGAGCCCGGTGTTGGTAGTCCAGACAAAGCTAGGGCTCTCTTGGAGAGCAGTTCGTAATGCGCCTCGGGCTCAACCGCATGAGGAAGGTGAAGCATGCAGTCCATCGGACTGGCAATGGCGATTTGTGCACCCGGAAATAGAACAATATCCTGCGCCTTGACGACAAAGGTCACTTGTGGCCGTTGAGATGGGCTCAACTGGTCAAAAACTCGGAATGCGTCGACTTGATTAGCTCGCTCGGAGCCGAATGAAAGCTGATTCTGCGGACGCTCACGGTGGTCGTGTTCAAGGTCGAACAGGATCAAAGGCATTTTGCCGGCAATGAAACCAAACAGCTGAGGCACGACTTGAAGAAACAGCCTCGCGAGTTCATCGCTGTCTTCTACGGGGGAGAGCGGAGACTGGTAAATAAACTTGCTGGACAAGGGAAACCCTGATGTCATCTGGACATCCGCCGTAGGGACTGCGTAGACTAAGACGATGTCCCGGTCAGACCCTCCATCCAAAGAATAGAGCTGTTTGAGTGTAGTGTCCAGGGTGATATGTTGCGAGGCGAGCGCCATCTTCTTGGAGTTAGCGTTCTTGGAATGAACGTGTATAGTTTCACTTCCATTGAAGGTATAATACTTTGAGGGGCTTCTAGACCAAGGTGTAACTGTTCATGGTAGAAGGAGACTTGGCCTTCCGGAATGTGATGGGGGGGGTCTAGGGTCGGACGATCCGACGATCGATCCACTTCAGCCCTCCGGCTTGGCAACGATGATTATAATAAGGCATTCACCAAATTTTGCCTCGTGATGCAGTCAGACGGCTCTCATGCAGTATGCAGTATGCTGCAATCAGTCGGTCCACCTGCTGCAACTGCAGACGAGGCTGCCTTCTAAACGCTCTTGCATATCTTTTGCTTCCCCAGTAAAACTCATTTCTTCACCATCCTTAGTGCTTTTAATACATGTATGCATGGACCCGCGCGAATCCCAGACTCATTGGAACACGAGGTTGCCATCCTCACATCGTCAAGGTTCCAACATACTTTCTCCTACTCTTCCTTGTTCCCTGAGAGGAGCCGTTCTATTGGCTTGGTTAGCACGCACGGTAGCTGCAGCAACTTGGTTGGCGGATAGATCGGACGGACCGAGACACGATGACAATCTCTGCTGCTCAATGCAGCCACCTTGGAACTGGCGCGCCAGCGATTGCCTGCCATGCATTCAAGCCGGACGACCAGCAGACCGTGGCCCAATACCTCATTGTCCCGAGTACGCGTTCCACTTAGTACGGCCCACCTCAACGCTGAGGCCACCCTTGCACTAAGTTACTTGTGCACTCAGAACCCGATTCGCATTGAGGTAGCCCGAAGTACGTGGAACGTGTGCTCCAGACGATTACCATCTGGTCAGTGGTTTTTTTTGTTTGGGCTTGAAAGAAGCAAAGCGCGACATCTTCGTTCACAGCCTCATCGAATTCGCATCTGATCTCGGAGAATGGCACACATCGACTCCAAGGATGCCGGTAACGAGCAAAGCTTCAACGGCATTGAAAGTGCTCAGACCAACACCATTGAGAAGACGTTCACCGAAGGACGCTGCCATTGGATCGAAGAGCCTGTTACCTCGCAATGGAAAACTACTGATAAAAAAATCTCTACCACCCTAAGAGATGTCAATAAACTATACCATCAATGGAGCGCATCAAAGCCTGGACTATTCTGTCCTTTCTCAGACGCTTTGTGGTTACAGACATGCGAGATACTACGAGATGTCGGATTGCCATGGCTCAATAACAATCTAAACCTGCCCGACGACATTGATCCCAGCTGGCCGTTTCAATTCAAGAATTTTGAGAGGCATGCTGTGATTGCCAAAGGCACTCGGGTTGACGATGGAGAAGCATCGGGCTATATCTGCACTTGGAGCGAGGGTAACCTATATGCAATTCGAGCTTTGCAGCAAGAATTGCGGCGTCAAAGACCAACAAAAAAACCTTTGCTCGTAGCTAGTTGTATGGATCCCAGCGTTGTAGAGGCTGCCGCACAGATTTTTGGTTTGGAATTGTTTCAATTTGGAGATGATTGGGAGGGTGCAACGAACACACTAGCGCGACTTACTAGGGACAAACGACCTATTATTTTCGCAGCGACTTTGGCAAACGAGAAAGGGCAAGCAGATGACTTTTCTGCAATATCTAGACTGTCACAGGCTCTTCCGCTGGTCTTGCATGTCGATGCATCACGAAATTTCGATTTTGTTACATCTCTATCGACATCAATGAGACAACGACTGGGTGTGCCTCGTCTGACGCTTCATCAACCAAGGCTTGACGATCCTCTGCCAACATATGAAGAAATCACAATATGTGCTGCAACAATCGTTGCAGCTGGAATGAATTGTACGTATCCACCTCAGGTGGTGGTCCTCAAGCCGCGCCACCTTGGCAGCACTTTGTCCCGAAAAGTGGAATACCTCAAAGGCTCAGATAATACGCTTTGTGGTTCTCGAGATGCCATAGGTCCCCTGCTGGTCTACCTGCAAGAAGAGCGTTTTGGGGTTAACGGACTTCGTGAAATCTACGCTCAGTGTTTACTGAATCGTCAGTACTTGTTCGATATGCTTATCGAGCGCAAAGTCCTTGTCAAGATGTCTTATGCATCCTTGGATATGGTCGTATATCCTGCACAGCCAAAGACTTGTTCCCTTCAAAAAGACTGGGGTCTCGTACATTTGGACGATGGTGGGTTTCTATTAAGCATACAACCTAGTGTGACCGTCAGACACGTCGAAGCCCTCGCTGAAGCCTTGTGTGGAGGTCATGGTGACTATGACTCGGCATTCTTACGTCCAATACGTCCTGCCGCCTATCCTCTTTCTGATGACGTTTCCAATATTCTTCATTTGACTGTGGAGAGTTGGCGTCATTCGGCAAGATCGTCCGGTGGCTATTGTTTGAATCAAGCAACTTATTCTGCACTTGGTTCGGTAATTGGCCGCTTTTTCCCGATACCTATTCCGCTTGATTGGACGATACTCCGAGGCGCAGAGATTCTTCAAGATCGAAAAACAAGTTTCGGCCTTTCCGATGTAGAACACGACTCTTTCCCTGCATGCTTTACCACTGGTAGCACAATGGGTAACCGCGTTGGCATACATACAGCGCTGGCCTATTGCCCCAATGCGTTTATTTATTTCTCCGCCGTCACCCATTACAGCGTCAAGAAAATCCTCAGCGACAGTGATGATCTCTCAGACCAATGGAGTAATAACAAAAGACCTCGATTTGCGGCAGTCCCTGCCGATGAATTGGGCCGGATGATCCCCGAAGGACTAGTCAAGCAGGTAACAAAAGATAAGGCTTTCTGCGAAACTCACGGTCAACCCCACGAGATTATTCTTCTTGTCAACATTGGTACAACTTTCACCGGGGGGCGTGATGATGTGTTAAGCTTGCGTCAAGCCCTCCACAATGTTGGCTCAGAAGTTGCCTACATTCATGCAGATGGAGCTTTGGACTTCGGCTTTTCTTCAAATATCGTATGCTTGGGCAGACCAGATATCATGACCAAAAACGACCTTCCAATTGTTCAAGGCATCACTTTAAGTCACCACAAGGCTTTTGGAATTATGGTGTCTGGTGAAGTTATTTGCTACAGCCCAACCGACCAGAAGTTAGCAACCGTGGTCCATAATGTTGAGCCTCGCGTGGTCTTTGAGATTTGGTTTTTTCAGGAGATGTATTTGCGAACGGATCTGACCCGGATGAGTCAATATTGTCTGCAAAATGCGAGCCGCTTGAGGATCGGATTAAAGGCTACAGGAGTGTTGACGCGCTACAACATAGACAGCATTGTAACATTATTGGAAAGACCGCCGGCGTGGATAATCCACCAATTTCACCTAGCACCGGAGGAAGATTGGGTACACTATATCACTATGCCGCACATCTCACCTTCTGCGGTCGATGAATTCGTGGAATCACTCGCTTTTTTCGCAAGACATTTTGCGACGGCTTTGCACCAGGTAGAAAGCGACCTCAAAGCAGCATTAGGCCAAGACATCAAAACGGTACGCATCCGATGTCTTGATCCGATAATCTTTTCGAGAATCTTCGTCTTTTCGAAAGAAGTAAGTGACAAAGATCTTGAATCCCGTGGAAAGGCCAGTTTCCCCAACCTTGATGAATTCAAACGCCGCTATGCTTATGGCTCCACATCTTTTGCAGCCTTAGACTTGAATGACGAGCCGTTGGTGGTGTTCTTGGCGGAAACGACGCTGTATAAGACTATGTTTCCGCGGCCAGTGTTGATGCATGGTAAACTTGGCTGTGAAATCCATACGATTCAGTTGATTTCTTCTAGAGCTTTTATCGTGCTATCGGATCTACTAGGATTGGCCGTACAGGAAGATGGATGGAAACAATGAGGCATAAGATATATTACTTGTTTCCAATTACAAAACGCAATAGATTGGCGCCTGCAGAATCTTTAGGCTGACCGTTCGGGTCGGTTTTTCCCCGAAATCTATAACCCGACCCGAAAGTTATATCTAATTAGGCCAAGTTTTAACCTAATATAGTTAGTATTTTCATAATTTATGCAATTCGGTTCCAACTGTTGGAACCGAACGGTCAGTCTAAATATATTAAATATAATAATAGATTTGTCTCAAAAATATAGAATCTAAATTACTAATATAGCTTAAATAAGTTTATAATACTATCTTTTTTCTTTAAAGTTTTTATTTTAAAATTTAATATATCTTTACTACATTTTCTAGAAAGATTAATATTAGAGACTTCTTTTATTAAAAGAAAAATCTTTTTAATATTTTAAGTTTAATATTTTTAGCAATACGTTCTTGTTGTAATTGTATAATATCTAGTATAATCTATTGTATAAATAATAATTCTAAAAGATGTATAAAGTATATGCGATCTAGCAATTTCTTCGACTTCGATTAAATAAATCTACGAAGAACAAATATACTTAAAAAAAGAAATACACAAAACGCGAACTAAGCTAAGTTAACTAGATTGATTTTGGGATCGGATTTCGGCTTCAACTATTAGAATCGATGCGACTCGACAATTTTAACATTAGAAATTGATTCGAAACTTAATTTAATTTGCGCTAATTTAAAATTAATTTAATTTAACTTAAGTCAATATTTAATTCTAATATTAGAAATTGAATCGAATTGTTAAAGAATCGAAAATAATATTATTATATTAAGAGTTACTATTTTAAAATATATGTAATTATAATATATTATTAAAATTACGATTTTCTATATTATTAGATTATAATTATTTGTTAGTATAAAATCTTGTTTGATTTATCTTATACTTACATTACTCTTTCGTATTATTATTTTATTTTAGAATTTTTTCTTCAAACTATTTAAAGATATTGTTTATACTATTTTTAATTGCAAAATATTTGATTTTTTTAAAAGTTTTTAATTAACAATTGTCTTTCGAAAATAATTATAAAAATTTTGTTTTTTATAAATTGTTATTTAGTACTTTATATTTTAATTAATTTGCAAATTAATTTAATTAAAATTTTAATTGTATATTTAATACTAGAAAAAAGAGTTTTAAAAAGTATTAAATATAATTTTAAATAATTTTCTATTATTTAAATTAAGAAACAAAAACAAATATATTAAATAAAATACAAATACTAAGATTTAGTTGAAAGAATAATAATTATATACTACAATTAATAAAAGTATTTTATATAAAATTTAAAATAAATTTGTTTATTTATATTAAATTAAAAATATTAATACTAAAGTATAATCTAAGTTTTAAAACAAATATATTTATATAATCTTAACTATTAATAGTTTGTTAAAAATTGTTTGCAAAAGTTATTAAAAAAATATTAAATTATTCTATTATATACAATTATTTAAATATATTAAATATAAAAAAAAATCTTTAATTTGCGTTTTGTTTAAAATAAAAAAATCTTAATTATAATTAATAATTAACCTAGTCTTTATTTGTGTAAATTATTATTAATAATACAAATAAATAATATAAAACTAACGCGTTAATAGAAGAAAAATTATATTAATCTATTATTTTTTAATTAAAATAATTAAAAAAATTAACTATACAAAATATTTATTAATTTAAATTTATTTTTTCGAACTATTAATAATTCGAATTTTCGAAAATTACTAAAAATATTTCGGTTAAATCTAGTATTTTTAAATTGTATTAAATTATTAAAATTGATTTTTATAGATTTTAATTCAATTTGTAACAAAATTAAATTAAATTTGAAAAAAGTTTTAATATATTTGTATTATTTTAAATATATAATTTAATTCTTAAAAAATTGTTTGTCTTAAAGTATTAATATATTAAAAAAATATTATATTTTAATATTTTAATATTTTATTAAATTTACTTCTTTTAATATAAAATATATAAATTAACAATTAATATTAGAACTTATAAAAATATTAAAATTCTTTAAAATTAAAAACTAGACTAACTGTCGAGTCGGGTTTCGGTTCCAACTTTAGGAATCGATTCGATTCGACAGTTTTAACTCTAGAAATCGATTCTAAACTCGAGTCGATTTCTATTATTTTGGAATCAATCCGATTCGATTCGAGTCGATATTCGATTCTAATATTAGGAATCGAATCGAATTGTTAAGGAATCGAAAATAACATTATAATGTCAAGAATTACTAATTTTAGAATTTTTTTATATTAATAAAATTAAAAATTTGCATCTATAGACTCTATAGATCTTATAGATACAATTTATTAATAAAATGCATTATTTTCTTTTTAAAAAGTAGTAATGCATTACTATAATGCATTATCTTATTATAATTTAAATAATTAAATATTATTGAATATATATTGACTATTAATAATTATAATATAATTATTTAAATAGTCTTGGCGATTCGGATCGGTTTTTCGAGTCGAGTTTCGATTTCAACTCTAGAAATTGACTTGATTCGACTCGATATTCGATTCCAACTTTAGAAATCGATTCGCCAAGACTTTCGAATTGGATTGATTCGAATTGTTAAGATTCGAATCGATTAATCGATTCGAACTCGATTAATCGATCCGACGCGATTAGTCTATTAAAAACAAATCTTTTAAAATTGTTATTAATAATATAGACAATAATAGTATTTTTTTAAAACAAACTTAATAAAGTTTTAAATCGACAAAAATCTTAATAAAATAAATAACAAAATTTTATTTTTTATTTAGTTTATATTATTAATTTAATAACTTAAGACTTTATTGCAATTCTTAGATTAAAAACAATTATTAATAATATTGTTTTTTAACTAAAGAATAAAAAAGTTTAAAATATTACAAAAAGTATAAATTTATTTATTGTAATTAAAAAGATATTTGTTTATATAAAAATACAAAAAAACAATATATTTGTTAACTTTTATTTAAATTTGCGCTTTTATTATTGTTATTAATAGTTTGTTTTAATATTTTATTTTTTTTAAAAAATTTTGAAAACAAAAAAGTAAAAATTTTTAAAAACTAATATAAAATATTTGTATTTGTTAAAATTCTATTTATTTAATATTTTGTTGTATATATTAACTATACAACTATATTAATTTTTAAATAGAAAAATATTTAAAAAATTAAAAAATTAAAAAATTTAATTAGACAAAAACAAATAATAATCGATTTAATTACTGCAATATATTAAATTCTTTTTATAAATATATTTTTATGATTTTTTAAACAATTAATATTAATATTTATTTAAAATTTCGAGTATTTATATAAAGTATGTCTCGCAATACTAGATCTACTTCGCAATAGCGTATCTAGCGTACGTTAGTATATATTTGACAAAGAATTGCGCGAACTAGATTTAAGTAAAACTAGTATTAGATTAGCAAATACTATTTGCGTATTGCTCTCTTTTAATAGCAAGCAAGAAAGTATCTTATAAAAAATAAGATTTTTCTTGTATTTGCGTTTTTTAACAATTAATTTTATTACAAATGCTATTATTACTATTATACGTATTATTTAATTTAACTTGCTTAACTACGCAACTTTATTTAAAAAAATAGTAGCTACTTTACAATTTTAATTGCTTTGTCTAAACAAAGTTGCTTAGTTAAAAGTAATAATTAACAAACTATTAATAACTTGCTTTTGCAAACGTACTTAGAAGTCGATTAATTCTTAAAATATTATTAATAATTAACTATATAAAGAAATTTACGCAAATAATATATTTTAAAAATTAGACAAAAATAATTATTTTAATACTAGTATAGTTGTTAATTAGAATAAAGAAAATATTAAAATATCTAATTTTAAAGACAAATCTATATCGACGATTTTTTTGGGAGCTCTAAGTTGCTCTGAGCAAGCTAGCAAAGCTAAGCAGAATTGAGCACTTAAGAGTTATTGTGCCCTAATATCGACTAGACTGATCGTCGGGTCGGGTTTCGATTCCAACTTTTGGAACCGACCCGACCCAACAATTCCAACATTAGGAATCGACTCGAAACTCAATTTGATTCTTGTTATTTTAAAATCGAATCGACTCGATTCGACTCAATTCTTAATTTCAACGTTAGAAATCGAATCGAATCGCCAAGAACGCCAAGAATACTAAAAATAGTATAAAATAAGTTTAAATTTAGATTTTTAATTATTTTTTAGGTAATGCACAATAGTAATGTATAATATAAAAATAATCTACTATATTTATTTATTAATTAAATCAAATAGATTAATTATTTCTATTAAATTATTAATTAAT
>JAABUW010001857.1_pt1 | contig 33498 bp, 33 predicted proteins | sample 5560081 | NCBI WGS metagenome assembly JAABUW01 (sample SAMN10711882, study PRJNA513363) | rock metagenome | isolation source: Antarctica rocks | place: Antarctica: Victoria Land, Knobhead sud | reverse complement strand
GAGCCGGCCTGATAGTCTTTATATTTGAATGTTGCGGATACGGTGCGAAGTTCCGTCAAGAAGATCGTACTGATATGTATTCATCATGAAGACAGGATGTGTCAGCTTCTGCCCTCGTCAATATCCTGACCATGCAGGCCTGATTCCTCAATGAATGACCGACTTGCAAGGATGCCAACATTCGGCGACTATCTTACGATGGGCAATTCCATTTTTACGCGGCCTACGCTCATATGACTGGTAGGGGTAATCACCTGCGTTGTCTAGCGGAAGTCTATGATACCGAATTCTGGTGCAATTCTGAGTGAAAGCTGCAATACCTTGTAGAAACGATGCTCATCTGTCATCGTGCGTCCCTTGTATTCCGCTTACAAGCGCCGAGTCATGGATTTTGAGGTGGCCATGATAACAGCAATTGAGATTTTAGTCCTGCACTTCGGACGATCAGATGCTTTTATACTACAACATTTTCTCCGAGTCCCATTCGAGAACTATTCTGCCGATCCGACGGGATATGCTCATGTAGTTGGTGGCGCTTCTAGGCTGTCCAGGAAGTCCCAATCCATTTGAGTCTCACTGATGTCACCCGGATTTTGTAAGTATTGATCGACAAGACCCTACATGGCTATCAGTTTGGGCATCTCAATAGAGTGTAGACCCTCACGACTTACCCAGTCAATGCTATCAGCCACGCCGAAGATCGTATCCAGAGGGTTCACGGTATTGGAGCCTTGTGAAGCGTTGTTGTCAACCGGCAACCCTTGCCCTGGAACATCAAATCCACTGGTGGTCCACGAGGAGCTACCAGACGAGTTCGTTGGGGTCCTTGCCACATACTGTCGTTCCGTCATTACTTGCGACACAGTCGACAAGTCCTGAACTGTATCGACTGAGTCGGAGACGGTGTTTGGCCGAGGCACTTTTAACAGCATCACCGCGAGTACATCAGAAGCACGACGAGCATCTCGAGAAGTCGCTTTTCGGGACATCCAGATGTCGTGCGAGAGCTGTAGGGCGTCATACTTCTCAATTTGCGCCTTTGCATCTTGTGGAGATGCATTCGCAAGTTTGGCTTGAGATTCGTACAGGTCCAAGCAAATGATCATAGCAGCTAGAAGAAAATCATGCAATTGAAGACTTGTGAACATCCACCCATCGTTACTGAATTGGCCTCCTGGCTGACATGCGATGTGTAAATCGGCTTGGTATTTCATCATTTTCAGAGCCGCATCAGTACAGGTCTTTCGTGAATAGTCGAATGTTGGGTTTGATCTATCCTGGCTGAGATATTTTCGGTGTAAGACGCAGAGACATCTCAGATACATTTGATCAATGTTTAGTCTGTCCACTATGACGTATGCTGGATCCATGAATTGTGAGCTGAAGGATCTCATGCGAAGACTAGGGGGAATTTCCGTATGCATCTCATGGATATCCCGGTCAAGCTTCATTGTATCCTCATGCGAAGTAGGTTTTAGAGCGAGTGCGTGCCGGATAACTCTCCGCAGCATCTTCGCCAAACGGCTCTTGTAACAATAGTATAACATTGGAGTTGGGTCAGAAGGCGGACGGGAAGGCGGCAACATCTTGCAAGTTTCGTCGAAATCTGTATCGAATAGGTTACTCGGAGGTTCTGTATCATACTCATCCTCGTGTATGATTGGAGGCAGTCCGGCCTGAAAAGAGAGTAGGAGGTCGAAGGTCTCTACAATCATAAAGGTTCTTCTCCTCATCTCGCCTTCGAAAGGAGAAACGTTGGCGAGATGGCGAGCTAATGATGGTATCCACGGTCAGTATTTGCCTTCTTAACAATCCAATCAGAGCGACGTGGTCGAAGAGTAGATACGCCGGAACAATATCCCGATTACCAAACACTGGCACATGGAAGGAAGTCAGGGGAAAGGTAACACCTACGATCTCGATGATATCCCATTCTCATCGCAAGGCGCGCACCAAGTCCCATCAACATCCAAGTCTCGGTATCTCGATCTTCCTTCCTCCGGTAATTACACATAGCATACAGAAGTACTGCTTCCACACTGTACGGTCTCCCTTTATCGTATCTACCAGTTACAAGTGCTTGGCCAGCTCTAGTAAAGAATGATGGTTTTGCAGTATCACTCGAGCATTCAATGTCTCCCTGGCCATTACCGTGATTGATCTGAGAACCTATATGCAAAGCTGAGAAGAGCATTGAAATCCACAAAAAAGAGACCGAAGAAGGGTCGGTCCAGAAAGATTCATACTAGACATGAGTCAGTACCTAATCTTTCTCCGAAATGAGAAGAATATACCTCTCTCAGGAATTTTTCATTGTGCAGGATCGCTGTTGATGTCCTTCAGTAAATTTAAAGGTAGATGAAAGAGCGTACCCACGGATTGAAGTCTGCCTTCCATTGAAATATCCGGACAATAATTGATCGACTACAGATCTCGGTGGGAGGGCGTCGCACACGTCTCTCAGCGTCAGATTTGAGGCTGTACCGAACACCATATCAGGATCAGCGGCAGGAGCAGTTGGCGATGCCTCCTTGCTGCCATCCGTGTCGGGTCCCAGAACGCCTTGAATGTCTCGAATCTAAGGGCGTCAGCTGTTGATTGGGAGCTTCATGTACCACTGGGCCACGAACGTTCTCTAATATCGCTTCCCAATGGGTGGCGCCAAGGTAGTTTGTTTCCGAATCATTGATGCTCAAGTGCCCTCCTGGAGCCGTCTCCGAAGACTGAGCTGAATTGTGGATAGAGAGTCGATTCAAGCTTTGATCAAACGTCCGGCAACCGGCGGACGCCTCGTTGGCACCATTCTCCGATCCATTTCTCGTCGTTTGCATAAGGCTAGTGACCATTTTCTCAAGCTTCTGCAAGCGAAGCTGTGCCTCGGAATCTTTGGGTCCTCCAGTCCGCCTCGGTGCATTGTGCTCATCTCGGCTGGCATTACTATAATTGCATGAAACTGCATCACCTCTCTTTGAGCATCCAGTACACGGATGCTGTCGGTCACATTTTAACCTGTGAGGGTAGTGAGCGCCCGGCAAGCGAATCTGACTTCTACGGATGAAGCTCACTTTCGTGTCCTACAAGCCAGGCAAGATACTGTTTGCCGGGCCCGTCTTATCGCTTGAGATTGTACGCCATTGCTTGTACCATCGTGCTTCGCTACTCTGAAGACGTTTTGGTACTGAGATAACCCAGACATAAGTGATGGATGGATGAGCAATAATCTAGACAGATATTAAGAATGATAGCTTGACAAGATATTGGAAGCTGAAAAACGGGAACTTGAGGAGAACGACATCTCCCACCAATGATGCTGAACAGTCAAGCGTACATACAATGGCATTCACAATGATATTGCCACTCGAGCCACTGTCTGCGCCACTGCGCTTTCAGCTGCTAACCCTAACCCTGAAACCACAATCGAAGGTTTGTAGTCTTGGCATCACCAATATGGCCCTCAAGACGCAATATAAGCTAATGACAGAGTAAATGCAGACTGAATTATAGAGGAAATTAATGTATGTACTACACTTTATAAGACCTTAACCTTAGACAGAAGGGTATTGAAGATACTAGTCTAATGCATCTGCGATGGATTGTAATGTTAGTCACATAGAGGTGTCTGAAGAGGAGGATTTGTAGTCCTGGACCCAGCCACCCATACATACATAATAAGGAACAGGCCTGGGCGAATTAATGAGACGCTCCTGGGAGAAGATGAGAAATAACACCCAGATCTAGCATATCACCACTTCTCTAAGATGTAAATACTTTCTTGTACATACAGCTTTTCGCCTCTGAGGCCTTCCAATATACACGTCATTTACCAAAATTTCGCAGAAGAGGGAGATGTGCATCCGTTCAGCCAGCCAGTCAAACAGCAATTCCTCTGAAACGCCTCCAATCTCAATCCATTCCCAGATAACTCCAATAGCGCCTATCGCTCACGTCATATCGAGACACATCCGAAAAGTAAACGCTAAAGATCGACGGTATCGTGGCATGACAACATAGGAAAGGGTCGGTAGTAGTAGTGTACAATTGCTAGTGATAAGAGACAGCTGTGTATTGGCTGAGGTGCCAGCGCAGTTTGATCTGCGGCTGGTATTGCGGGGATGGTTCACCTGCTCTGTTCTGGATCAAAATTCATTTTTGGAGGAATATACGATGCTGTGGGCAGAAACGACTGCTCGATAGCAGCATTTGCGACAGCCGTAGGGGGTTTTGGGGTAGCGTCCATGTCAATAACCTCGACGGCATCACCCTTGGATTCCTTTGGAAATAGTTCTGGTGGTACGATTGTACCGCGCGGATCGCCCGCATCTTTCATCTGGACGTCAAGATTCGATATTACGCCAGGCGCAGCTGGCTCATCTCCACCATATGTGACGCTACCGCGGCTATTCGTCCTCATCATCTCGATGCCTAGTTTCGAACCACGAGGTTTGCCCTGTGGACTCCTCGCGCGTGACGGCAGCTTACCAAGCTCCTCATCTTCGTCATCTCCCGATTCAGCGCATTCGTGCCGTTTCTTCTCGAGATTCTCGCGCTTGGCTTTGACTGCTTCGACCGAGCGCTGTTTGCGCGGTGTTCGTAAGTCCAAGGCTGGGGGTGCGGAATTCTGGTGGATTAGATGAGGGAGTCCGGGATGAGTAAAAGTAGGATTTGGTGGTGACATGTCTTCGGAAATCCCAAGACCGCTAATCGAGGCCCAATCGTCCGATTGTCCACTGATGATGACGGGTATGTCCTCCGTATTCGTTGAGTCGGTGTCTCCAAACAAGCTGGAACCAAGGGAATGCTCTCGGCTCGATTGCTTACATAGACTAGGCAGGTGTGCGAAAGGACCTGAGGATTGCGAACTTGGACTGTCCTCAAAGTGACGAGACTCCTGGCGCAGACCCGAAGGAATGATCCTTTGATGTTCCTGCTGTTGTTGCTTCTGGGGATCATAGCCAGGCGGTGGGGGCTTCCAAGCGCATAGGTTGCACAGTGCTTGAGTTAATTTTTCTGGAGTTGCTGGCTTCTCGATCAGTGAGTCGAAATGGTGAGTCTGGGGCAACTCCTTCAGATATCCAGTCACAGCTATGATTGGTGTTTGGGTGTTGGCGCTCTTAGTGTCTCTGATCATCCGCGCAACGTCCGCACCATTGATCTGGGGAAGCTTGAACTCCATCATGATGATATCGAATTGGACTTCACTCATCGCGTACCTGGCGGCTTCCGAGCCATTGGTCACGCTAATAGTACGGCACCTGAGCTTTTCCAGTAATCTCTCCATAACCATTCTTGAGACGGGATGATCCTCACAGACCAACACATCCAGAGGACGGAATGTTGGTCCATCTGCAAGCATGATCTGAGACATCCTTCTCGAGCTTTGCCGCCTCCTCTGCACGCGAAGCAGTGCTTTTGCGCGAGGATCATCATTGTCTGATGATGAAGGAGATACATCAAATACTTGACTTTGGCGTTTGTTGTGGAATGGCTTGCTTGGAGGAACCACTTCTTCTTGAGAACCGACAGTCTGCGACCTTGCTCTTGACGAGCTATGTATACTGTGGGGCCGAGGCAAGACTGGGTTTCGTTCAGGGGAGGTCATTGGAATAATCATAGAGCTGCGATGTGACTTGATGGGAGAGGAAGTGCTTGAAGCTGCGGAGGTCGCCGAAAACCCTGCGGGAAGTCGTGGAGCTTCGAAGTATTGTCCTGGCTGAAGCGAAGCGCTAGACTGGTGAGATAAGGTTGAGGAAGTGCTAGAAGTCTTCCTGCGCTCATGATTCTGGCCAGTAGAGAACGATACTAGGAGCGGAGACGATGGATTAGAGGGCCGACTGGGCGATTCATTGGCATTACCAAGATTTGAGGGTGAAGCCGGTCGATTGTTGCCTTTGTTCGCCGAACGCGCTCTTTTCAAGGGCATTGGTATGAGTGGGCTACCCTCAAGAGAAGGCGAAGCGGAATTGGGACCTGGAGATTGACTCAAAGGAGCACATTTTGCTGATCTCTGCGTCGATTCGAGTAGCTTTTGAAGTACGTCGTTATTTGCCTTCTGAAGCACTGGAAGATTCTTGAATGCAAAATTGCCAAAATCGTCCGTTGCCACAGGCTCGCTGAGTCTCCTACTGCGGCCGTCGCGGACGTGAGCAGGTATATGCAGCGGCATAAGACCACGCTTCAGTGAGCTAGAGTTGACCTGGGATCTAACACGCGACAGTGCATCATGAGGTCTTTCGGGATAGTCTGCGCCCGGTGTGCCTGCTGAGGATGAAGCCTGATCTTCCATTTCTTCAGCGAAAGACTGTAAAGTTGCACCCCTTGCATCAAAGTACTCTGTGTCTTCGGGGTTTGACGGCGCAGGGATAAATTGCGCTTCATCTTCAAGGAGTGTTTCCCATTTGGTACCTTCAAAAAATGGGTGGTGCCGGATTTCATCACCACCTGATGCGTACTTGTCGGCCATATTCGCACCAAGTCGCTCCTTAGGATTGAGCGCCATAAGTTTTACCATGAGGTCTTTCGCTTCATCGGAGACTGCGGAGGTTTCTTCTTCATCCGGCCAGTCGATCTTGCGAGCAAGGATGTTCTCAAAGACCTTTTCGGGAGTATCAGCATGGAATGGTGGGTATCCAAACACAAACTCGAAGAGAATGCAGCCCAAAGACCACCAATCGCTCATTTCATCCTGGCCTAATCCATTTATCGTCTCTGGCGCGAGGTAATCCGGAGTTCCCACGAACCTCCGATTTTGGTCTTCTGGATCGAACAGTGCCATCGGAGGGGGCAGCATACTAGAATGAGGCGGAGTGTCAGGCTGGCCGTTGCTTACATTGCTAGCTATGGGCCTGAGAGCATACGGATCCGGCGATCCTTCGCCTTCGCTATGAGTTTCTTCTTCGATACGGGCTCCGCGGTTCGGTGTGTCTTCGTTCAATGAGAAATTCCTGAGCATCAGATTGAAGCTGTCACTATTACCACTATCGCTTCGATAGCCTGACTTTCGCCTGGAATGTTCACGCCCAAGCGCGGTGTCACGGTTCAGACTAAAGTATGAGGGCTGACCCTGCGAGCCAGCGAGATCCGGCGTCATTACTGGCGTTGACTGTGGCGAATGAGTTCCGGCTGGCAGATCAAAAGATGCAGACCTAGAAGAGGCCATCGACGTGTTACGAGCAAAAGGTCCAAATTTGAGCAAATCCGGAGTTGAGTCATCAGTACTCTTAAGTGCTCGCTTTTGACGCCCAATCAGACCCATCCGCGACAGACCAAAATCGGTGAGCTTCAAATGACCCTTTTGGTCGATAAGAAGATTATCTGGCTTCAAGTCGCGATGAACAATTCCTCGGCTATGCAGATGCTCTATCCCAAGGACAACTTCGGCCATATACTTCTTTGCCCAGTCTTCCGGGAGGCCTGAGAGGACCTTGACAAGAGCTGCACAATCACCACCGTTGAGATATTCCATGACGAGAAATAAATAATCCTTACTCGAAAAGGTCCAGTAGAGCTTGGCGACAAAGTCGCTTTCCCCTTGCCACATCATGATGGCCCTCTCCGCTTTGACGTTTGTCACTTGGTTTTTAGCTACCATGTCTGCTTTTCTAAGTACCTTGATCGCGAAGTAGTCTCCTGTGGACTTCTTCTTGGAAAGATAGACACTGCCAAATGCCCCTTTGCTGATTGGCTTGATAATTTCGAAATCTTTGATTGACGTCGGGACCGCTCGTGCTGGTGGTTGACTGAGGCCCGCAAGCCGTGGCGACAATGGCGGCTTCGGGGGATCTGTAGCAGATGATGCCGCAGAAGATTGGCGGCGATGTCGCTGACCTGATACTACAGGCGAAGACATTTCCGTGCCCGAGATTGAAGGAGATGCGACGGGCGACGGCAACGAAGGTAACGAATCCAAGCCGTGCGTTGGTCGAGGTTTCGGGATCCGTAATGGAGATGATGGTGGTTGCATCCTGGCTGGTGAGGGCTGGCGATTTGGCGATGGAAGGTTGGGTAGCTTAAGACTCCTTCGCTTCTTCTCAGCTGAGCTCGTTGACCTGACGAGGGCTAGGTCTGTAGTTGGCGATCGTGTCCGCCTACTACCAACATGCATAGATTGAGACATGTTGGTATCGCTATCTCCAGCATCACTGCCCAGCAGAATTGAATGTCGCTTGCTAACCGAGTCCATTCGGCCCAGCATGGAGATGCTGTTCGTGTGTGACCGCGGTGTGGGACATTCCATTGGACTGCTGGATCGAGTTGATGATGCTGCTGCGGATGACTGTCTTCTTTCAGATTGAGACGCCAACGAAGGGTCCGAGACATTCCGTAAGGCTGTAGCCATAGCCGAAGCCCCATCGTATACACCAATGGGAAAGGCCATCTCCTGGGCACCTGGTGTTTGTGCTTCCTCCTCGATCATTTCATCTTCTTCCTCGGATGAGTCACTCAACTGGCCTTCCTTGATCTTCTTTGCCTTCTGCATAGCGGCCTCGATGCAGTCAATCACGAGCGAGTTGAACTCGACGCGGATACGCTCCGAGTATTCGATGATTTCTCGATGGCGTAAAACAGCCTCCACCTTTGCTTGAGCAAGAATCTCCGTGTCTGTGGTTAAAGCGGCAAGACCTGGCTCTTGTTCCAACGTACTGGCACTTGGGCTCGACCATTGCATAATTTGTGAAATCAATGACTCTGAATGGGGCGATTGTGACCTAAGCTCTCCGTCGGCATCAGCTTGCGTCTTGTTTTCCTTTAATGCTGGAGTACTGATCGCCATTGCGGTGTCACAGAGATCGATGATTAGCTCTGCTACCCGGTAAAGAGGTCGCCGAACAGTGAAAGATTTCCCACGAGCATGACCAAAGCTTCCAATTGATGCATCGCGAGATCGTGAACGGATAGCAGGGGACGCCCTGCCAGAGTCTGTGCCTGGAGAAGAGCCTTGTGATAAACCAATCAGTAGGCCTTTGTATTCGGGTGGTGTGACTGGACCAGTACCCTCTCCTGGGACCGATCGACTTTGTCGTTGTTCCGGATCAAGTGCGTCCAGGATCTTGACGATGGCAGGACGATGGGCCACAAGAGCGTCTTGAGCAAGGCTCACTGCTTCTTCCGCACGATACTCTTGGGTACAGCCTTCCGAGTGTTTCTCGAACCACCACGGCGTAATCTGACGCTCACAAATCCGACACAGAACCGGCAGTGGAGGCGGATGGTGTTCGGGATCGCTGGCACCCGATTCGGCCAGGCTCGTGAGATAATGAGCGAGTATCTCTGCTCCCAATCCAAGAGAGGTGACCAGCAATTCCGGAAGGTCAATCGTGATTTCTCTCGGAGGGTTTGACGGGCGCAACATCCACATAGTCTACAATAACATTAGCATGAACTACTAGGCAACGGTGCCGACCCATACATGACTTTCGTCCCCAGTCGATCGATCGTAAACCATGATCCCTTGGCCCTCAAGATTCAGTACCTGATCTTGCTCTACGGTGTCTTCTTCCTCGATACCTTCCCCTTCCAGTATTTCTTCTTGGGCAGCGTTTTGCTTCAATACCGACAGCGGTCCCATCTGTACTCGAAATCGTACAATCCGACTCTTAGAATCGTCCTTTTTCATTGACTCGACGGCGTCGGCAAAGACGTCCTTGTTGGAGAGCAGCAGGTCCGCAATTGGCTTGTTCTTGACAGACTCGACGGTGGTCCCTACGACGTCTGCCCAGGACGAGCTGACCCATCGAATGGTCCCATCAGGAGCAAGATCGAGTATGACGTTGAGGGATTGTTCTGCCGCCTCCTTGAGATCCTCACGCTCCGCCCTCATATCTGTGCTATTTGTGCGCTCCATGGACGTTCTGGAGCTGGGACCCTCTTGACGTAATGTTGCGACTGCAGGAGGTGCGAGGGACTGTTTGTTGTTGTCCTCATTCATGGCCATCTTGAGCGGCGTCTGTCGTTCAGAAGGCCACTCGCCTTCGGAGCCCCGAGGGGTCTTGGTTGTTGATGATCCAGGGCTCCTCACTGCATCAGCAGCGATACCTGACAGACATCGTGGCAGCAAAGTTCTGAGGACTTGCTGGCTCGTTGGTGCGGCGTTGCTATTGTTGAGAGGTGGGCGGTGGGATTCCTTTGAGGCGCGGATTCACACATGAAAGACCCTCCGCAATGCCAATGGCTCAACGGAGGCTCCTGTACGCCATACCAACGAGTGTTTGGGGAAATACTCACCTTTGGTGTATATCATGAACAAAGTCCGGAGGCAAGGATTGAAAAGGATGATAGGACTAGCGTCGCATGGAAAAAGCGCGGTTACGGTTATTCCTCCTCCGAGTAAAGTAAGTAAAGTACCCAGGGTTTGGAGGGGTCTGCTAGTCGAAACCTTAAGCCCGGCAGGCAGAACCGTCAAACCCGACTATTCTAATCCTCCATCCCAACGTGGTCGCTGACACACTAGAATGTGTCAAGTGCCATGCTACTTTGCATTGGATGGCCTACGACTACTCCGTATAATGGTGGTGATGTGCAGCAGGTCTTCCCCCTCAAGACAACCTCGCCCGTCTTTGAGGAATCGTCAATCACAGGAACCCCTCTTCTTGAGCTCCCTAGCAAAAGCATTCGCAGAAACGGTCACAACGATGAAAGTCAGCCACACCTTTGCCGAAGATGCAGGGTTACAGCTCTTCTACCGGGGCAATTAATATCGCCAGCGCATCCACAATGTCAAATGACTACGCCAGAGTCGACCCAATCTCCCAGAGCAAGAAAGGTTTGCAGCACTTACAAAGTATGGAACTGGCTTCCACGAGCTGCCGTGAACTATCCGGGACTACTGCATGCTTCTGATGCAGGGAGTGCGTTGGGCTATGTGGGGTAATGTAGGTTCAACCAGAGACTTGGGGACGATAAACCTTGGATCGATGATTGATCGCGGAGTCTGCCATGCTAAATAGTGACGTTGGCTTGACCCACCTTAGAGTTCCCTCGCCTGAGCCACGCAGTGGGGGACGAGGAGAGCTCTCCGGTTTGCCCTCCTTTCTGATCGCCTCTCACGGTTTATGCTTGTGGTGTCTGCGCTTTTGCCCTATCAGTTTCTTGACTGTAAGAACAATGGAAGACTGACAAAAGACTTCCCATCGAGCCCACAAAGGCTTGACATTACCGCAGTCGAGGTATTCGGTATGAGTCTCAGGAACGCCGCCGCTGCTTCAACAATGTTGGGCTTTCGAGAGCAACACTCCTCAAAACATTACATGTTGCAGCCATATTGCACGTTGATGAGGCCTGTTGATCTTCCACCACAGATCTCACTTATGAAGTACGGAAAGATCAAGAACAATATCCAAAAAAACTCACAGAGCAGATCTTCGCCAAAGACTTGAGCGACATAATCTACTACGAGCTCATGACTTGATAGCTTCTACGCTCGTAAGAAGCCGCCCAGATGCAATATGATACAAGGACCATGGTCCAGCACCTAAGAAACAACGAGCACTCCCCCTTCCCACGGGCTCCTGCTACTATTGCACCTTTTTCTCTACCCCATTCTTCGCATCCCTCTCTTTGAACCATTGCACCGTCTTCTGTACCGACTCTTCCACTCCCCATTTAGGCTTATACCCCAACCGTACCCTCGCCTTATCAATCGAATAGTATCTGGTCATACTGCTAAACTTGACGTGCTGCCTCGTCAGATTCGGCTTCCTCCCTCCAGCCAGCCAGAACAACCACTCAATGACCGTCGCCAACGAGAGCCCCAGATCCCTCCCAATAACCCACACCTGCGCAGGCGTCGTCTCATCCCCCGCCGCACTCCACACCATCCTCGCAAAATCCCAAAAATACACCGGCGACCCATTCGTAATGAAAAACGCCTCCCCATCCACACGCTCATGATCCAACGGCTGCGCACTCAACGCATGCGTATCCATCAACGCAACCGCAGCCAAAACATGCGCATAAGCCACATTCCCCACATACGTGAAATCAAACAAATTCTCATTCTCCCCCAACTGAAACCTCGTCTGCCCCCTCTCCAGCGCACCCAGCATGCCCGGAATCATCTGCGCGTCCGCCTCGCCAAAGATCCCAGCCGGCCGCAGCGCCACCGTGAGCATATCCCCGTATTTGCGATTCGCGTCCAGCACGAGCTGTTCGGCTATGCCTTTGGTTTCCGAATAGTACTCCTTCTGCAGCGGGGCGCGCAGGACGGGCCAGCGCTCGTCCGCGTTCACGAGGTCGGATTGGTTGTCGGAGATTACGCTTGCCGAACTCGTATAGACGAATGCTTTCACGCCGCCCACCTCCCCGGCCTGCTCCAGTAGATTTCTCGTCCCTTCAACGTTGACTTTGTAGTACAAAGCTTTTTGCGCCGCGTTGTGGCCGGCGTTTGCGACGGGGGAGGCTGTGTGGATTATTATTTGCGGTTTGGCTTTTTGTAGCACTTCGCGCACGGCGGTGCGGGAGGTTATGTCGGCGGAGTGATATGTAGCGCCGTCGAGGCGGTTGTGTGTTGTGTGTAGATCGAGGACGGAGACAGAGGAGGTGGAGGGCGCGAGGAGTTGGGAGACGATGTGGTGGCCGAGGAAACCGCAACCGCCGATTACAAGGACAGAGGTGGTGAGTTTGGAGGAAGGCATAGGTTGGTTCGTCATGATTGCGCTGGGTTTGAGGGAGCTGTCAATTAATTGTGGGATATGGTGGGAAGTGAGATTCGAGGAAGAGGTCTGAGCAGATTTATACGCCGTAGGGCTGAGGGCTGATTTGTTGGAGGTGTGGGAGCAAGGACTTCATTTGAAGTGTTATAGACTTTGTAAAGTAGGTTCTTCAAGTCATCAACGCGTCAAGTCATTCTATAACGCGGACATTTGTGTGGTGTGCGTCCTCGATGTCCGCGCACTTTTTCGAGTCCAACCCTGAATAGAGTATCCCCTTATGCGAGCAATGACGCCCTCGGTGTGCCTCATAAACCCATCTGCCTGGCCCTTGACCAGCAGATACAAGCAACATCCCACACTCACGATGCGAAACACCGACCTGACCACCGAGACCTTATTATCCGTCACCGTTATACAGAGCCGGGTCGATGTGAGATTCAAGCATGGAAGGAGGTGTTGCGAGATTGCAAGTCCCAAGCCGAGTCCAGCATCGTCTCTCCTCAAGTATGGCCCCTATGGTGTCAAGAAACTTTTCCTTGACCTGGGCTTTCACTGAAAGCTACCTGCTTCGGTAGCCTGAAGCTTGCGCAAAACATCCTCTTCGATGGCGCAACGTCCCTAACATCCCATATCTCGACTTCACTCTCGTTCTCCGGATCGCCTGGCTTCATCTCATATCTAAGTTGTTCCGAGATTTCTCGACAGATCTTTTCCTCCACTTCCGTACTGTCATCACTTTTGGTGTTAAAGCAATGTACATGCACCATTGGCAATTTCCTGGATTGATGTGGCTCGAAGCTATCGGAGCAGCCTGTATATACGCCAATGAATGCAGAAAGAAATGAGATGGCCGAAGCTGGAAGATTCAAGACGTAGTGATTGAAGAATTTCGGAGACGTCATATACACCCGGGACCGACTTCTGTCGCGCGCCAACTTTTTCGTCCGAGGTTCCTTTGGAGTTATGTCAACTTGTGCATCGCTGTTCATTAGATTTCTTGTTGCAGTGCGGATGAAGGTACGGCCATCTTCATTAAAAGGTTTAACAAATGAATTGACCTTTCGAGCTGTAAGCATGTTCTTTAGAATCATTACTAGGCGAGATCAAATGTACCTTATTCCTAGCGACGCTATCTTCGAGACTGGCATAGCTATCAGGATTCAAATCGTTAGCCCACACAAAGCAATGCTTTTTTCCTGCAGGTATAGCAAATGGTCCCACGCCGGCCATGACATCGCAGATAGCTTCTCCGGGTTGAAATCTCTCAACCAGGCGCTTGTGTTCGGTTTCCAGGCGACTGTTCCAATAGACCTTCGAGTAGTCGAACCTGAATACGCAGTTCGCTTCTTGCAGTTCCACTCTCAAGTCGTGTTCGCCGGCCAGCAATTCGTAGCTAAAAGTGCGATATTCATTTTTCTCGCCAACTTGGTCGATCTTGTTGATGACGGTGCGGATATGTGGATTTTTGTCCATGAGGACTTCGGCAATCAGCTTCTTATATGGTAGATATTGTTCTCTTAGATTGAGATGCGCTAAAAGCATTTAGTCATGGCAACAGTATGTTATTGTCGTGGAGATCACATCCTCACCGATATGGCCAACAACACTAAAGCCGGAAGGAAGGTCATCTTCAAGATCTTCGGGAAGTATTGAACTTATAATATCATCTACGGGGTATCAGCATTTGCACAGTCAACACGCACCTTATCCGCCAACATACATACGGTATGTCCAGTAACTGTAATCTACTGCCAGATCATACGGCATCACGGCAACTTGAGACGACTTAACAAGGTCTGAAAGCTTTAGACTCCATGTCGATTCATCTACGTAGAGTCTCAACATAAGAGTCTGGATACCCACCCATATTAGGTTGAAGGTATCCACTTACCATCAAACCGTATTCCTGGTTTCAGTAGCAACGCTTTAGCATCTGCACCTTGAGGATCTCGTACTGATACAACGGTTTGCATGCGGTCAAGTTTTAGTATATCAAAATGTAAATCACTTCTGTACTTTGTAATTTGCTTCCGGTCGTTGATTCTTGCTGCAGATGTGGGTAATGTTCTTTTGAAAAAGGCACGATCTAGACTTCGCATTGCACGGTTGATTGGAGGCCGAAACATTTCGAGATCCGGGGCTTCGGGTATTGCAGCCATGTTTATCTGTGGACAGTAATTTTGATACAGTTCACAATGCTTGTGCCTAGATGACGAAAAGCGTAGTTCCAAGTCATTTTGAGAGGAAGGATGCCGTACAGTAGGTTGATTAAGATCAAGAGTGAGGGTGGATCATGGTCGAGTAAAAACTATATGGCGCTAGCTCCCATGAGACTTGGCGGAAAGCCGTTACAATTTCTACTGCCACGCGGTGGACACACTCGTAGATCTTCACCGTTAATAGAGACATTAGGTGCCTTTTGTTCCAGGCCGAAGCCAATCCCTGCACTTTCATCGAGATCATCATTGCAATTAAAATACTTAGTACGCTAAAACAAGTTTTCAAGCTCTCTTCCGTAAGACTCTTCGCGCAAGCGCAGGAGCCTCTGTGCCTGTAGCGACTTTCTTGCCCACAGCCCGCACACCTACATCCCTTTTTCTACTAGCCGCAGTAGGCGCCTTCTTCGCATTATTCACAATGGTCGTTGCAATGGATACACTCGATAGATTACTCGTGTTGCTGGCTTTCCGCACATCCTCTGGCTCGTGCGTGGGCCCAGCACCTCTTCTTGCTCTTGTATTTCCTACCTTCGTTGTGGTTGGGTTGCTGGCTTTTCGAGTTGTACCAGCTTTCGGACGTCCAGCCTTAGACTTCTCACCCACCATGCTGGCTAGACTAGCTGTTGCTGCGGCTGTTGCTACCTTGGCTGGTGAAACTATCTTAATCGGCGAAAAGTGCTTCAGCGGTGAGGCCGGGTGTGAGAGGTATGGTTTCTGCGGTGAGCATAGAGTAGGGCGAACTGGAGATTGGGGGAAGGTGCGTGAGTTGGCCGATTTAGGTGAAAGAACTGAGGAAGGATTGGTGACTTGGCGAGACGGCCCTTTGGCGACCTTGGTACGCTTTTTGGGGTTTGGTATATCAGGCACAGGTCCTACGGTATTTTCTTTGTCTGCTGACTCCATGACTTCGCTGTGATCTGTTAGGAACAAAATTATTGAGCGAAATGTCATGGGATATACCTGGTTCTTTTCCTGCCCTCAGATCTGGGTGCCTCCTTTAGCATACGGTCATTGGCTTCTACAGTAGAGTTGTTTGTTTTTGTGGGCCCGTTCGCCGTCTCCACGGCCCTTAGCTCTTCTCCCTGTGCGTTTGCCTTCCCCTCGACAATTTCCCGGTACTTCTCCTGAAGCTCGCCCATATTCACCTTTCGTAGTGACGTGGGTATGCGATTGATCCGTAGCTCTATCCGTGTCCGCAGGCTTTGTGCCTGTAAGGCGTACTGTGCTCGTAGCTTGCGCGCGCGTTCAGTGACTGGAAGAGATTAGACTTTGTAGTTGTGAGGTGGAAACCAGGATGACTTACCCTCAAGCTGTAAATTGTCCATGAGAGCTTGTTTTTGGGCCTCTGTTATTCCTAAGATTTTGCTTTGAGGGGAATGGACCGGTGTTCTCGTGGGCGACTTGAGAGGAACGGTTTGCGGGCGCGCTGATGGCTCGATTGCCAGGGATGATTTTCTTTTCCTGGTATGAGCTGGCGCCATATCTGGGCTGATGATAGTACTATATTGCAGGATGCGAAATTGCGATCTATAGCTGGAGCGATGAGAAATTCTACACTGATAGGGAACTACAGAAGCAAGGTGCCAAGCGTAAACAAAGATCTGCGCGGGACTGTCCGCGGTCTTGGCACTATCATTCCGCCTCTTGAGTTTCCGGCTCCTTGCACTTCTTGCGCTTTAGCCATTGACCTCAGCCCCTCGAAATTCCTTACATTTATCGATACTTTCGATCGGACGTGCTTACAGATTGAACCTGGAAAGCTGTCAGTATGGTACTCGAGGCAACAATGATAGTGTAAGCATCACCTTCCTCCCTCATGCTTAAAAGCTCATGCTAACACTGATGGCTAAAAGGCTAGATAACAGCGAAAGCAGCAGAAACGGCGATTATGTGTACGTTATTACATTGCTCTCACTTGCATCAGAAGCTGACCCAGCCTGATGATAGCCCATCAAGATGGGAAGCACAAGCCGATGCTGTCAACCTCATCTTCTCCGCTAAAACACAAGCGAATCCCGAATCTTCAGTCGGTCTTATGAACATGGGAGGCAAGGGGCCAGAGATGCTAGTGACTTTGACAACGGATTTTGGGAAGCTGTTAGATGGAATACATCGAACCAAGATAAGAGGCACCACACATCTGGCCACGGCTATACAAATTGCGGGAGTACGTCGATATGAAAACCCCATCTGATCCTTGACTATGGCTTCTGATATCGCGTCTCGTTCAGCTCGCTTTGAAGCACCGCCAAAACAAATCACAACGCCAACGAATCATTGTCTTCACCTGCTCCCCCATCGACGAAGACGAGAAGAACCTCGTCAAGCTTGCCAAGAAGATGAAGAAGAACAACATCTCAATTGATTTTATTGCTTTTGGCGATCTAGATCCTGAAAACACAAAAAAACTAGAAGCGTTCAACGAAAACATCAAAGGTGGTGACGGCTCACATCTCGAAATTATTCCGCCAGGACCCAGCCTACTTAGTGACCATATCATCTCGACACCTATCCTAGCTGGTGAAGGCGTGGCGCCAAGGGGAGGTGACGCTGGTGGCGAAGGTGGAGCGGACGCTGGTGGAGGTGGTTTCGACTTTGGTGTCGATCCAAGTGCAGATCCAGAGCTTGCGCTCGCCTTGCGTATGAGTATGGAGGAAGAAAAAGCGCGGCAAGAAAAGGAAGCCCCCAAAGAGCCCACGCTCGAAGGTATACCAGAGGAGGGTGGAGAGAATCAGCCGTTACTCAACGCGGACGGGGAAGCGAGTGGAAGTGTGGATGCTCCTGTTACAAAGCCCGAAGAGGGAGGGAAGGAAGATATAGAGCACCCTAGTGATCTCAATAAACTGGAGGACAAGAAAGACGAAGAGCGGGATCCGGATAGAATGGACACGGCATGAGCGTCCCGGGCATAGCTGGGCGTTGGGGATGTAATTGCATAGATAGCGTTTGCATGTAGCACCATTGGCAGCTGATCTTCTCGCCGCCTTGTTTTCTCAACCTATTCACTACCGAATCCACAACAGATCGCAAAATGACATATTTGGGTATTACTCCAGTCGACGTTGCCAGAACCCAAACGCCTCGCTATGCCTTTGTCTCCACTCATAAACCAAGTACTTCTCGCTTTCGCAACCACCCAACAAATACTCATCACAGCATCCTCCTTGACACGTTCCTCAATCATCAGTCTCATATGCACCCATCCATCATGCACTCACTACTCCCCCTCACACAGCCCCCTCACTCAACAAAATTCCTTAACTTCGTAATATCATCCAGCAGCTCCTGCAAATCGGCATCGGTGATCTTATTCGACAGGCTCGGTATCAGCGTCTTCGCCTCCTCCGCGCTCTCGCAACACAAGCTACCCAGCTGCGACCGCTCGAAGAGCTCCAACTCCGTATGTGACGTGAGCATGCGCTCCACAGCCTCGATATTCTCTTTCTGCTTGAAGCGCGCGAATACGTCTAGGTAGTCTTGGGTTTTGATCAATGTCCTGCGCGCAGATGTACGTCAGCTGTGCTTCCTCCAATTGCTGCACGAGTACGGGGAGGGGGTTTTTGGTTCTGGAGGTGTAGGATGTACTCTGTCTCCTCGACCTTCCGCTGCCCTTTCCGATGATCCATGACTGCGTTTATGAGCAGCCGCGCTTCTGACAGCGTGAGAGTGGGCACGTTTTGGAATTCGCCGAGTTTTAGATCTGCGGCTGCTTCTTCGTCGCCGGTAATTTTTTCTCGGGTGCGTGCGGTGGGGGCTGTATGTTGGGTTGTCATTATAGAAGGCTCGGTGTATGATATTGGTCTTTTCACTGAGGTCGCGGGGTGGGCACGGGTTTGCGCCGACGCTTTTGGCTATCTGAAGGAGAGACAAGTTCAATTCGGTAGAGACCGTGTTTATGATGCGCAAGCTTTGGGATGCTGTTGACGTAGAGGGGGGTGGTTAGAAGAGTTGGTGGATTGCGGGGTGGAGCTCGTGTGCTTGAAGCTGCCAAATTCACTTTTTTGACAGCAAGGTGTTCCACGAAACGCCCTTTTGAAGTCCTTAATCAGACCGAGACCAACTGAAACAGCTGTGTTCTGCAATTATGGCATTGCTAACTTACCTAGCTTGTTCCAGAGACCCGTCCATGATCTGACTGGCCGTCGCTGCACCTGCACAACCCCGTCCCTCTCTCGATATCCTAAATCATGTCAATCCCCAAGTCTCCCTTTCAAGATCGTTGCTGACCCTGGGAAGGGTCGTCTTTTCTCTCATCATAATCAACAAAGCTGGCGGCTTAGTCTATAATCGCGAGTTCAACTCCGCCCTAAACAAGGTCTCCGTCAATGACCTTCTCGTACTCGCCGGCACATTCCATGGGTACTGCCTCTACCATTGCCATTACCTACCATCAGAACAGTTGCTAACAGTTTTGTGCAGCGTTCACGCAATAACCAAATCCCTCACCCCTTCTACCATTGGTGTACCACCACGCGACAAGACGGGCATCGAAGTCCTCGAATCATCCTCCTTCCGCTTGACCTGCTTCCAGACGTTTACCGGCCTCAAGTTTCTGCTATTCACGGAGCCGCAGCAGCCGAACGTGGATGTGATTACTAGGAGGATCTATGAGTTGTATGCAGATTATGTGATGAAGAATCCATTCTATCAGTTGGAGATGCCGGTCAGGTGTGAAGCATTTGATCGGGAGTTGATCAAATACATCAGGGCGAAATAGAAAGGAGCAGGGGTAGTGTTTTAGCAGCATGACAGTGGAAAATCCGACCAAGATGGGTCCTCGGAAAACGAACTTGCTTTGGGACTCATGAAGACATTGTGATCTTTAATCCTGCGGCATTGCACCGGACTGTCCAAAAAGCCATGAGCCTGCGTTGAGCTGTCTATGGTAGTCAGCCAAACGCCCGACAACGGCTTCGACCGTCTCTTTGCTATTGACCAGAACTACAAGTGTGGCAACTATCTGATCGAGGCCTGCTCGGACTTGTGGTGTAGTATCGCGGTCTCGCACCCTCCTCATGCGATCACTGACTGCGTCAAAGTCGATGGTAACACCTACAGACGTGCCCGTGTCATAATCGTTCTCGTGACAGCTTCGAATGCGTCTGGAAAAGTAAACGACTTTGTTTGAGACCCAATACACAGGGCCGGTGCGAAAAAATGGGTTACAATAATCACCATCTGCGGACTGGCCGAATTGGGAACGATGAGGCTTTCGCAGGTGCCGAAGCGACTCAGAGGAGGGAACAACGTTCATTCCTGTTCAGTCAGTACGTGTCTCCTGCCGGTAGAAGCCGATGCAATTCGCTTGCACTTCGGTCTATCATCTGGAAACTCGTGAAGACTGATAGATCAACCGTGGGCGGCTTGGGAACGAAATCAGCCCTGAGACATATTGCTTCGCTTGACAAATTCGTCGTATGTCAGGTTGGACGGGACGGGAAAGCTATTCTCCCCGCCACGGCTTGGGATGCGTATATGAATTCATTCGATTGTTGCATCTAGCGGACAACCGTCAGGATTTTCTAGCGCCCAGGGATTAATAAGAGGGACGCCTTGAAATACGGAGATGAGCCCCTTCGTGGACAGCAAACCGGGGTGGGACTGATAGATTGATCACCTTTGGACGGCTGGTACAGAGGCTTCCAGCACCTACTTTGCTACATAATTGGCGAAACGAAACTAGCCACTCTTCAAGTCCATGAGATCCCAGTCAGAAATATCGAGCATACACTCCCCACACTTTAACCAGCTTAGTCTGTAAGCCTTGGGATTGAATACCACGAGCACAGGGAGCTTTGTTAACAGCCATGAAATGCAGGCCATGCGGCATGTTTCGAAAGACTAGCTGCAAAACAGGCCATGATTGTTGAGACTTCGATGTGGCTATGATACTGCACAAACCACCTCTGAACGTCTTGTAATGAGTCGTGTTGTTTGATAAGTATAATGACTGTGGGCGCCCAGTATACCAAAGAGTTGTGATAGTCATAGATAGGAAACCTTCGAGGAAAACAATCTACTTAATGGGCTGCAGGAGCTATGATGTCAATAGCTTACATGAATCCCGAAAAGCCACCGGAAAACACGGACTAGATGACTTACTTTTTCCTGCGTCCTTTTAATTCATCCTCGCAGTCACATATGCCGTCTGCCTTGGATGTTCTACACATCTCACGCTAGCACGGAGATGTCTCAAAGAGGACTAGCCGCATTGTGCTCCACGAACTTTTGACGATTCTTCAATGTAGAAATTCTCAAGCACCAACATGCCCATCTCACTCTCATCAATTGTTTCTACTCTGCCCTCAGACGAGTCATGGGGCCCATCTACCACCACCGATGCGCTCGTCGATGGCGTTCCGTACGCCCCATATTCGAAGGGGGACAAGCTGGGGCGAATGGCCGACTGGACTACTGAGGGAAAGGATCGAGATGGACGGGGAGGTAGACAGCAATACAACAGGAATTATAGAGGTAATATCTCGACTTGACCAGCAGAGGTCTCGATGGGGTATATATTGATTTCGTACAGACCAGCAAGTGTACGGTGCTGGCACATCGAGTCTCTTCGCCGTGCAAGTCGCCGAAGATGAATCCTCTTTCTCCGTGGTCGACAACACTCGAACCTCCACAAAGACGAGGGGCTTTGGCCGAGGCGGTGGCACTATCTTCCGGGGCCGGGGAAGAGGTGGCCGTGACCAACGTGGAGGACGGGGTAACTTCCAGAACTCTCGAGTGGGTGGCCGTGGTGGTCAGCAGGCATACCTCTACGATCAGCGAGGAGGAGCACGAGGTGGAAGAGGCAATCGCCGTTTCGGCTGGAAGGACTATGATAAGCCTCAGCGCAATCGTGATTCCTCTGTGAATATCAAGCCTGACTGGACCATGCTGGAGGAAATCGACTTCGCGCGACTACTGAAACTGAACCTGGAGACCTCCGCGGGCGAGGACATCGATGGTTATGGTTTCCTCTACTACTACGACCGGAGCTACGATAAGCCCCCAGTCAAGAACACAGAGCGGAAACTCAATGTGGTGGACCGAGCAGCATACAATGTCACAACCTCTTCAGATCCCATCATTCAAGAACTCGCAGAAAAGGATGAGGCAACCATCTTCGCCACCGATAACATCCTATCTATGCTCATGTGCGCTCCTCGGTCCGTTTACAGTTGGGATCTCGTTATCACAAAACACAATAATAAGATATATCTTGACAAGCGGGATGGCTCTTCGCTAGATATGGTGTCGGTGAACGAGAACGCTGCTGATGCGCCCTTGGAAGCCAGCGAGGGCAATAAAGACAGCATAAACTTCCCTGGTGCTTTAGCGCTCGAGGCAACGTTCATCAATCACAACTTTGCCAATCAGACGGTCATGGAGAGTGAGACCAGCAAGCTGGAGATGCAGCACGAGAATCCGTTCTACAACCCGTCGGAAGAGACTGAGCCCTTGGCATCGAAAGCATACAAATATAGACGCTTTGATCTATCGTTAGAGAAGGACGAGGATCCTCTGCACCTGATCGTCCGCACCGAGATCGACGCAGTGGTCAAAAATAACATCAGCGGCGAAGACCAATTGCTCACACTAAAAGCTCTGAATGAGTTCGACCACAAAGCACAAGGCAGCGGTGGCGCTTTGGATTGGCGAACGAAGCTTACGAGCCAACGCGGTGCCGTTGTAGCCACAGAAATGAAGAACAACAGCTGCAAGTTGGCGAGATGGGCTACGCAAGCCGTTCTGGCTGGCGCGGATGTCATGAAACTTGGGTAAGCTCTGTGCTCACATCCCACTATGCCCGTTTACCCCCCCTCTCGTCGAAAGTCTCCGTCATCTGATACAATGCTCAGCTTTGTTTCGCGCACATCTCCCAAGATGCCCGATAAGCACGTAATACTTGGAGTTGTCGGCTACGACCCGCGCAAATTCGCCGAGCAGATGAACCTGAACCTTGCGAATGGCTGGGGTATCGTCCGCACCATCGTCGATATGTGCCGGAACATGAAGGATGGCAAGTACGTGCTCGTAAAAGACCCAAACAAGGCACTGCTTCGGCTGTACGAGGTGCCCATATCGACGTTCGAGGAGGAAGATGGCGATGAGGGAATTGCGGAAGGCACTGAGGCTGGTGGTGACGAGGAGTAGATGATGGCACGGCTGTGGCGCGGTTATTTGTATCAGAGGCAAAAATAAGATCACGCGAGAACGGACGAAAAGCATACGAGTGGATGAGCTGCGCCATACTCACTTGGCACCCAATGAAGTCCCTATATATCTGATCCAAGACTCTTAGATGATCCATACTCTAGGCAATATATCCCAAAGCATAGCGGTCGTAGCGAGAATGTACCCATGGTACCAAACATAGCTTCTGATGTTTCAGAGCATTATATTATCTCATCTACTAGTATAGCGGAGACTGCTCTAGTCCTCTTGACGGTCCACTCGATTTTGACATGTCACTACTCTAATGACCGGTCATGGACAAGCTTGTCCAAAGCAAGCATCGCAGACGTAGCGATCGTGTGTCCTATATCATTTCAAACGGTCCACTCAATTTTGCACCGCTTTTTATGGTCTAGGGTGACTTCTGCTTTGATATCAAATAAACTAACACAGCCACCAATTCTTTAAAGCGCCTTGCTATTTCATGAAGACGCAATGCGGAAAATGTCAACGTTCCTTGACGGTTCACCTATTCTCATACAGTACTACTTTTATGGCACAGCTGAGTCTACCGTGTCACATCAACTTTTGGGGTGCATGGGTATTCTGGGCAATTATCTCAAAGTGTACTGCGGCAGAAGGACAAGAAGAAGTCTTTAATATATTGAAATTGCTGCGTGATCGCTTTCAATTTCTAACACTCCACTTGTTGGACTGATCTAGTGCCTGCATGAACCGAAGTAATCTGCTATCCAATATTATCATTGCTGATGCCTATTCACGGCATAACGTGACGACGGAGGGGATATGCAGGTGACGAGGTTCGAAAACGACTTCCCAGCGCTTGCAAGTCTCACCTTCATACTAGGACTACCAGGATCACCAGAGTCACATTTATTTAATGGATGGATCTCGATCAAAGACCTCGGACGTTGCATAGACACAAGCTGTGCACATGAAGATTACCCATCACGATCACGTCCGGAAGGGGCCGTATGCATTACGACTCAGGTGCAAGGGGCGATGTCTACTCGTATTAGACTCGGATGAGTGCCACGACCATGCATTGCCGAGCATGGAGTGTGTCTGTGTGGTATCGAAGGTGATTGGAGCAGAAAGCCGAGGCGCACGTTGCATGCGAAAGGGCTGTTCCAGGCTTATGGGCGACGTGGGGTGAACATCAGAATATCGAGACTTTGTTACCTCTGACGTTTTGTAGGGAAGCACCCCAGAAATCGTATCAGAGGATACGAAACGAAACAACTTCCCGGACGCGGAGAGTTTACCACCTATCGCCACAGCCTATCGGGTTTATGTTGGCAGTTTCAGATGCCTTTGGTAAAGGGGAGGCTGGGAGTCTTGATATGAACGGGGGGCAAGGCGCGTGGCCTCGGCGGCTACTCAGACAGAGCCTGGCTCAATGCTCATGCTTCCGACATGTGAGAAGCACTCGAACCAGTCTGAGAAGGAAGCATGATGACGTGGGCTTTCATTGGGCGTGTAGCACAGATACTACTACTAGTAGAGTACACAGTCATGGGCGGCTATCGGACTTTGCTGGATAAGTGTGATAGGGATAGACCATGGGGGCTGTGCGGGAGCTGCTGCGAGGCATGAATAATCTCACCCTCGACGCTTGGTGGGCTAATTTGGAAGTAGGAGAAGATCGGTGCTTCGTACTGATAGCGCCATGAAATGAACAATCTCTGTAGACGCTGCCTGAAGATTACAAAGGGCAGATGTGCTTGCTGCAGGCTCGATTGGGCTTGGTGTTGCGGTGTTTCCCATTGACTGCCAGCCAGATGTCAACATTGCGACATCCAAGGATTCGAAATTGGCCGAATCTCCCCCTCCCCCCGGTCCATGGCTGCGCATTCCCGTGACGTTGGCTTCCTTCAGTAAGCCGCGCATCCTTTTCAACTTATATTTTCCCTTTTCCCTCTTCCCTCCAATCACAAAATTCCTCATTGAACCAAAGCCTCCAATTTTTCCATTGGTTCTCGCTTTTCACTCTCATACTTGCACCATTCCCCAAACGCGCTTCTCGTGTGCTAAGAGTAAGAGCCTAAGGTAAGTACCACACTATTTCCAGCCCCAACGCCTTCACTGGCTCGCTCCTTCTTCCAATCATTCTCTTCAGCCCCCCCCGACCAGTACTCGCAACCACCCAGTGCTCCATCCAATCCACTTCCCAGTACCCCATGGCAGATCGACTGTACCGCGATTGGGACAAGGCAGCCTATCGCATTGCACGCACACCACATCGCGACCTTATCGTCGTCCTTTCGAGTGCTGTACATGCTGTGTGGGTAGAATCAGCTGACTCTCCACGACCCAGCGCTGCGGTCGCTCAGAGCTGTCAAGGCTGCCTGCAGCCAGTCAACGCTCTCAATTGGAATCCCAATTGTGCGTTTCATCTGTTAGGCAGACCCCTCCGATAGCCCCGCGTCCTTCGTTACTCCCTGGTTGCTGTTGAGCTCGTCGACGCGACAGACAAGAATGACGCAACTAATAATAGGGCTTCATCGCATAGCATAGGATCATTCTCGAAAGCAATTGATACACTATACACTGCCATTACCCTTCTGACTTACCTCTACGGCTGTCGCAAGAAGCAAATCAGAATCCAACGAGACTCGCATATCCGACACTGCGACACTGCAAACAAGCGCTTCGCCTTCCACACCGCTTACAGTCACCGTATTAAATCCACCCACGCGCCAATCTCTAACCTGACTCTCATACAAGTTCGAAACATCATCCTCTGATCGAGTTCGAACGTCACTTCGTCCTGTCGGTGTCGAAGTAGCTCTGGCAGTTGTGGTGATCGACACGGTATGTTTTCTCGTCTGCAGTGCTGCCGCGCGCTATGCAATGCCAACGCATCAAATCATCACCGCTCTTTCTGCCAATGCCCAACCTTGCTCGAACACACCCTTCCCTTGTGCAAGCTTCTATGATTGCATACCGTGCTAACATTTCTTGCCCTGCGAAGCCGACCTCGACCTCACCAAGGAACCTCCGGCTTCTCTCCTCTTCCGTGCAGCTTTTCGATAGTGGCAACTCAAATCCTCACCGACCAGTTGCATCCGAGATATATGCTACCGCCTTTCCTCTCCGAAAACAGCGAGCACCTCGGGCAACCTTTCCTGTTAACGGAAGCATCTCGTGATCACCGGTGGGGGCAATATTCCCAAAACAATCCAATTGTCTAGCGCCTTACCGCATACTGCTGCGGCCAAAGCCACTTGCATTATCGTGGAGCCTTCCTCTAGTCAACAAGAAGTGCTTGACAGCGCACGCCAGTGACACCACTCCGCTGCATAGGAGCCTAACGCTATTCGCCTCACAGAACAGCCCCATCTATTCTTTCCATTACACATTCATAATCCTCGTGGATTGGCACTCATCAAAGCATAAGAGATATCCGGCCAAGTCCAACAAGTGCATTGTTATCCACATTGTTACTGTGCGAGACAATTAGTCCTGGTGAGTTGCTGATCTTAATCTTCACCCAATCGAAGCCAAGGTTTTCGTGCCGAGACTAATACTTGTCAGGGCTGCAGGTCCGCGCATAAGGTCTTGACCAATCCTCGCAGCTGGCTGGTCCCCGCGGCGAGTAAATTGCCGTTACCAAGCATAGCTCCTCCCAATCAGAACAAAAGAAGTCCACATCGTCTTCGATTTGGATACTCTCGAACCTGACTAAACTCGACCGTGGTCCGCAACTACCGGCCTATCCGACCCTTGGTCACGCAGATTCGCGTTTGCAATCACGGGCGCCATTTCCAAGGTAGCACCGATCTCCTCTATCTCTACTCCGCCTTGGTTTACCCATCATGGATTACGCGCAGCCTCAGGCCCATTCATATGGCCATCCACAGGCACCACACATGCACACTGCATACTCCAACCCGCAGCAAGGGCCGACGATAACCTCTCCTCCCATTCAACCACCGCATATGCACCAACAGCATCAGAGTCAAGCCTCCCCTATCCTACCATCTCAGGGCCACTCATACCCGCAACAGTCCACACCACAGAATAGCCATCCAGGGCTCAACTACCCCCAGACGTATGGTGCTGCACCAACCAACATGCATCAACCATATGGCATGTCGCCATCGGCGGCAGCGGTGGCCATGGCGAACCAGGCAGCATCCGGTCAACAGAATCACTACGCGTATCCGTTGCCACAGACTTCCATGGCCAGCGGGTCCCCGCGTATGGCAGGGATAGGGATCAAGAATGAGCCGGCACGACGATCACCTCCCCAGGCAAACAACCCCATGAATCCCTTACCCTCGCAGGTTCAGCCAAATCATCGCATGTCGCATAGCCACATGAACCATCATGTCAGCAGCCCACACGTGCAACACGCGTCAACAGTGATGATGAACCACCAACCTCCGAGAAGTTCTGTGCCACCTCAAATGCCTCCCCCCCAACAGCAAGCACCTCATCAAGCTTCACCCGAAATAGGACCCTCGGGTGCGGAAGATGCGCCACTCTATGTCAACGCGAAACAATTCCATCGCATCTTGAAGCGGCGCGTCGCTCGAACAAAGTTGGAAGAGGCACTCCGATTGACCTCGAAGGGAAGGAAGCCATACCTCCATGAATCAAGGCACAAGCATGCGATGCGTAGGCCGAGAGGCCCAGGTGGAAGATTCCTGACGGCGGAGGAGGTGTCGCTTATCGAGAAGGGTGAAGGCGGGGAATTGCAGAAATATGCAGCAAAGATTGAAGGGTCGGACAAGTCAACACCTGAGAAATCCAGCAAAGCATCTTCAAAGCGCAAGTCAGGTGCTGTCGATGATGATGACGAGGTGCCGGCCGCTAAAAAATCTAAGATGGCACCAAAGGATACCCCAAGCGGCGAAAGTGAGGAGCCCGAGGACGATGATGAAGGCGACGAGGATGCTTGAGCGCCGTACAGAATCGAAACTCGGAACTCCTCCGACACCCTACACGTTTCCTTGCTTACCTTCACGACTTACGAAGCGTTGCTTTTTCACATGTTGGGTCCCGATTACCACACCACATTTTTAATATTACTCAGCTCCACATTCGCTTGGCCGGTACAGCACATGGTTTGAATTACATCTTGCAGATACCCCCTTGTTTTAGCATTGGCGAAGGCTAGATAGGAAACCCTCACTGGGACAAAACGGAAATGGGCATGCGAGGAAGTAGGAGTACATTCGCTACATCACGTATGCTTGACGATTTTCCTTGCATGTCTTGGTTACATGCAGCGAAGGATTTTGGAGGACAAAGCGTGGCGTTTTGATTGTGACATACTACTCGGGCTGAGAAGGGATAGGACTACTGCAGGAAACACATAGCACATATGGAGACTGGTCTTCAGCGCTGTCTTGTGAATTAGCAAACAAGCTGTAGTATGATGGTGTTCCAGAGACCAGAAGTTCATATAGCATACTGAATACTTACCGTTTCGAACATAGATAGCTTGCACCTTCGGGGTTAGCGTAACAGCAACCTATCATAATGAGTCTTGGCACGCATCGCCCCCAGGCGGCATCGTTCTTGTCAAGCTGAGGTGTCCAGACTTCTCACAAAGCACAACGGGAACTCGTCTTCCCCTCACTGATCACCCTCATCATGATTCTAAGAAGCCGTCATCGCATATTATTCGATCTCTCCCTTCTACTCTGTCTCTTTCTCATAACCACTACCTTCGCCAAGAAAGACTCTCCGCGTATCACCAAATACAGATTCGACGCCTCTCCCGCAGCAGCACCCCTCTACTTCGAAGATTCGGACATTATTCTCATTCTCGACATCGCTGGCAATGTCGTACGCTCCCCAAACGCTGGCGAAGAATGGGCGCCTATCGCAGGTGTCCCCGAAGGCAAAGCCTGGGATCTAATCCTGCACCCGCATACTAAAAAGACCGCATATCTTTGGGGGAAAGGTACCACGCACTGGATCACAGAAGATCAAGGCGCAAGTTGGCGAAGTTTTGAGATCGATGGCTACCCTGTACCTTTCAGGCCGCCGTTCAGCTTCCATGCGAACGATCCGGATAAGGTGCTTGTGAATGTGTGCACAAGTCTTTTTGCGTGCGACGAGATGGCCTGGTATACTACCGATGCGTTCAAAAGTGCTGCGAAGGAGTTGAGGAGGGATACAAGGAGTTGTGTCTTTGCGCGGAGCACGGAGTTGTTTCAGACAAGTGAGGATGATGAGGGCGATGATCGCGTGGTTTGCGTCGTTAAAGGGAAATACTCGAGCCCGTGGAGTACAAGGGATAATGGGCTTAGGGTCAGTGATAATTATTTCGAGGACGAGCTGGAGCCAATCCTGGAAGAGGGCCGGACCGTCCAGGGCATCATCAACATCGCGGTTGTCAAGAGCTATCTCGTGGCGGCGGCAAGCGCTAGGGGCACAAATGAGCTGTCTATGTATGTGACGGATGATGCGAAGACTTGGCACCGTGCAGTGTTTCCGAATGACCATAAGATCGAGGAAGATGCTTACACGATTCTGGAGAGCACGAACTACAGCATTCAGGTCGATGTCATGACCACCTCGCCGCTGAACGCCATGGGAGTACTGTTTACGAGCAATTCGAATGGAACGTACTTTATCCGGAACATTGAACATACGAATCGCAACTACAAGGGCATTGTGGATTTCGAGAAGGTTTCTGGGATACAGGGTATCGTGCTTGTCAATGTTGTGGATAACTGGAAGGACGTTGTAGACCCACGTTCGACCACCCCGAAGAAGATCAAAAGTAAAATTAGCTTCGACGATGGGAGGTCCTTTAGCCCGCTTACGGCGGATGGTGATGAGCTTCATCTGCATTCGGTATCGGACATGTCGAATTCTGGCAGAGTCTTCTCAAGTCCAGCGCCGGGTCTGGTAATGGGTGTTGGGAACAAGGGAGATTATCTGAAAGAATATGAAGAATGCGATGTCTATGTTTCTGATGACGCGGGCTTGCATTGGACGAAAGCGCTGAAGGAAGCTCACAAGTACGAATTCGGCGACAAAGGCGCCGTCCTGTTGGCCATCTACGACGAAGGTCCTACCGACAAGATTCAATATTCTTTGAACCATGGTCATGATTGGGAGAAGGTCAAGCTTGACGACAAGGTACGCGCCAAGATCCTCACAACTACACCCGGCTCTACCAGTCTCAAGTTCTTTCTCATGGTCACTGAAGGCGGCGGAGAAGCTCTCGAGCATTTCGCAATAGTCGTCGATTTTGCCGAGTTGCATGAGGGGAAATGCAAGGATATCGACTTCGAAAAGTGGTACGCACGTGTCGATGGGGATGGAGAACCGAGCTGCATTATGGGACATAAGCAATCGTATCGCAGACGCAAGTGGGATGCAGATTGCTTTGTGGACGAGGAATTCAAAGACCCGGTACCGGAGTATGAGTCTTGCGCGTGTGCTAAGGAAGACTTCGAATGCGATTTCAATTTCATTCCCAGCGATGATGGCGAGAAGTGCAATCCGGCCAGCTTCCTAGACGTTCCGGAGGAACAGTGCAAAAACGAGGGCGATACATTCAAGGCCAGATCAGGTTTCAGACTTATTCCTGGCAATGACTGCGATCGAGCGGCTAAGGGCGCCGTAGAGCTCGACGTGGATGTGGAACGTTCCTGCGAGGACTCCAAGAAGCCTCCAGTCAGCGGAGCTATCAGTAACGAGTTGACTCGATTCCGAGCTGATAATTTTGCGGACTATTACTATCTCGAGAGAACCGAAAAGAGTAAGGGGCATGACGAAACTATCGTTATGCGGACCACGGAGCATGAGGTGTACATTACCAGGGACGCTGGCAAGACCTGGAAGCGAATCCTCAAGGGCGAGGAGATAACCGCAATCTATCCGCATCAGTACTTTAGCGATGTGGTTTTTTTTCTTACGCCCGGGAAGAAAGTGTTCTACTCGTACAACAGGGGCGATTCGATCACATCATTTGACGCCCCGGCAGATCCAACCCGAGATAGACTACCAGTCCTGAGTTTCAATCCTACCAGCAAGGAATGGCTCATCTGGACCGGTGCGGTGGATTGTGAATCCAGCAGTAAGGGGGAGTGCCACAACGTTGCCTTTTTCAGCGAAGACCGGGGTAGCAATTGGGTACATAGAGTAAGATTCGTCAATAAATGCGAGTTCGTCAAGGAAGAGGGTCGAGGTGGCGTGGATAAGCTTGTATACTGTGAGCAGTATGAAGGTGAGGAATTGAGTGGGCGGCTTCAGCTGAAATGGAGCGACAACTGGTTTGCAGACGACCACAAACCCTTTGACGACATCATCGACTTTGCTACCATGTCTGAATTCATTGTCGTGGCAGCGAGAAAACAAGACGACCGAGAGGCGCTCACATGTCACACCAGCATGGATGGCAAGAATTTCGCTGATGCTCAATTCCCGCCCAGCCTTGAGGTGCCAAGAGAGAAGGCTTACACCGTCCTGGATAGTTCTACTCACGCCGTGTTCTTGCATGTCACCGTCAATAACCGTGAAGGGTCCGAGTATGGCTCGATCATCAAGAGTAACAGCAACGGGACATCATATGTCATGAGTCTTGACGGCGTCAACAGGGACAGCCGGGGCTATGTCGACTTTGAAAAGATGCTTGGTCTCGAGGGCGTCATCCTTGTCAATCAAGTGGCGAATTTGAAAGAAGCTGACAAAGGGGCCTCCAAACAGTTGAAGACGATGATCACTCACAACGATGGTGCCCAGTGGGGTCCGATACAAGCACCAGCGAAGGATGCAGAAGGTGTTGATTTCGGATGCGACGTAACGAATCCGCAGCAGTGTTCTCTTCATCTCCACAGCTATACAGAACGCAAAGATCCTCATGCTACTTTCTCCTCGCCATCAGCTATGGGCCTCATGATGGGCGTTGGCAACGTTGGAGGTTATCTACGTAAGAAAATTGACGACGACACAAACATCTTCATCACCCGTGACGGCGGTGTGGAGTGGCATGCTGTTAAGAAGGGTAGCTATATGTGGGAATACGGTGATCAAGGTTCCATTATCGTTATCGTCAAACAAGAAGTCGCTACACAGTCCGTGTTCTACACCCTGAATGAGGGTCTTGATTGGATCGAGTACCCATTCTCTGACAAGGATTTCACCGTCAAATCCATATCTACTGTTCCCACGGACAAATCACGCAATTTCATCCTTTGGGGTTTCGAGTCCTCGAATGACAAAGACATCGCTACCATCAATCTCGACTTCACTGGATTGACCGACACCCAATGTAAACTCGATGAGAATGACCCCGAAGGAGGCGACTACTACCTCTGGGAGCCTAGGCACCCTGCGCAGAAGGACAATTGTCTTTTCGGTCACGTCGCCCAGTATCACCGCAAGATACCAGAACGAGATTGCTTTAATGGACCCGCCATCAGACACCTCCACAACATTGCCAAGAATTGCTCTTGCACCCGGGATGACTTTGAATGGTGAACCCTCCTCCATGCCAAATTCTTTTATAACATACTGACTACGTGACTCTCAGCGACTACAACTACCAAATCGATACCGACGGCTCTTGCCAACTCGTCCCCGGCCTCCCGCAACCCGACCACAGCCAAATCTGCCGCGACAATCCCGACCAGATCTCCTACTTCCTCCCCACCGGCTACCGCCGTACCCCACTCGACACCTGCCAAGGCGGTCAAGACATCGAATACTCCTCCAGTGAAGTCCCGTGCGAAGGCCACAAAGGCGAGTTTGACCGCGAACAGCGCAAAAAGGGCCTCGGCGGCTTCTCCTTCTTCCTTCTCGTCTTCGTCCTTCCCGTCTCCATTGCGTGTGCGGTCGGCTACTGGGTGTGGAGGAATTGGGATGGTAAATTTGGCCGTATACGTCTCGGAGATTCGGGCAGTGCGTTCGATGCCGATAGGCCGTGGATCGCGTGGCCGATTATGGGGCTTAGTGCCCTTGTTGCCGTATTGGGCGCCGTGCCCCTGCTGGTGGGGAGTGCTTGGAGGGGTCTGAGTGGGTTGTTTGGGGGTGGGAGGAGGTACACGCAGAGGAGTGATTTTGCGAGGGGTGGGAGGTATGCGGTCGTTGATCCGGATGAGGATGAGTTGTTGGGCGATGATGAGGATGAAGAGGTTTAGGTGCTGATTTCATTGGGAGATTGGGAAGGAAGGGGAGAATGAAGAGTGTAGCGAGCGGCATTGGACGGAGTTTTATGATTGGGGGCGATTGAGGTGTGCTGGTGAGTGAGCGAACATGTCTTGGGTTGGGATGTTGTACAGTATGTATGTATCCATCCGTAGCTAGCAATACGTAGATATCGTTCACTTATGATAGTGAATTCATCTGAGCTAGAGAACGTGATTTCTTGATTTTCCCGCGAGACGGATCTATATGTATATGCCATTTACGTACTTCACCGCCAAGCCCCCCTTCACCTGCCCCCTTCCCTTTCCATCACTGCCCATCCTCCC
>JAABUW010001852.1_pt1 | contig 33549 bp, 7 predicted proteins | sample 5560081 | NCBI WGS metagenome assembly JAABUW01 (sample SAMN10711882, study PRJNA513363) | rock metagenome | isolation source: Antarctica rocks | place: Antarctica: Victoria Land, Knobhead sud | reverse complement strand
ACAGGTTGACCCGGTTGGGCAAGGTGCACCACTGAGAATGCAGGTGGAGAGAAGCGGGTTTGGAACGCCGGAGGCAGTGGCGAACGTAAGGGATGAAAAAATAAGTAGGCTAAGTGACAGCATGTCGGCGATGAATATTGCGTGAAAACTATCGAGCAGAGTGTATAGCTCTTTGATACTCGTTGTGTAGGAAGTTTACCTCAACAAAGAAAGAGACAAAAGGGTCTAGATATATCTTCTCGACGTTTGGTTTCCTTCTGATCGTTCGATGGGTGGAGAGTCAGACAATCGGCTCGTGCCATAAAGAGCCTTGGCTGTCAGCAATTAGTCCTATTGCTGCGTCTGTTTAACCGGCCTTGACACATTCTCGGATTCCTCACGAGGGGGTGGGCCGTTCCTGTAAGACTACTGACAGTGATCAGGTATCGCATGACATAACAGCAAACCTACTTGTCCACTGGGCTTCTTGGTGAAAGGGATATTTCGCCTCAGTCTTCCATTCTGGGCTACAAGAACCGCTCAGCAAGAATGTCGAAGCAGCAGATGCACATAAGAAGATGCCAGTGTTTGGAACGCCCTACATAGCATCGTGAATCGCTTACCAACTGCCGATGGAGATTCTTATTACTGCGTGTCAACGAGCCTCAGCTCCGACGATTCTGATAACAAAAATGCAAGCCTGGATAGGAGAGCGGAGCAGCGTGGGCAGCCGAGAGTTGACCATCGTACGATCACTCGTACCGGCATCTACTTTAAGCCAGGCCTTCTGCAAGCCACCTGGTAGACAATGGCCTAGACCAGAACCGTCTCCGATCTATATGCGTCGACCCTATATCAGGATGTTGTAATTAGGTAATAGCAGCCACATTTGGCTGGCAGCATGATGACCGAAAAATCTTTGAATCTCAATAATCCAGCATGAGGTTCGGTTTTGTATTTCGACTTCTACTGTCCTGCAAAGGGGCCTTGGCCGAAAATGAGATATGTCAACCATAAAGCTGTCCCAATCTACTATACTCGATCAACAAGACTACGTCTTCTTCCATAGCAGGAAGCTTTATCATTTGATTGATTGATTGATTGATTATTTCAATAAGCACTCGAGTCGTCTCTATTTGGGAATGCTATGCGACTAGTAACTATTAGTTAATTAGACTTTGCAAAAAGTCTAATCGATTATTTATCTATAACTTCTATATCTGTTTTGAATTTTAATAATAAAAGAATTTCTTTAAGCACAATTATCTTAGTTCTTATTACGAGTCGCGTGTTAATAAGTACTATTTGTTGTATATTGCTCTTCTTGAGATAATTAAGAAGAAAAGATCTATTAATAGAATTAAAATAATTAAACTAGCTCAATTCTTAAATATCTTAAATCTAAGATTAAGATAATTAAGATAATATAGATCTTAATTATCTTAAACATCTTAAAGTTAAAAGAGTAATTTTCTTATACTCAAAAATATTATATATATTACTATAAATTCTTTTAAATTAGACTTATATATTATAAATAAAATTATCTTTATAGATTAAAATTATCGCAACAATATAAATATAATAAATAATTTTGTAATTTTGTACAAATTATAGTAAATAATTAATATTTAATACTATAGAATCTTGACTTAAATTATATAGAAAATAGATTATTTATTTTTGAATATATATTTCTTAAAGTTAATATAAATTAAATTAATAATTATGTCAAATATTTGTTTAATTATAATTATAAAAAAAATAATAAATTAGAATTATATATAAAGAAAGACTACTTTATTCGACAAATAATTAATATATTATCAATTTATAATTAAATTATTGCGTTGTCTATATTTTATTTAAGCTAAACTAAAAATAATATATTTTAATTTTACAATTTCGTATATATTTTTATTGTATCTTTTATTTATTAACAACTTCGATATATATTAAAAGCTTTCTACGTAATTATAATATACTTATTCTATAAGAAGCGATAAAAATAATTAATATATTAATTTTTATTTTAGAACTTTATAAAACAAAGTTAAAGATTATTGTAAAAGTTTTTTTTTAAACTTATTAAACAAATAAATTGCAATATAATAGATTCGAAATTAACAAAAAATTAGTTTTAATATTTATTTTTGCTATTAAATTAATTAAAGATATATTTTAATAAATTAACAATAGTAAATTTGTTTAATATAATATTACTATAAAATATTAATTTTGTTTTTATATTAAATTAAATAAAGATAATTTAAAGTTTAATATTATAAACAAAAACAAATATTACAAAAAAGTAATAAAATAAAATAAAATACAAACTAATTTATAGAAAAGTATTAATAAATTTGCTTATATAGTTAAATGTTTAAAATTTTAATTATTTGCTATTTGTTATAATATTAGATTAGTAGTCTATCAACTATATCTATCGATTGAACAACTCTTTGTTCCAATCTCGCTTAATTTTCTAAGCTCGATCTTAATTAGATCTAGATTAAACTAAACTAGATTTAAATTAACTCTTGCTAGATATAAAGTTTGCAATCTTATATAGTTAATATTATTCTATTTCTCTTTTTTCTCTTTTGTTTTTTGTTTTATATATTAAATCTAGTATAGATTTGAGTTCTATCTAGTTATTAATTTAGATATCTCTTTAATAAAGATTTCGAGTCTAGTTTCTAATATTATAAAAAATCTACACTTTTTGCAATGCTTTTACGCGTTAAAATCTAGTTTTTTCGAATATATTAATACTTATTTAACTATTAACTTAATAAAGTATTTTAAATTCTTATTAAAGATCGAACTTATTGTAAAGAAGTTTGTTTGACAAATTATTTAAAATCTAATCAAAACTTTATATTAATTTCGAGAATTTTAAAATTAAATACAATTTAATATTAATACTACTTTTATCTTGTTTGTTTTAAGCTTTTTTTTTGTAGAATTAAATTTAATATCTATAGTTGCAATTATACAAATTGTTGCTTAAGCTATAAGCAATCAATCTATTTTTGTTATATAATTTCTATTGCTTTTTACAAATATTATTACTTTTGTTATTTTTAAATTTAAAAAGCTTTTCAATATATTACAATACAAAAGAGACAAAAATTAATTAAATATATAAAAGCAAAATCTTATACAACTTATAGATATAAATTATAATCAATATTTTATTAATTAAGTTAAGATTATCTATACAAAGTTACAACTTATTATAGATAAAAAAATTTATAATTTTATAAATTAATATCGAATTAATAATTTTTGTATTATTGTTTTCTTTAACAAATAATATCGAAATTTGTGTTATTATTGTAGCAATTTCTTCGAATTAAAAGATATATACTTGTATTTTTGCAAAACTCTAAAACAAAACTCTATTAATTTTGTTAAATATTACAATCTCTTCTATTAGAAGAAAGAATATTCTTAAATAAAAAATACTTTATTAATTAATTATATAAAGCGCAATATTAATTATTCTACTTAAGTTACTATTATATTTTAACAAACTTTTAATAACAAACAATTATTTATTTTTTAACAATAAATTTAAGCTTTTATTAAGACTAATAAGAAATTTTAACAATTTAAATATTGTTAATTTTGCACTATTACAATTGTTGTTACTTTTGTTAAATTAAAAAACAATTTAATTTCAATTAGCAATCTATTAAAATCTTGCGTTATTTTTTTTGTTTTTGTTGTTTTACTTGTGTTAACAATCTTTATAATATTTAACAAATTAATAAATTTAAACTTTGTTATTGTTATTGTTTAAGACAAATTTTTAATTATTTTAAAAATTAAAGAAATTTGCAATAAGTAGAAATTGTACTACTATTACAAGTTGCAATATTTAAACAAAATTGTTAAAAAATATTTTAATAAGAAATCTTTCTCTTTTTGTTTTGTTAATTTAAATAATATTTCTAGTATTAATAAAGATATTTTGTTATTAGCAAAAAAAATCTAGTTTTTAAATAAAGTTGCATTCGAAAATCAATTTATATATTTTTTTGTTTTTTAGTTTTTTTGTTTTAATTTTATAAAAGATTTTTAATTAAAACAACTTTAAAACTCTTTAAATTTAATTCTATATTTAAGAATAATTATATAATAGTCTTTTTTGTTTTATATTAAATTTAATCTCGAATTTCTACTATAACTTTAATTAATAATAAAATTTTAATTTATATTTTTATTAATAAATCTTTTGCGCAATAATATAATTTTTCTTTTTATTAATTAATTTACTTTTGCAAACTTTAAGATTTTAATAATTAAATAATTTTAACAAACAATATTATTTATATTGTTAAAATTACTATAGTTTTCGACAATTATATTAAGAGACTATTTCTTTATATTATTAAACTTAATTAGTATTTTATTGTTATAAATTTATTGTAACTTTGTTGTTATTCTATCGACGCAAACTTTAATTATAATATTTTTACTATATATTTTTCTTTTTGTCTTAAATATTGTTGTCAATTATTTATTAAAATTTACAATATTATTTAAGAAAAAGAAATTTTTTTATCTTCTAAAAAGTCTCAATATATATAGAAACTTCAAAATTAAAATGTTTTTGCTTTTACTTGCAACAATTAAATTTTTTTGTCTAGTTTAAGTTTGTTTTGTTAAAAGATATCTAATATTTTAATTATTTATAAAAAACAATTTGTTTATAAGAAACAATTTAGTTCTATTTTTTAAAAGCAATTTAATCTTGTTTACAAAAAACAATTTATTTGTAAAAAACAATCTAGTTTTGCTTTTTAGAAACAATCTAATCTTATTTATAAAAAATAATCTATTTATTTCGATTTTAAGTTTTGTTTTGTTTTATCTAGTCTAAAACAAAAAGTTTCTAGTTATATTTTTTAAACTATTCAAAAAAATACTTCTCAAAAATCAAGTATTAAAGTTTTTTGTTTTTTAAATTTTTTATCGAACAATATACAAAACAAGTTAAACAATCTTCTATATAATTTAATATAATTAAGTTAAAAATTTGTAAATTTAATTGTATTGTTTGCGCAAAGAATATTAAAATTTTTAGTATTATTTTTTAAAAAATAAATATTTTTCTAAATCTAGTCGAGAACTTGCTCAAATCTAAATTAGATTTTGTTTAGATTTCTAATTTATTAAATTTCTCAAAATTATTATTGTTTTATAGAAATACTAAGATTAACACTTATAATCGAGATTATTGTTTAGTACTTTATCAAATAGAAAAGAAATTTTATTTAATAATCTTTATTATTGAAGAAAATCTAAAATATTATTGACAAAGCAAAAATATTAATTTAGCTACAATTCTACTTTTTAGATATTTCGAATTTCTTAATATTTTCTCTAAAAAAAAATATATATATTTTACTCTTCTATTGTTTTTACAATTATATTATTTATTTTAAAAAAAATATCTAGTTTTTAGTCTTTGTTTTATACAATATAAATTGTAATAAAGCTCTAGAATTTTGTTGCTATTTAGATAAGAATTTTAGCAAAAAATTTATTCGAATCAATTGCTTTTAAACAATAGTCTTTATTTTTTTTGTTAAAAAATTCAAAAATAAATTTAGATTCTACGTAAACTATAGAGATCTAAATATTATTATAATTAAGAACAAATATTTTTTATTTTTAATCTTTGAAATACTAAATTGTTTTAATCGAGTTAAAATCTTTATTAAACTAAATATTATTTTAGTGTTTAATCGACTACATATTTGAAAAAAAAATAAAACTTTTATTGTTTTTTGTATTTGTTTTAAACTCTTTAAGTATCTTGTTATATTTTTTAATTTATATAATAGATCTATTTTGTTTCAAAAATATATTAACAAAAATTTTCGAAAATTTCTAAATAAGTTTTGTATTGCTTATCTAAATAATATTTTAATTTACAATAATAATAAACTAAAATACAAAGTTTATATTAAACTTATTTTTCGAAAGTTGTACAAAACAAATTTACAAACAAATATAATTAAATACAAATTTTATATTATTTAAGTCTTGTATCTAGAATTAATAATTATTATCGAAAAAGTTAAAATAGATTTAGCAAAAATAAATACTATTGTTAATTAATTTATTCTAATTAATATTAAAAATATTTAAAACTTTCTAGAATTTGCAAATTTCTATAAAAAATTTATCTATAACTATAGTAAAATAGCTATTTTATTAATTTATTTAATTAGAAAGAATTAACTCTTTATCTAGTCGAAAAAATATCAATTAGTATTTATTATTTTAAAGAAAGTCTTTATCTTTAATATAGTATTTCGATATTACAATTTAAATTACAAAATTATAATAAAAATCGATACTTTAAACTATATATTCGAAGATATTCTTTTTTAATATAATAAAAAGAAAGTTTTTTATTTAATTGTTTATCTTTTTAAGAAACACAATTTAGTCGAATATAATTATAAGATCTACAATAAAAAATTTATAGCTATTATTTATATATTCGAAAAATAATACTTTAAGCTTAAAAGCTTAATCTATCTAATTAAAATAATTATAAATTATAAAAATCTTAAGTATTTTATATTAATTAAGCAACTAAGTTGTTATTAAGTTTAATAAAGCAAGTTTTTGTTTTAATTTAACTATTAAATTACGTATTGCTTTAACAAAATTAATAGAAAATTAAACACTCTTATATATTGCTTAGAAAATCTCTTTAAAAAAAGAGATATTTTCGATTTTTAATATCTATATTAATATTAGACAATTTTGAAAATCTATATTCTAGATTTCAAAATTGTTGAAAATCTTTAATATTAAACTATTATTCTAGATTTTGTTTAATTATATTTTTTTTCAATTTTTTTAGCTCTTTTTGTTACGTTAGTTTCGATAGAGCTAAATGTAGAAAAATTCGATATTAAAAATATCGAATTTTAATTAGATTAAGAAATTTCAAATTTTGACAAAAATTTAGAAAATATTTCTATTTAAACTCTATAAAATTAAGTCGAAATTAACAATTCGTTTGTATTTTAAGTACTCGAAGCGCTTTGCAATAAAATATATTATTACAATAGAATTTTTCTAGTTAAATATAAAAAACATTTTAACTTCTTGTATTTTTAAAAAAGAAAATATATCTTTAATTTAAATTGTTTTCGTCTTTGCGTAATTTAGTTTGCTTATAATAGTATTGTTAATAGCTATTTAGAAAGAACAAAATACTACAAATTAATTAATCGAGTTTATTAATAATCTAATATCTATAAATATATCTAGCGCTTTGTATAAAATTGTTATATATATATTTGTTTTAAGTCTTCTAAACAAAAAACGCAAAAATACTTGTATTCTTTTTTTGTTTTTAAATACTATTAATATAATATCTTTATAAACTATGTAGATTCTTTATTGTTTAGTATTTTTATAGATATTATATATAGATATATTTTTGTTTTTGTTAATTGTTTTATTAAGATAAAATATCTAGTTTTGATTACTTCTATAGAAGTAGAGAAAGCAATCAATTGTTTTTATATTTATGTCTAAAAATACTACAAGTTATTCAAGTTCTTCGTATTTAATTAAGACATACAATTTATTTTCAATATTTAAAAATATTTTTGTCAAATACTAAAAATTGACATTAAATTATCTATTGTATATTATCTTAAAATTAACAATTAAATTAAACAAGTTAACACTATTATAGAATATTATCTTTGTATCTTTGTTAACTATATACAAAACAACTAAACTAAATAACTTTCAAATATTAAATTTGTTATTAATAACATTTTTTTGTTTACAACTCTTATCTTGCTCTTTCTAATTAATTTAAATCAAAATTTATATCTAGATTTTGAGTTTTCAAAATTTTTGTTATTTGATTTTATAATTTAGACTCGAATCTAGTTAATTAATATCGAAAGTTTTATTTAAAAGATAAAGAAACTTATTTAGCATCTATATAATAAGATATTTGTCGCTCAAACTATTTATAAATTCAATATTAATTGCTTTTGTTATTTTTGTTTTAAATACTTTGCAAATAACAAAGTCTAACTTAATATTAAGAATCTTAATATTATTTGTTTTGCAATCAAACTAAACAATTGTTATATTACAATTCTAGCTCGTTACAGCTGATATATATTCTACAGAGTAATCTGTAGTATATAGCACGATTATCTGCATACTTAACGATTTGACAGACAAGCATTGCTCGACACACTAGTAGACAAGCTCGATATACTCGACAGCAAGCAGAACAAGCAGAGTTTGATATATTTGACAGCAAACAGAGCAAACAGAGCTCGATATATTCGACAGCAAATATAGCAAGCAAAAAGAATCTTTTTTAGTATATAGATTCTCTAAAATACAACTCTCTTATAGATTGTGTTTAATTTATTTATTAAGTTACTCTCTATTATAGATACAAGCTGCAATCTCTTGTTATCAAATAATTACTTGTATTGTCTGAAAATATCTATAGATTTTTTTAACAGTATTAATCTACTCTGATACTCTAGTTGTCTAGATAGCAGCGTAACATTTTGAATATTTTAAAAATATCTGTATCAGATTAACGTGTCTCTATTTCGAGCACTAGTTTATCAGTATTATATTAACTATCGATTATAGAAAACAACAAAATCAAAATCAATAAGTCCGATATCTACTATAGAGACTGTATCGATCTGAAAAACTGACTTATACAGATAGATATCTATTTTATTTTCTATTCTGTTTCAGCAGATCAGAAAACAATTTTTGTATCAATAGTTCTCAGAAAAAGAGTTTAATACTGACTCAAATCAAATTTACAAAAGTATCTGAAAAACTATAACAAAAATCTCTATACAATATTTACAAATTTCGACAATTTCAAAAAAGAACTTCGAAGAATTTTCGGAATATTTAACAAAAAACAAATTGCAAAAAAAGTAATTTAGTATCTAATTTAACAAATCTCTGCAGCAGACTATGCAGCTAGATTTCAAAAATATATTAATCTAACTAAATAAAACAATATTGTATTTATAACAATGTTTCGACAAGATCTTAAGAACAATCTAAAAAAAAAAATTATATATAACAGAAAATATATTAGCAATATATTCGATTTTATCGAAATAGCTATCAATCTCGACAACAAACTGTATAAAAGAGCTATAAAAAAAAGATATAATTAATTTCGAGAAAAAGCAGAAATCTTTTTTAAATTAATAATCGAATATTAGCAGAAAGAATTTTGTTCTAATCAGAAATACAGTAATTCCGATTATTGTAAATCTGTATCTATAAAACTGAATTTTATTCAGCAATATAAAAAGAAGAATTCTAGAAAAAAGCAAGATAACAAATTTCAGAAAACGTGCTATTTATATAGCAAATCGAATTACTTTGCAAAAGATTGTCGATTACAAAACTTAATAAATTGTCAACAGATTAATACTATATTAAGAGAGATATTCGATAGTTAGAACAATATCAGAAAGCAAATTGATACAGAAACAGATATTTTCGAGACTGAATTGAACAACAACTACTATCTGATAGAAAATTCAGATCAGTTGCAGAAAATTCTAGATAAAATATTATCAGACAAAATATTTGCATTTATGCAGAAAATTAATTAAGCACTTAAAAAAACTATCAAATCTTACAGTTCAGCTATCGACTCAGACAAAAAGTACAGCTGAAAGAACTTTTACAACTGTATAGAAAATATTACAAGTTATCTCGATATTTTAATTAGCTTATCGAAAATTGTAGATAAATGCAAGAAAACGCTAAAAAGCAACATTACTATCGAAAAAGATATTTTTAACAAAATCGAATATTAACTGAGCAGTATTAGTCTATCTTAACAAGAGATAGAGCAACTAAAAAAATATACAATATTCAGTTAAACTGTTTGCTATAACAACTTATACTAAATTTATCTAGAAGACAAGAAAGAAGTTAACTGATTCTCTAAAAAGTTAAAATTATTAAATCAGTATTAAAAAAAAATTTAATGCAGACAGATATTCGAGACAGAGATTACAGTACAGAAACAGAAAAAAGTTCAAATTTCTTAATAAAAAATATATTAGAGAAATACAATATGTTAGTTTAACAGCAGCAACTAAATTTAATAGTATATGCACAATATTTTATTACATCAGTTAAGATTAATAGTTGTTAACTTATTGAAATAATTAATTCTGATACAACAGATAATTTTATAATCAGAGCTCTTGTTAAAAAAAAAAGAGTATTCTACTTAAAAGAAGTCTGATATATACAATTTAGTAATTGTAGATAGAAATCTATTATTCGACAAAAATAAAAAAATAAATAGAGAAACAAAATTACTATCGATAGCTATTCAGCAATACTACAAGAAACTAATTTTTAATATAGTAAAAATAGCTATTTACAATATTGTTCTAGAAATATCTTGATTAAAGCAGCACAATTCAGAAGTTAATTAAAATATAAAAGTATTCAGATTTGCGCAATATAATTATATAATTTATATTTAATCTATATATCGACAGCGTTCGATAATAGATAAGAGATTAAGTTAAAAATTGATTGCAAATAGCAAGTTTATATTTTTGCAAAAAAACAATCTAACAGAGTTTGACTCGACAGATATTAACAGAAATCAATTAAATTATAAAGTCAGAATAAATAAATAAAATTACAAATTTTCTAAAAGTTTTGAACTATCTGATACAGCAAAGAAACTGCTAAAGTATATATTACAAATATACAACAGTTAGAAATATCTGTTTTAAGAAAAAAAAACAACAGAGATTCTCTCTAAATATTAATTGTAGAATTACAAAATCAGATTTGAACTAGACAAGCAGTTTATATTTAAATTTATATATATTTTATTCGAGAAAAAGCTCGAAGTACTTTGCAAATATCTGACAGAAAACAAAAAGAAAAAATTTATTAAAAAATTTTAATTATAGACAGAATATCCGATTCTTTTTGTATTAAAAAAAATAGAATTTTTTGTCTATATATCGATTATCGGAAACTAAATAATATTATAGTTAAGAATCGATATTTACTATTTAATATCAGCAAACTTCAGAATCGACTATTCGAAGCAAAATATTTTATTAAACTGAATTTACAAAAAATATACAATCAGATTAGAATAAAAATAGAGAAAAAGTAAAAAATAGTTTTCTATATACAGTATAGATTATACAGATATACAATAATATTGTTCGAACTTACAAATATTCCGACAATATATCAGAAAATAATTAATAATATATTACAACAATATCTGAATTAATTTGTTATAGTATACTTGAACAATATTATAATTTACTTAAAAATCTTGAAAAAATATATTAGTTATATCTTCAAAATATTAAAATATCTAAATATAAAAAACTTATATTTCAAATTAGAGAAATACAAATTCTATAAAAAAAAATTGATTTTCTCGAATTTGTTATTAAACAATACAAAATATATATAGATTTCGAGAAGCTACAAACAGTCAGAAAATAGAAATTATCAACAAATATTAAAAAAATACAATTTTTTCTAGATTTTATAAACTACAACAAGAAGTTTATTAAAAACTACTCAGCAAATACAATACTATTAACAAATCTTACAAAGAAGAATATATTATAGTTATAAAAATTTGCAGAAAAGAAATTATTTCAGAATCTTAAACTAGAATATTTGAAAAAATCAGTATTAAAAATATACAATCTGCAATTATTAAACAGAATTGAAACCGATATATCAGATTTAGTTATCAATATATATTTTAGTCAAAAATATAAAAATATATAGTATTTAGTAATATATTTCTCGAGAAAACTTTTGTCAGTTAAACAGAACTATAATATTTACAATAAAAAACTATTTGCTATAGTAGTTTTCTTAAAATTATAAAAAGTATATACAGAAAAATTATTAAAACTTACAATTTTTATAGATTACAAAAATCTTGTATACTTTACTACTATTAAACAGTTTAACAGAAAACAAATGCAATAGTTAGAAAGACTTAAATAATACAAATTCAGAATACAATATATTTCAGACAAAAATAATAGCAGAGCAGATATACTTAGTAGAAAAAGTAATTATATAGAAATAAAAAAATTGTTCAACTACAGTATACTTAAAATTAATAAAAACAAATTATTATTAGCAAATAAATACAAACTGAATACTATATTACAGATACTTCGAGACAATACAGAAAAGTTTTTAATAGAAAAAGAAAAATTTCAGATATCTATCGACAAAATCGACAAATATATAAAAAAATATTATAATAGATTATTGCAAGAGCACTCAGAAATAACAAAAATTTTTCAGTTTTTATATTAGTATTGTCAGTTTCTACAGATAAAACAAGCTGTTGAGATATATATTAAACAATATTTTAGCTGTTAGCAGAACAAATATAATATATATATAAGCTATAGCAAAATTCAATATCAGAAACTATCTGAATTGCTATAAGATAAAATTATAATAAATTTTATTATTAAGTTGCCGAAGTCGACAGATTCAGCAACTGAAAACAGATATAATTCGATACTAATAATAGTTAATAAATTTATCAAGTATTTATATATTATTGTATGCAAAGAGAAGTTTATCGCAAAACAACTAAAATATATTATATTGAATCGACTTATACAGTATTATAATATATTTAAGAGACTAATTAGTAACAGAGACAAGCTCTTTATATCTAACTATTAAAAAATATTTCTTTTAATATTAGATACAAGATTTCAAATATCTATTGTTTATTACTTAATTATAAATAGTTAAACAAAAAAAACAAATTAGAATTTTAAACAATATTTAAAATACTATATTAACAATATTTATAGCAATTGAGTATTATTTCTATCTATAGTATAACTGGCACTTAATATAAAGATTTCGAATATTACTAAGATAATTCTATTCTTTGTTAACTATAACAAAAAATTAAATTTTTTCGAAAAAAAGCGCACGCATCTGTCTGCACAATCAGCTATCGAAAAAATAGCAATATTAAAGAAAATATATAACAATATCTCAAAAATGCAAAAAAGATCGGTCAAGTATTAAAATAAAAAACAAAAAACAGTATTTTAGCTAAAAAAAAGAAATAAAATATATCTTTTTACAAAAAATCTTAGAACAAAAAAATTAAGCAAGAAATTGAATTATATTAAAATCGAATTGTTTTTTGTTAAAAAAATTAAAAAATTAGTTAACTACAAACTCGACTTATTCAAGAACATTAAAGTATTTTCAGTATTTTATATATTATTATTAAAATCAGCCGATTCAAGTATATCTATACAGAATTTTTTTTATTATAAATTACAGAAAAAAAATCGATTTAAAATTGAAAAAATTCTAGAACAGCAAAATTAGCAGTATTTTGTAAAATAAAAAAAATACTTTACAACAGAAAATATATAAAAATTAACTAGCAATCTCGACAACTGCAATACTTTTATTCAGAGATTTTATTAATACTTAAAAAATTATTCAGTATAGCAAAAGAAAATCAAATAGCAGAAAATATTGTAATCAGAATATTTGCAATAGAACAGTTCGACAACTCTATAATATTCGATTTCTCTATATCAGACAGTAAATACTGTATCTTTTATTTTGTTTTTATATTAATTTCTTTTTGTATTTTTTTGTTGCAAAACAATTGTGTAATTACAGTTGTTAATATAATTTTATTTTCTGCTATTTTAGAGAATAGATCTTTTCTGATACAATTTAAAAAAATCTACAATATATTTATATACAATTTATTTGCGCAAACACATTTCGAACATTTCAGACAAAATAACAAATTTTTTATAGCAATACAAAATTTGCTGATACAGTAGCAATATTTACAAGCAAAATTAACAAGTATTCTGTAACAGTCTATTTCGGAGACAAGATAGATACAATTTTGATAAAACAATATAATATATAAGTATCTGCTTTTCGAAACAAAAAGATTTGAAAAAAAAAAATAGTATTATAATTCTAGTTTGTTACAGCTAATATATATTCTACAGAGTAATCTGTAGTATATAGTACGATTATCTGCATACTTAACAACTAGACAGATAAGTATTGCTCGATATACTAGTAAACAAACTCGATATACTCGACAGCAAACAGAGCAAGCAGAGTTCGATATATTTAACAGCAAACAGAACAAACAGAGTTCGATATATTTGACAGCAAATATAACAAGCAAAAAAAATCTTTTTTAGTATATAGATTCTCTAAAACACAACTTTCTTATAAATTGTATTCAATTTATCTATTAAGTTACTCTTTATTATAGATACAAGCTGCAATCTCTTGTTACCAAATAATTGCTTGCATTGTCTGAAAATATCTACAGATTTCTCCAACAGTATCAATCTACTCTGATACTCTAGTCGCCTAGATAGCAGCGTAACATATTATATTAATTTTTTTAAAATAAAACACATTTTTAAAAGAAATTCTCTAATTGTCGAACTCGAATTATTTATATCTATAAAAATTTATTTTGTTTTCTATACTATTTTTGTTAATTATATTGTTATCGATTCTTTATCTAAATAGCGTCAAAAATCTTGTAAATCTATTGTTGTTAAAAATAGCAAAAGATCTTAATATATTAATAGTATTTTAAATTTTAAATATAATAGACATTTTAATTTTGTTTTGCTCAAATACTATATTAACTAAAAAAATTATTTTTCTATCTAGAAATTTTTCAATCTTTTGAACAATTGTTAACAAACTTTTAATAAATACTATCTAGTCAATTTTATTGTCAAGAGATTATATATAGTATTTTGCATTATTTCTAACTATTAATATCAAAAAGAATAGACAATATCTTTAATCTGGCTCAAGTCTCGCCTAAATCTTGTCTAAATAGCAAAAATCTTTTTGTTTTGTTTCGATAATACTTTGTTACTTCAAACGCGTCAAATTCTAACTAAATTAGTCAAATCTAGTCTAGTCTTAACTAAAATAGTCTAATCTTGCTCAAATCTTGCTCAAATAACAAAGATTTTCTTTTTTTGTCTCGATAGTGTTTTGTTACTTTAAATACGTTTAGTCTTAATTAAGATAATCTAATCTTACTTAAATCTTGCTTAAATAACAAAGATTTTTTTGCTTTATTTTATTTGATTCAATAAATCTAGATATTAAGTTTTGCTTAAATCTTGCTCAAATAATAGAGATTTTTTTGTTTTGTCTCGATAGTACTTTGTTACTTTAAACGTATTCAATCTTAACTCAATTAGTCTAATCTTACTTAATCTCGCTTAGATTTTGTTTAAATAATAGAAATTTTCTCTTTTTATTTTGTCTAATTTATTGAATTTAGATATTTTGTTTTGCTTTTGTTGTTTCTTGTTTCAACTTAATTCAATAAATTCGAATATCTTGTCTTACTCTTATCTTGTTTTGTTTTTATTTAATTTAATAAATCTAGTTATTTTATTTTATTTTATTTTGCTTCTTAAAATCTTCTTAACTCTTAATTCTTTAATTCTTCGATAGTTTGCTATATTGTTTTAATTGTCTTGCAAAAGCTCTATCTTGTAGAAAAGAACTACTATTATAGTATTAGATTAGTAGTTTGTCAACTACATTTGTCGATTAAACAATTTTTTGTTTCAATTTTGCTTAATTTTTTAAGCTTAATCTTAATTAAATTTGGACTAGACTAAATTAGATTTAAATCAACTCTTGCTAGATATAAAGTCTACAATCTTATATAATTAGTATTGTTTTATTTTTCTCTTTTCTTTTTTGTCTTTTGTCTTGTATACTAAATCTAGTATAAATCTAAGTTCTATCTAGTTATCAATCTAGATATCTCTTTGATAGAGGTTCCGAGCCTAGTCCCTAACACTATTGTTAAACTTTGTTTAATTTTAAATTTTATATATAACAAAGTAAACAATATATTTTGTTATAAATAACGTAATTTAAAATAAATATTATAGAGTTTCTTAATAACAATTATATTTAGCAAGAAAAGTAGCTCTATATATCTTAAAGTCTTTTAAAACTTTTAATATTCTTTAGAATAAATTTAATTTTAAAGTTTTATCTATTATATTTATTTATAATTATTGTTAGAATTTGATTAAATACTAATTCTAATTCTGTTTATATTATATACTTATATTATAGTTAATTAATTTCAACTTATTTATTTGCACTTTATAAAAAAGTAATAAGAAATAATATCTTTTTACTTTAAACTATTATTAAACTATTAAATATTATTGTTTGTTTTAGTATTTTAATTAACAATTAATATTATATTGATCTAAATAACTTATATACAATAATCTTAAGTACTAGAAAAATCTACCAAAATTTAATAAAATATATTGTTTTATTAAGATAAGAAATATTTAAAAAAGATCTTCTTAATATATTTAAAAAAGCTTTTTTTAATATATTTAAGAAAGTTATTTATAACTTCTACAATAAAGAGAAAGAAATATATTTAAAATTAGCAAAATAAAGACTTTTATAACAACAATAAGAAAAATAAGAAAAAAATAAATATATTAACTAAAGTTCTTTTTGTTGTTGTTAGTTTAAAATTTGAAACAAAATTAAAATTAAATTTTTTGTCTATTTAATTTATATTAATATCGAAGAAAGCGTTAAAAAGAAAATAAAATTATACAATTAAAGAGAACAAATTTTAGAATCTTCTTTCTTTTTTAAATATTTATATTAATTTTTATTTTGCAAATTTTGTTTAATTTTATTTTACTATTATAAATATTAATATTTTAACAAAAGAAATAAAATATATATTAGTCTTAATTTAATCTCTTATTAATATTAATATTAATAAAAAGATTATAAATTGTTTAAAGCAATAATTAACAATATAGTTTCTTCTAATTTTATAAAATATTTTTTTGCTAAAAATATAATAACGCAATTGATAAAGATAAATAATTCGCGCACTTCTTGTTTCGATAAGAGATACTTCTATTTTTGGTAGATATATTTCTAATAGAATAAACCAACTATTTTGATATAATACTATTAAGTTTATTGAGTCTTTCTAGCGTTAATATAGATAATTTAGATAGTTAACCAAATAATTGTTTGCACACTTGTTAGTGTACTTGTTTGCGTATTATTTATACTGTCTATTAACTTAAAATATTATTTGAGAAAGCACTAGTTTTTAATTAAAATATATACAAATTCTTTATATTCTTTAATCTTTATTCGATTTCTAATTATATCTTTATTGAAGCTTTAAATAGAATTTATCTAAATATTTTATTAAGAGATTATATTAATCTCTTAAAGTATGCATTTGCTTTTAAGATTATATCTATTTTAGATAGTAAAAATTTTTTCTTTCTTATCTCTTCTTAATTTCGATTATATATTTAATTATTATTAAAATTAAAATTATTATTATTATTGTTATTTATATTAAAATTGTTATTGTTATTAATTTGTATAATTTTCTTAATAGTTGTTTTAATAATTGCAAGAATTGTAAAGATTGCACAAATTATTATTATTTTCTTTGTTATTATTTTTGTTGTTTGTTTAATAATTATATCTTTTATATTTTTATAAATCTTATTTATATTTTTATTAAAGATTTATATATTTATATTAATTATAGCAACAATGTTAACTTCTAATCTTTTTTGCTTTCTTTGTTTAGCTTTGTTGTAATTATTATCTTTTTTAATAATATTTTTGTAATACAAAAACGCACGAAAAGAAAAACACTAATAATAGAAAGATTAATTGTATTGTCTAACTATCTAAAAGAAAAACTCTTGTTTTCTCTCTATAAAACTATTCTCTATTAAGATTTTTTTTATAGAGAAAATTGTTTAATCGAAGGAAATACTTGCTAAACATAGTGGAACAATTTTTTTTTTTTTTTTTTTAAGTCTCTTTCTAAGATTCTTTTTTTTTACTTTTTTAAAAGCTTTTTTTGTTTTTTAAATTTTTTTTTTAAATTTATACTTCTTTTCGATATATTTTATCTTTAAGATTTTGTTGTTAAGAGTGTATTAAGATATTGTTGATTTTCGAACAATTATTTTATTAATAAAATAGATTGTAATTCTTTTTTGTTACGAGACTTTTTAATATTATTAGTTTTTTGTTGTCTATTATATTAACTTTTATTGCGTTTTTATTTTTAAAAATATTTTGCTAACACTTTTCGCAAATTTTAATCTTTATATATTTTATAGTTTAGATTTATTTGTTAAAGAGAATCGAACAATTTCTTAAAAAATATTTGAAATTAATCTTTTTTATATTTTTGAAATTTAACTATTTAGAGATTTTGATATTATAGAAAGAAGCTTAAATTTGTATATTAATTTCGATAATTATTTCGATTAACTTATCTTAGTTATCGACAATTTTTAAAATAGAACTAAAGTAAAGTATATACAATAGAAAGTTATTATTGTTTTTATTAATATTTTTTTGCAAAAAAATTAAATTAACAATAGTAGAAATAAGCAATAAAATATTTGATATAAATATCAAAAACGCATTTGTCGAACTAGAAAGAACGCAAAGTGTTAATAAATTATATATTAATAATTCTAACAAACAATTTCTCGTAACTATAATATTATTTCGATTTAAAAATAGAAATATTGTTGCTAAATAAATATTGTTATTTGTTTCAAATTTATCAATAATATTTTAAATAGACTAATTGTGTCGGATCGAGTTATCGAGTTCGAGTCAAGTATTCGATTCGAATTGAATCGAATCGATTTCAAAAGTTAAAATCGAAAAGTTAATTCGATTTCTAATATTGATTGTCGAATCGGATTTCGGTTCCAAATATTGGAATCAATTCGATCTGTCGATTTCAATTCTAGAAATCGACTCGAAATTCGATTCGATTTCTATTATTTTGAAATTGAATTAACTCGATTCGACTCAATTCTTAATTTTAATATTTAAAATCAAATCGAATTGTTAAGAAATCAAATATAATATTATTATATTAAGATTTTCTATTTTTAAATATATGTTATTATAATTTTGAATTTTTTGCTACAATATTATATAGTATGCTTCGATTTAAAAACTACTATTGCTTGTGTTATCTTAGAACAACTTATTTATACTAGTTGTTGCTTATTTTTTTTTTGTATTATCTTTTTATTCTTAAATTTCTATCTCGAACTATTAAAAAATATAATATAATTATATTTGTATTTTTGTTTGCAAAATATTAAATTTTTTAAAAGCTTTAAATCAATTATTGTTTTTTAACCAAAAAATTCTAACAAATTTATCTCTTGCAATTTACTATTTAGTAGCTTATATTTTAATTAACTTGCAAGTTAATTTAATTAAAATTTTCTTACTTTTATTATTAATACTAGAAAAAGAAATTTTTACAAGAAATTTATCAAAATATTTATCAATTATTTATTGCTTGTTTTAAGAAAAAGAAACAAATATATTAAATAGAGTTTAAACATTAATATTTAATTTCAAATATAATAATTACAAACAACTATTAACAATAGAATTTTAAACAAAACTTAATTAAAACTTGTCAATTTATATTAAACAAAAAAAATTAATATAAAAGTACAATTCAAGTTTTAAAACTGTTACGAATTCTATGGAGACTTGCGACACTATTGCCTAATTAGATTTAGCGTCGACCTTAGATTCTTAATTCCGGCCGACCTGCCTAGATATTTGTTCCAGGCATCTTAGATAGTAATTAATCGAATTACTTTATCTATTATATTTGCATTAGATTTACTAATCTCTAACAAATAATAGCTTCAACAAATATACAATTATCTATCTTCTATTAATAGGCTTGCTGCAATTGAGACAATATTAATAGCGAAGTAATATTTCGCTTGCAAAGAACATTTTGCCTACTATATTGTTTACAAATCAATAAGAAAATTATTTAAAAAAAAAATTCTCTTTAGTAAACTCTAATTTGGCAAAACTTACAATCGATAACAATCTTTCTATAGATTTTGTTGTCGCTATTGAATTGAACAACAACAAAGAATCTATTTTGTTCTTTTTTTTCTTTTATTTTATTTTATCAAAGATGTCTTTATTATTTATCAAAAAAGACGTAAGACAATTACTTGACGCTATAATAAAAATAAAGACAACAAAATTAACAAAGTAGTAACAATTAAAAACTATATATGCTTATTATAATATATTAGAAATATAAGACAATTGTTTAAACAACTTTGTCGAACAAGACTTTTAAAATATAGTTTCGAAATCAAATATTAATACTCTTATTCAATTAATAAACAATTAATCTATCGAGATTAAAGAAATGTTGCAAGAACTATATAGCAAAATTGATACAAAAAAAATATTTGTACAATTTAAAGCTTCTAATTTGATAGAACAAATATTATTTAGTGCAATATTAAAGATGTCGAAGATATTGTCGAAGAAAGCATCTCTTTAGAGTATTTTTATATTGCAAAATCTACAAATTTTTTACAAAAGATAGATAATTTATTATTATTATAACGTCTTATTATCGCAAAATGCACAATATTAACAAATATATATATTACAAAACTATACAAAAGAGAACAATAACTACAATTATAATAGAGACAAAAGCAAAAGTTGTTTACGAAATATTGTCTCTTATTTTACTAAAGAGCTCTTAATATCTAATTTTAAATTTATATATCTACAAAATACTTCTATTGTTATTGTAACAATAAAATCGAAGCAATTTAAACTATTTAATATAGAATACTTCTATTTAAGATTGTTAGAGAAATTTTATTCGACAAACAATTATATAATATTCGAAAAAGATATTTTCTATTGTAATATTTATATGTTTACGTAGCAAGTTAGACGTATAATAGCAACAAAAAAGATATACAAACAATTATATTTCTATCTACGCAAATCTGTTATAAATTGATTTACTAATTAATTAAGATATTTGCAAGAAAGACTTAGTTAATCGAAAGAATTTTATTTGACTTTAATTAACAAATATAAAATATTTATTTCTAAAATTTTCGATAAGTTGCAAGCGAAGCACTATACTATATAAGATACACAAAAAGAACGTTTGATAGACAACTATATTTAAGCTATTATTTGTTACAAACAATTATACGATATTGTTAACTTTGTAGTTTTACTTATATATAGAAAAACTTAAATAATAAACTACGTTATAATGTTAGATAATCTACTAGATATATAAGTTTAGATAAGTTTGTCGAGATATTAAAGAACGTAATCGAGTATTATAAAAGTATTATTAAATATAATATTAAATTGTTTGCAAATGCAAATGTCTTTATCGATTAATTCGATAAAAAGAAGACTATATTTTAGCGCAATATAAAAGCGACAAAATATTGTCTACTTAATCAATTATTATTGTAGCAATATTAACAAATTTAGATATCTCTACTATTGTTGCAAACTAAAGAATATTAGAGCAATCGAAATTATTAGTTAGAAAATCTATTGTTGCTATATTAATATTTGTAGTATTTAGTTTTACTTTCTAATTAGAAACTTCTAACTAATTAAATAAAAATACGTTCTTATATTTACTTTGTTGTATATGCAAAGAATATCTATTTAGATAACAACAAGATATACTATTTTATATTTGCAAATATCAAATACGCTATTACAAATACTTAATTTAATAAAACAATAATTGCATTTTATAGTTAGATATCTTTAGAGAAAGACTTCAATAATAGTTATATTGCTTGTTACAATATATTACTCTACTTATACAATATTTGCTAGATTAGCGATTCGAAAGACTATTAAGAACTTGATAATTATATATTTGATTGCTATTAAATAGATATTTGTTCTAGTTAAAACAAGAAACGCAAGCAATATATTAATTAAATAGAATATGCAATTTTAAATATCTACAAAATCAAGTTGTTGTCTAATAAATACGCAATCTTTAAGACAAAACTCTTTTAGAACAACAATTAAGAATCGATAATTGTCTATATAAACAATAATTCTAATATTAGCTTTATAGACAAATTACTATTGTTTAAGAGTATCAATCTTTATATACGTTTAAATATTGTTTTGCCTATTATTATACAAGATATTGTTGACAAAAACATAGTTAATAAGCGCATATATCTATCTATTTATATAGTAGATATAAACAAAATTATTCTTGAAGTACGTCTATATATTACTAAGAATATTAAGACAAAAATAATATTAGACAATAATATTCTAGAAGTGTTTTAAAATAAAATTAGTCTATATTTGTATAACAAACAAATACAAATCAATTGTATTTAGATGTTTATCAAATTTATATTATTAACAATATTGTTAGTAAACTTTTATATTATCTCTATTATTGTTTCTAATACTCTAAAATTATGCATTAAATCTATAGATAAAAAAGCAACAAAAACAATAAAATTTGCTATAGAAAAGAATTAAAGAGAACGCGTTAATACTATTAAAATCGACGCATTTTTGCAATACTCTTCTATTGTATTTATTGCATTTATCGCAAATAAGTTAAAGAGTTATTAAATGCTTCGCTTTATTGTTTTAAATATCGAAAAAATAAATTTTAAATTTATTTTTAAAATTAACTTAAGAAAGATCTCGAAGATATCTAAATAACGTTGTTGTGCTACTTTTTTTTACAAATTATTCTTATTACTTAAATTGTATTTAGATTATAATTTTATTTTGTTGTTGTCTTAATAAATCTTAACAATAATTCTTAATTGTTTTTGCTATCGTTGTCGCAAGCATTTCGAAAGAGATAAATATATAGATTATATACTTTTTTTTGTTTTTTTGTTTGCATAGTTTTGACATCTTTGCTTCGATATTATTGGCGTTTAAAACTACAATAGATTGCTTGTTTGTATACAAAATCAAGTTTTACAATTGTTATCTTATAATATAATTACAAGAGCGTAATCTTTTTTCGAAAAAATAGACAATTGTTACGAATTTTATAAAGGTTTGCGATATTATTGTTTGATTAGACTTAGCGTCGATCTTAGATTCTTAATTTTGGCCAATCTGTCTAGATATTTGTTCCAGACACCTTAGATAGTAATCAATCGAATTACTTTATCTATTACATCTGCATTAGATCTATTAATTCCTAACAAAAACAAATATATTTAAATAGTTTTAATTGTAAATAATATTTTAAAAATTGTATACAAAAGATGTTATAAGATTTTAAATTATTTTATTGTTTACAATTATTTAAGTATATCGAATATAAAGAAATATCTTCTTTTTTTTTGTTTAAAACAAAAATAATCTTAATTATAAACAACAATTAATTTATTTTTTTAATTGCGTAAATTACAATTAAGTAATAATATATATAGATAATATATAACTAACAATTTATTAGAAAAAAAGTTATATTAATTTGTTATTATTCTTTATTTAAAATAATTAAGAAAATTAACTATATAAAACTTTTGTAAATTTAAATTTGTTTTTTCGAATTATCGACAATCTTAACTTTCGAAAACTGCTAAAAATATTTTGTTTAAATTTAATACTTTTAAATTGTATTAAACTATTTAAAATAATTCTTTCAAAATATAATTAAATTTGCGAGAAAATTAAGATAGATTTTAAGAGTATTTAATATATCTTTATTGCTTTAAATATATAATTTAGTTTTTAAAGAATTATTTATCTAGAAGTTTTAATATATTAAATAGATATTATATTTCAATTTCGCAAATATTTTATTAAATTTATCTCTTTTAATATTAGATATATAGATTGTTAATTAATATTAAAGATTGTAAAAATCTTAAAGTTTTTCGAAATTAAAAACAAGCTTCTTAAAATTGTTATTAATAACACAAATAATAACAATATACTTAAGAACAAATTTAATAAGATTTTAAATTAACAAGAGTTTTAATAAAATAAACAACAAAATTCTATATCTTATTTAGACTAATTGTTAAATTAGATTTCGATTCCAACTTTTAAAATCGATTTGATTCGACAATTCCAATATTAGAAATTAACTTAAAACTTGATTCGATTTCTATTATTTTGAAACCGAATTAATTCAACTCGACTCGATTCTCGATTTCAATATTAGAAATCGAATGGAATTGTCAAGAACGTCAAGAATACTAAAAATAGTATAAAATAAGCTTAAATTTAGATTTTTTATTATTTTTTAGGTAATGCACAATAGTAATATATAATATAAAAATAATCTACTATAATTATTAATTAAATTAAATAGATTAATTATTTCTATTAAATTATTAATTAATTATTACTAAAAATAAAATAAATTACTAAATATAGTAGCCTTAACAATTTAGATCGGTTTTTTGAATCGGTTTTCGGTTTTAAGTTTGCAACTCGAACCAAATAGTTGGTTTCAACATTGGAAATTGAATCGACTTTTCGATTCCAACTTTTGGAATCGATTCAATTTAATTCGAATCGAATATTCGATTCAAACTCGATAACCCAACTCGACGCAATTAGTCTAAGCTATAAGTAGTATCGATCTATCTAATATTTGTATTATATTAGAAATTCGAATCTCTTTTAAAGTATAATTAAATTTATCTTTTAAGTTTTAATTCTAAATAGCTCTAAATGTATTATCTTAATATATTACTAAATAACTTACTATTAAAAAATTATAAAATAGAATATAATTTTCTACTATTTATTTTAGAATTTCTTTATACTAACACTAAGTCTTAGCGATTTAAGTCGATTTTTTAAGTCGATTTTCGATTTTAAATCAACAATTTAACTCGAATAATTAATTTCAACATTAGAAATTAAATTAACTTTTCGATTCTAACTTTTAGAATTAACTCGATTCGATTCGGGTCGAATATTTGATTTAAACTCGATAACTTAATCTAACGCAATTAGTCTATTAAAGTTAAGCTCTAAATATAATAGTTAATTTGATTATATTTATAATTATCGATTTTATTATAAAGAAACTTACAAATTAGATGTTAAAATACAAATCGAGAAATAAGAAAGTCGATTAATACAAAAAGCAACAATATTAAGCTTCTACTTTCGTATATACTATTGCAAAATATTAATATATTAATTGAAAGTATATTACTTGTTTGCATTATCTTAATTATATTAGTATTTTAAATACTTTTTTCTTTAATACTCTTTTTTTCTTAAGACTTTTCTTTGTTTCTATTTATTTTATTTTATTTAAATTAAGAAATTAATCTATCGCAAGAAAACTTTAAGATTAATCAACAAATTAGCAAATTAAATATATCAATTCTAGACAAATATTTTGCATTATTTATATATATTATCTATTTACTTTACGCAAGTTATCGAAAAAGATAATAAATTTAACAATATTAAAAAGAAATTTATATAAATATAAAAGAAAAATATTGAGTTCGAGACAAAATTCAAAAAAGTTATAGTAAAATAAGCAATAGTTTTAATAATCTTAACTAGTACAAATATATCGAAAAATTGTATAAAAAGAGAGACTAAAATTAATAATTAACAATAAAGATATAGAATATAAACAATAAAGCAATTAACAAATATAAACCTGCATAATATATTAATAAAATCAAATATATATTAATATAAAGAAATAATAATTTTGTATTAACAAAAGTTTAAAGTAAATATTAGTAAATTAATATTAACTCTAACTCTAATATATATATTTCTTACTTTATTTTAATAAAACTACTTGTTAATATATTATTTACAATTTTGTTATTTTTTCGAATTTTCTACTCTTTGAATTTTGTCGCACTCTATTAAATATTGTAAGAAATTTCTAAGTTACTATATAACTATATTATTTCTATATATTGCTTGTAAAATAAGCTAAATATATATACAAATAATAAAAGCGCTATTAATTAATTCAAAAAGTATTGCAAATCGCAATTGCGCACAAAAATTAAATAATAATAAGAAAAAGTTATAACTAGACTGATCGCGTCGGGTCGGGTCACCAAGTTCGAATCAAGTCGGTTCGGTTCCTAGGGTCGAAACCGACGATTCGGGTCGATTCCTAGGATTAGAATCGAAATCCGACTCAAAAAAACCGACCCAAATTGCCAAGACTATTTAAATAACTATATTATAATTATTAATAGTCAATAAATAGTCAATATATAGTCAATATATATTTTATAATATTTAATTATCTAAATTATAATAAGATAATATATTATAGTAATACATTACTACTTTTTAAAAAGAAAATAATTAAATTGCATCTATAGAATCTATAGAGTCTATAGATACAAATATTGCATTTTATTAATAAATTGCATCTATAAGATCTATAGAATTTATATATACAAATATTGTATTTTATTAATAAATTGCATTTATAAGATCTATAGAGTCAATAGATGCAAATATTGCATTTTATTAATAAATTGCATCTATAAGATCTATAGAATCTATAGATACAAATATTGCATTTTATTAATAAATTGCATTTATAAGATCTATAGAATCTATAAATACAAATATTATATTTTATTAATAAATTGCATTTATAAGATCTATAGAATCTATAGATACAAATAATGCATTTTATTAATAAATTATTTTATTCTAAAATTAGTAATTCTTAATATAATAATATTATATTCGATTTCTTGACAATTCGATTTAATTTCAAATATTGAAATTGAGAATTAAGTTAGATCGAGTTGATTCGATTTTAAAATAATAGAAATCAAATCGAGTTTCAAGTTGATTTCTAGAATTGAAATCGATAAATCGGATTAATTCTAATATTTGGAATCGAAATCCGATTTGACGATCAGTCTAGTTATATCGAAAACAATACAATAATTGCAAAACTATTTTAATTCGATTTAAGAAATTGCGTAAAACAATTGTTTAAGAGCAAACTTTTGTATTAAATTATAAATATATAAAAAAAAATATTAAAAATAAGATTAACAAATATCGAATTAATTAAGATTTTTATAATAATATATCTAGATAATATAATAAAGTATACAATATTAACAACTTTATAACAAAATACTTTAAGAATAAATTTAGATAAAAAAAATTGCAATCGAGAAAACAAATTAATTTAAGATTATTAAAAAGATACAAAAACTACTTAAAAATACAAATATAATAATAGAATTATCTTTTAAGAAGATATATATTATTTAAATATATTATTTGTACTCTATATTTAAGCTAAATAATATTACAATTAAATATTAACAATAAACTTAACATTAATAAGAACTTTTCGATCTATATAAAATCGATTGTAAAAATTATTTAACAACAAATTATTTATTACAATAACTTAAATAACTTAAAAAAAACTAATACTAACAATTTTATAGAATTGTTTAATATTTTTGTTAAAAAATTTGCAATCTTAAACAATATAAAGAAGAGAGATATTTTAAATTTTATTATTTTTAAGATAGAGAATTTCAATAATATAATTAAAAAAAAATTATATACAAAAGACTTAATACAAGACTTAAAATAATATAAAAAAGCTAGATTATAACTACTATCTAGTAACAAATAATAAAAATAACAAAAAAAATAATAAGAGCGAAAACAATAAAAACAATAGCAATAAAATTAATAAAAATAACAACAACAAGAATAATAACAAAAAAAAAATACTTAAATTAAACTATTTAAAATAACAGTAAAATAATTAAAAAAATAAGATTTTAAACTAATAACTTTATATATATAGTCTAGAGAGTCTATTATTACAAGATTAATTATAATATATTACTCTAATATATTTAGACTAATTGTTAGGTCGGATTTCGATTCCAAATATTGGAATCGATTTAATTTGTCGATTTCAATTCTAGAAATCGACTCGAAATTCGATTCAATTTCTATTATTTTAAAATCGAATTAACTCGATTCAACTCAATTCTCGATTTCAATATTTAAAATCGAATCGAATTGTCAAAAAATCAAATATAATATTATTATATCAAAAATTACTAATTTTAGAACAAAAATAATTTATTAATAAAATGCATTATTTTTATCTATAGATTCTATAGATTCTATAGATACAATTTATTAATAAAATATATTATTTGTATATATAAATTCTATAGATCTTATAGATGCAATTTATTAATAAAATGCAATATTTGTATCTATAGACTCTATAGATTCTATAGATGCAATTTAATTATTTTCTTTTAAAAAATTAGTAATATATTACTATAATATATTATCTTATTATAATTTAGATAATTAAATATTATAAAATATATATTGACTATATATTAATTATTAATAATTATAATATAATTATTTAAATAGTCTTGACAATTCGAATCGATTTTTTCGAATTAAATTTTGATTTTAATTCTAGAAATCAATTCGAATTGTCGATTTCGACTCTAGAAATCAAATCGACTTTTCGATTCTAATATTAGAAATCGATTCGATTCAATTCGAATCAGATATTTGATTCGAACTCGATAATTCAATCCGACGCGATTAGTCTAAATATATTACTATATTATATATTTTATCTTGTTATTCTTTTGTATTATAAAATTGTAATTAAAATAAATATTAGAATTGCAACTTATATATAATTTTATATAATTTTATTTAATTTAAAGACTTTAATTCTTAATAATATATTAAGAGTATATATTTGATACTTTAATAATTTTATTATTGTTTAAGTATTATTTCTTTATATATAAATAGATAGAATAAACTTAAATAGCAACTAAGTTATAATAGTTTAATAATTAGAGCAAATATAATTGTCAATAGTTGTTGTCAAATTTAAAAATATATTGTAATATTAATATTAAACTAGCTATAAGTAATATCAATCTATCTAATATTTGTATTGTGTTAAGAGTTTGAATCTCTCTTAAAATACAATTAAATTAACTTTTTAAATTTTAATTCTAAATAGCTTAAATATATTATCTTAATATATTACTAAATAATTTACTATTTAAAAATTATAGAGTAGAATATAGTTTTCTACTATTTATTTTAGAATTTCTTTATACTAATATTAAATCTTAACAATTCGAATCGATTTTTTAAATCGATTTTCGATTCTAAGTTTGCAACTTAATTCGAATAGTCGATTTCAATATTAGAAATTAAATCGATTTTTTGATTTTAACTTTTGAAATCGATTCGATCCAATTTAGATCGAATACTCGATTCGAACTCGATAATTTAATTCGACACAATTAGTCTAACTATTTAAATCAAATTGCAAACTTAAAATCGAAAATCAATTCGAAAAATTAATTAGAATTGTTAAGATTACTATTTTTAGTAATTTATTTTATTTTTAGTAATAATTAATTAATAGAAATAATTAATCTATTTAACTTAATTAATAAATATAATAGATTGTTTTTATATTATATATTACTATTGTATATTATCTAAAAAATAATAATAAATCTAAATTTAAACTTATTTATACTATTTTTAGTAATTTTAACGTTCTTAACAATTCGATTCGATTTCTAATATTGGAATCGAAAATCGACTCAAGTTAAATCGAATCGATTTTAAAAAAGTAGAAATTAACTCGAGTTTCAATTCGATTTCTAATATTGAAATTGTTGAATCGAATCGATTCTAATAGTTGAAATCGAAATTCGATCTAACAATTAATATAATTTTGAACAAGTTTTTTGCAAATTTGCAAATAAAAGTCGCAATCTATTTTAAAGATTGCACAATCTTTTAATTTTAATTTTAAATTATAAAAATAAAGAATTTGTTATCTAAAAAGCTTATTCTTAATTTTTTGTTTAATAACAATAATTAAATTAGATTTGTATTTCTAAAACATTTCAATCGAAGAATCTTTAAAAATTGTAATTATTATTATTATTAAAGACTCTATTATTATTTCTAATTAATATATTTAATATAACAATTTTGTAAAAGTTTCTAGATTATTATTTTAATTATACTTTTTTTGCAAAGAGCAAAACAATCTATAGTTTAAATTTAGTTAATTTTTTATCCTTTGTAGAACTTTTAATATATAAACAATAAAATTTGCAATTTTGTTGCAATAATTAATAGTAGACAAGTCTAAAAAGTTAATCTAGAAGTAATTTCTTATTAAGAACAAAACTTCGATTATTGTTATTATATTATACTTTGCTAATATTAACAATATAGAAACTATCTTTTTAATATTTTTGTTATATTTTTGAAACAATTTTCTTATTAATTTAAAACGTTTTTTTATAAAATCGAAAATTTGTTCTCGATTTTCGCAAATTGTTGCGCAATAATATTTCTAAATAATTGATCAATATTTGCAAATAAATTTTCTTTTTATTAAAACAAATAACTTCTAATTGTATTTATTAAAAAGCAATAGAACAAATTATTTTTTTCTTAAATAAATTAACAAATCTTGTAAAAAAAATCCTTTTAAAACAAAATCTTTTGTAGTATTAGCAAAGACTTCTTTAATATTATTAAATTGCTTATAAGCTATTAATAGCAATTCTTCTCTTAGTAATTAATAATTGTAATTTGATAACTAATATATTATTATAACTTTTATTAATATAGTATTTTATTTTTAGAATTCTTTTAATACTATTTCTAGTCTTATAGCAAATATAACAACTATAATAGTTCTTAAATTTTGCAATTTATTTTTCGACTCTAAATTTAAAGTTGTTCGATTTCGAAATTTTGTTATATAGATTGTCTTAATATAAATTTAAATATATTTGTTATATTATATTAGTTTATAAAGATATTCTTTAAATTTGTTTGTGTTTTTCTTCTTTTCTATTGTTGTAATTTGCTTTGTAAGTTGTTAAATTTGTATTCTTTTTTTTAAAAGATAATATAATACTATATCAAATATTGCGAAAGATATTTTTTAATAATTTTGTCGAGAAAAATATTATAGTAGAAATAAAATATAATAAAAAAAAATTAAATATATTTAACACTAGTTTTATAAACAAACAATATATATTTATTTTAATTAATTTATTGTTTTAATTTAAATATAAACTCTTTAGATTCTTTTAACTTAATAATTCTTGACAAATTTTGCTTTATAAATATTAAGATAATTGTTAATAAAATTTTGTGCTTCGATTGAATTAATTCTATTGTATTATATATTGTAAGCAAATTTTTTAATTTTTTATTTAACAAAATACTAAACTATTTTCTTTTTATAAGAATTGCGTTCTTATAACGTAGTATATCTATTTAATAATTGTTAAATTTTATAGTTGTTATTTGTATTTTTGTCTTTATTTATTGAAGATATATTTGTATCGATTTTTTTAATATATAAATTGCTTTTTTTCGAGACAAGCTTTAATATAACAATAAAAACAACTAAATATATTTCTTAGTCTAAAAGTAACTTTAATTTAAAAGCAAAATAATTATATATTTTTGAAATTTTAAACAATCTCGCTTTTAAATTTTTAAATTTTAAATTTTAAATATAATTTTAAAAAAACTTAATTTCTTTTTTTTAAAACAAATAGTTAATAATAACTATTATAATATAGCTTTATTTTCGCGTTTGCAAAAGCTATTAATATTGCAATTTTGCTTTAATTTCTTTATTACTTTATAATATAATTAGTATTCTATTAATAAGAATTAAATATAAATAATTTTTTACAAAGAAGTTTTTTGTAAATAAGTTTGTTTAAAATTTTTTTTGTTAAATATTTTTAAAATTGTTGTAAATATTTCGAAGTCTAATCGCGAAAAACTTTTAATCTATTTTGGAATTTAAGATAAAAAAATATTGTAAAGTTATTTCTATAATTTAATTAAATTGTTTCGATTAATTGTCGAATTGTAGATAATAGACAATAGAATAAAGTAAATTAATTTCTAAGAAATAAAATATCGCTTTTTATAAATTAGACAAAAATTTATTGTTTCTATCAAAAATAATACTTATTAATAGACTTTAATTAATTAGTATTTTAATTAACTTTACAATTTAATTTTTTGCAAAAAAAATTGTTTTCTTAATTATTGTTGTAATTTGTTTGAAGAATTTGTCTATTATTAATATTAAAGAATTGTACTTGTTTAAGAACTTCGACAAGGCAAAAATAAAATTAATAATAATAGTATAAACTATTTTTAACTTTATAATAATAGACTTTAGTTGTTTGTATAAGCAATATCTAATTGTATTGTTAAACTAATATAATAAACAATATTTTAGATATCTTTTCAATTGCTTAATCAAATTTCTTATATAATAATTAACTATAATTCTATTATAAATATATAAGAATTCTTTGTGTATTTATGTATTATACAATAGCTTAAAAAAATTTGCTTTTATAGTTTTAAAGATATATAGTTTTAATTGTTTGTTCTTTTTATTTTAAAAGTAAATAAGTTTTTTTTAAATATAAATTAAATATCTTCTATTTTAGTTTCTTTTAATTTAATTGATTTCTTTAATATTGTTTGCTCTTTCGAAATAGCAATTTTCTTAAAATTCTTTAATATTATTAAAGTTGTTAAAATTATAATAGCAAACTTTTGTTTTATTATTTTCAATTTTGTTAAATTTCTTGTTATATCTATTGTATTAAATATTAAAATTATAGTTTAAGTTTTTATTAAAACTAAAAAATTTGTTGAAATAATAATAGCAAATTTTTGTTTCTTGTTAGAATTCTTTGATGTTGTCAAATTTGTTAAAGTTATAATAGTAGATTTTTTTTTTGCTATTTTTAACTTTATTAATTTTTTTGTTGTATTTGTTATATTAAATATCAAAATTATAATTTAAGTTTTTACTAAAACTAAAACTTTTGTCAAAATAATAATAATAAATTTTTGTTTTTTCAATATTTGTTTTAAATTAACTAAATAGTTTTAACTTTTTTATTAACTATTACAATTTTTTTTGTGTTAATTAAGAAGTATTTTGTAGATCTTTAATTATTTTTTATTAATTTTGTAAATTTTTGTAAATTTTTTCTTAAATATTGGAGTTATTTTAATTAAAGTTATATAATAAGCAACAATTTTATCAAGAATTTCTTTGCTCTTAAAATTATTTTCGTTTTTTTTTAAGTAGTTTAAAAAAAGTATTTAAAACAATATTAAAGTAGTTTTTTTTCTTTATAATATAATACTTTTTCTTTATGTATTTTATAATATATTTAACACAATATTAATTATTTAATTTAACAAATTTTTTTTATTGTTGCGAAAATTAATAAATTAAAAGTTTGTATAAAATAAATATACACTTTTAATATTATAAATTTGAAAAAAAAATTACGTTTAAAGAGTTTACTTTTTTTTATAAAATTATAGCAATTTTTGTTATTAATTTTGCGAATATATATTTTTTCTTTGTTATGCAAATTGTTTAACAAATTCAAATATTATTTTTAATTTTTATTTCGTAAAATATTGCAACTTCTTTATAAG
>JAABUW010001846.1_pt1 | contig 33650 bp, 65 predicted proteins | sample 5560081 | NCBI WGS metagenome assembly JAABUW01 (sample SAMN10711882, study PRJNA513363) | rock metagenome | isolation source: Antarctica rocks | place: Antarctica: Victoria Land, Knobhead sud | reverse complement strand
TCAACGGCGACGCAGTGCTGGTCGTGCACATGTACTACGCCTGGGGCATGCACGGCATCCTGCCGGGGCAGCGCGACTCCCTCTTCTCCGTCCAGGTGCGAACGCGCTTTCGAGTTTGCTGATCCCACAGCTGAAACTGAGGTGGTGCACACGTTCTTTGCCTGAGAATGCAAGCCGGTATCCCCTGCACTCGGGACTCTCGTTTCTCCGTCCAGGTATGTAGCTCAAAAACATCACTCAGCTCCTGATTGGATGTGCAAACGGCAAACTTGTACTACGCCGTACGTCTGGGGCAGGCACGGCAATCTGCCGTGCCAGCGCGACTCGCTGTTCTCCGCCTAGGTGCGGCCGTCAGACGGAAATATTTATAGCTTTTATAGCACGGGAACAGTCATCTCGACTCTGACAGGGGAGCTTAGGGAAGCACAGGGCTTGCTCGGCATTCTGACAGGGCAGTGTGACTCGCTTAGGCGCGCAGGTGCGCCGTCGCATGCCAAACCCTCTCATCGCTGATGTGACTATAGGGTCCCGAAACCCACCAGAAACCACAAAACGTGCCAGCAGAGTCCACGGTCATCGAGCCAGGAGCTACGCGACTGGCGCTGCTCGTGTAAACCCTAAACCCGCCAGATGCCCGCACCCCACATTTATCCATCGAGCATCGGAACCACAAATGCGGCAGCCTCTGCGCCTGCACCCCAGACACAGCTTGGACGCCTAGGTTTTATCCTTGGTTGAAATGGGCTCATAATTAGCTCCATAATGAAAGCTCCATAACGAAACCTGTGCACGTTGACGACCTGTTCCTCGGCACAGAGAGCGCCCTTGAACATGGTCTTGCGAACTCGTACCAGCGATCATAATGCCGATGAATGAGACGTTACAAATCAAACTTGTGTCTTGCAAATGCTACGCAGATCGACGACCTGTTCCTGGGCACAGACGAGCCCTTCAACACAGCAGAGTGTTATATGGCAACGACATCAAGCAGACTTTCACTTTGGAATGCCGTGCAGATTGACGATCTGTTCCTGGCCACCGAAGAGCCCTTCAACACAAGCGCCCCGGCCTACCGCATGACGCCCGCCGACTCCAAGGCGCTTACGTCATTCGGCGCCAATGTGCCCAACCTGCCGCCCGGCAGCAGCTTCAGGGTGAGTTACCACTGTTGTTCCCCTACTGTGGTTCCCCTGTCTTCTGTTTCTCATGTTTTCTGCGACTCAAACGGCGCTGTCGCCATGCGGCGCCGATGCGCCCCACCTGGCGCACGGCAGCAGCTTCCAAGTGAGCTGCCGGTCGGATTCTTTCCGTCTCTATCGTGAGGTTGTGCACAACACCGTTGACCATTCTGTAGCTGCTGTCTTCTGCAGATCTGAGGTAGTGTGCGACACCGCTGATGGCAACCAAAATTTAGGGGGATCAAAATCTTGCCTGCAGTTCGATATTGCGTACAGCATTGCACGCTGATGCTGTTTACGTTTCTACTGCTGCAGTTTGAGGCGGTGTACAACACCGCCGGTTACATCCAGGCCACGCAGAATGACGCCTACTTCAACGTGTGGGCCGACAGCGCCCCAGCCGACACGCTGCAGACCTTCCAGAAGCCGCCAGGTGATTTCTCCTTGTTGAATCCATCTTGTCTTCACTTTCCTGCTCTTTCCTTGGCTATCTTTGTTTATGGGCTTGTCTACGACGCCCCCAACGGCAAGCGGCAGACCTTCCAGAAGCCGCCAGGCGAAGCTTTTTTCTGCTCTTCTGTTTCCTGCTCTTTCCTTTGCCACCTTTTTCTCCATGACGTGTCAAAGGCCGCGCTGCAGACCTCCAAAGAAATGCCGCCAGGTAACTCCTTTTATTTGCCCTTTCCTTTGCCACCCTGCTTTCTTTAGTTCTCTATGGTGTCCTCAACGACACGCCGCAGGCCTTACGAAAGCCGCCAGGTGATGCAGTGATGCTTCAGGAGAAGATCTTCTACTGGCGGGAACCACCTGGCAGAACCTTTCCTTCCTGATTGCAGTCACGATCTCGACTGCCGACGTGTTTGATGCAAGTTACGCGCAGGCAGCGGCACCAGCCTCATGGACCTCAAGCCGGACCTGTCCTCATTAGGGTTTAGGGTTTAGGGTTTAGCCCACCTGACAGACCCATCTCCTGCCGATGACATTCTGGAGCGCTGCCAACGATTGTTCAGTCACGTGCAGGCAGCGGCACCAGCCTCATGGGCCTCAAGCCTGACCTGTCCTGGTGGAAACCCGCCACCTGGCGGAACGACCCGCTGTACAACGAGATCGCCTTCGGCTCCTCTGGCATGCTGTACTTCCTAGGCCACCACACCTTCAACCACGAGAACCTGAACAACGTGACGTACTGGGATGCGCTGCAGCAGATACGGCTCAACCAGGTGCGCTGGGTTCTGCAGAGCCTGCGGTGTGCCCAGCCAGCGTCGTTTGGCTGTCTGCAGCAACAAGCACCACACGGACTGCCACCGTCCCCGCGCTAAACCCTAAACTCTGGCGCGCACCGGCCCTGGCTGTCGCCACTGCCGCCGCTGCAGCTGCGTTCTCCTGGGCGCAGAAGCACGCCACGCCACGCAAAATCTGTTTTCTAATGCTCAACCCTCTCGTCGGGGTCTAGTGGCTTCCATTCCGTCTTGCGCCTGCAGCTGGCTGCGGCGCGCTGGAACACCGCCAGCGCAGTCAACAAAAGCAGGAAGCTCTTTACAGTGTGTACTGTCCAAGTTGATGACATGTCTGTTTTGGTGCGCGCAGCTGGCGGCGGCCCCCTGGAACTCCACCAACGGAAAGTTCAACCGCTTCTCCCAGACCGCTATGGTCACGCCCGCCATCTCCGGCCTGCGCAACGTGGACGCGCTGCAGGTGCAGCTCCTGACTGGTCCATAAGGGTTTAACATGATCCCAACAACGACTAGCGAATCAGCCAGTTGGTCACGCCCGCCATCTCCGGCCTGCGCAGTGCAGACGCCCTGCAGGCGCGATGCGCGGGTTTCCGCGAAAGCGGAATAAAAATCAGCATCAGAACGGAGTCTGAATCAGCAAAGGCCCACGCAAGGCATCTCCGGCCTGCGCCACGTGGACGCGCTGCAGGTTTGTGCTTAGGGTGAAACCTGCCAACCTCGACGCTGCCATTGCCGCTGCCGCTGCCAGCTGCTCCATGGCCCACAGCCCTGCATATTGCGCAAATGCCTGCGATAAAATACCAGGCTGGCTGGGCGGCAATCACTGGGCTGGAAACTCTGGCTGTGCTGCCAAGTCTGCACGCTCACAAACCTGGCAGCCCTGCGCCAATGCATAATGGCTGGGTGCCGGCATCACGGCCCAACAATCCTTCAAACTCAGGTTTTCTCTGACGCCGTGTGCCACTTCCAATCGTGTCTCTCAATTCTGCACCCTTAAACCCTGCAGGCGCTGCTGGACGCGGGCATCACGGCCGGCGTCGGCGACTCCTCCTGGCCGCACCTCCGCAACCAGGCCAACCCCTGGCAGGCGCAGCTGCTGAGCAAGAACAACAACCAGACCGTCGACGGTGCGCGCATTTGTTGCCGGACCCGCACGCCGCAGACTCACCGGCAGGCAGTCGTGAGAGCTTCTAGGGTTAATGGTTGGGCAGGCGCAGCTGCAGTCCAAGGACGACAACCCACCGTCGACGGCACACCCTGCCTGCCAGAAGTATTTAGAGTTTAGGATTTATGGCGACACATGGTTATTTACCCTAATCCTTAGGGATCCCTATCGGATAGATCTAGATAGTCTAGATAGGGATACCTATCGGATAGATCTAGATAATAAGATTCTTATCTATAGGGTTCCCTATCGATGTATGGACCGTTCGGGTTTAGGGTTTAGGGTTTATGGCGTCACATGGTTATTTAGGGTTTAGGGTTTATGCCGAGGGAGGTTTGCTGATGTCCTGACGCTGCAGGCCATCCTCGGAGTTTCTGGGGGGTTTAGAGCTAGGGTTTATAGAGTGTCTAGGGTTTAGGGTTTAGAGCCTGCCTGACAGTGACGTCTCATCAGCGGCCCTCTGCATGGCTGACACACCCGAGCCTGGCTTCGCTCCGTGTGAGTGAGCTGGGTATGCTGTCAGCCGCAACCCGGCCTCGGCCGGACCAGCAAGCCAGACCTGCGCTGCAAGGACTAGATTTCAACCTGGTGTGTGTGCGCTGCAGGCTTCTACATCATCCCCCGCAGCCCGACGGAGGTGTACTACGACGTGTCCACGGAAGCCGTCGAGGCGCAGCTGTACAACTGGTTCTACTGCTGCAACTTCACCTCCAACGCCAACTGCCCCACCAGTGCGCAAGCATTCCATTCGCTAAACCCTCAAACCCTAAACCCTAAGGGAAATTTCCGCCTGGTGCACGATCAGCACCGTCATTCTGTGACTTTTGCCACTGTGACTGTGTTCATGATGCATGTATAGGTGCGGGGCTGGCATGCCTTTAGGGTTTCGCGTTTCACCACGCCCTCGTCCGCAAGCGACGTCCACTTACGACGCTCCAATCAGCTCTGCTGTTTGGCTCCGTCAAGCCTGATCCTCAGTTGCGGTCGCAGACGGGTGCGAGACGGGCAAGCCCTTCACCACACCTTCGTCGTGGAGCGACATCCTGGCTCGCGAGGCGGCGCGCGTCAAGCGGCTCATGTTCACGCTGCGCCCCGATGGCCACATGTTCCACCAGGTGGGAGCCAGGATTACATTAACAACATGTTTCGTGTTGCAAGGAATCGCTAGATGTGTGGGGAGACGCCTCGTGCTCGAGCCGCGCCCAGGCGGCACATGTTACACCAGGCGAGCCGCTGGTATCAGATTTCCCGCCATTCTTCTCCTTGACAGTTGTTCTGGCTCGTGTTCACGGCACACTGCATCGCGGCCGCCTCTGTGTGACAGCGAGATGAATGTTAAAATTGACAAGGGGGGCTGGAAATACGGCTTCAAATCCACGGGACTTGTGCGTGGACACCGGCATTAACGTTTATGGTGCCCTGATTCAAATTGCCGACCTGCTCATTTTGCCCAGCAAAAAACAGCACGCGCCTCAGCGCGGGTCCCAGCAATCAGTGCCTGATCAACCGATTAGAATACGAAGCTGGCCGCAGGCTTTTCCTGGTCTGAAATATGACCGCCGGTTTGCGCCATGCAGGCGAACACGCGCATCGATTCTGGCCCCAGCAACCAGAGCCTGATCAAGCAGTGGGTGTCGGCGGTGGTGGCAGGCTATTCCAGCCGCGTCACCTGGCCGCTGCTGTCCCTCAAACTGGACGACCAGCTCGCGCTCGCAAAGGTGCGTCGATGGATTACATAGCTGCACTTTTGGAATCGAACAAAATCGCTATGACCTCATCAGATCAGAGCTGCATCACCTGGCCGCTGCTGTCCCTCAAACTGGACGATGAGCGCGCGCGAAGGTGCGGTGACGTTCAAGATGTTTCCAGTTGTGATCACATTCAAACTGCTCAATCAAAGCCAACTAGGCTAGCATATTTAATGCAGTCTAAAGGTTCTCAGTCAAACTTTTGCATTTCTCTGGCTGCTGCCCTTCAAGGTGGATGCTCGGCTGGCGCTTGCGAAGGGGTACCTGATGTCAAATATATCTTACCTGATCGATCGCATTAAATCTGATGCGAATTTTCACAAGATCAACCTCGATCGCTGCTGCCCACGCAGAAGCGGATCGCGCGCGACGCCTGCGGTCTGGACTACAAGCTGACGTACGACGACGTGTCCCGAAACGCCAGCTCCCTCACAATCACCTCCACGGCGGGCTCCGGCTGCGATGCGCCAGTCATGATCGCCAGCTCAGCGGTGACGGGCGCAAACCCCAACCCGCGGTCCCTCGGCAGCGAGCCCAAGCTGTACACCACGACGCTGGCGGCGGGGCAGAGCAAGACGCTCACCCTCGGCGGCACCATAAAGTGGGTGTGAGGCGCCAGAGGGTAGTGTGGATGTTCGTGACAACTAGTTAATGTCGATTGACACATCAATGGAACATTCTGCGCCAGTGGCTTCTCTTTTTCGCCTTGTGTTTTCTCGGACTGTTAAACCCGTTTCCGCTTGATCGCCACTACAGAGCTGCAAACAGGAAAGATAAACGATACCAGCATGGCACGCAGTGGTAGTTGGTGCAGCTTCACAAGGCTCGTCCTGTACTCTGATCCGGACGGCATGACAACAAGCGCCTCCGGGTGCACAACGAGAGTTTGGCTTGGGTGGCAGCGTTAACAATGAACAGCGCAGCAGGAGATCTTCTCACGGTTGTGGGATGCTCAGGCGGCAGCACTCTTTCAGGTCCGGGATGGCCAGAGACGCCAACGCTGTGATCCCGTCCTGCGCAGGTTGATTGGACCGAACCAGGTGGGGGTCTGAACGACGATGAGACAAATGCAGCTGATTGTCAACCTGCATGCCAGTACCTATGCGAAAGCAAGTGCAGGCTGTTGCCAATGGACAATATAAACATTTAAAGCTTGACAGCTACGGTATGTGCGGATGTACGTTGTGGCGCTTGCCCTGTCCGAATGACAGCCCCTACCGGCAGTGTGCTCAGGCTGCTGCAGTAGGACAAATCCAAAGTTTGCAGCGCCGCAAGGTTCCCTGCGAGACAGCACGCCTGCAGCAGCGCCACGAAAGGGTCGATCGCGCCGGCATCCATGATGGCGGCGCGGCAGCGCTGTCCTGTGGCCGCCCCGCCAGCAGCGGCACCAGCGGTGGCGCGGCGTCGCCTTTGGCGATCGCCGCGTCCAAGGGGCGCAGCGCGGCGATGTTCCTTGCAGCCTGCTGCGCTGCTGCTCCGCCGCGGCACAACACATCTACGTTGGCCGCCACGAGCCTGGCGAGCGCAGGGTTTGTGTCGAGGCCCAACCCCTGCCGGAGCCGCCGCCAGAGCCAATGCTGGAACCGCTGGCGACTACGAAGGAAGAACCCCGTCCCGTGATGTGCGCGGATGCGCTGCTGCGGGGTGTGGTGTTGGCGCTGCTCAGCATCGAGGCGCTCTGTAAGCTGACCTGCGACACCGCTGCCGCCGCCGCGTCGGACCGCCGCGCCGCCGCTGCGACGCCCCCTGTGCTGCGTGGGGATTCCGGGCTACTGAGCTGCGTGAAGTAGAGCCGTGCATCTGCTGAGAGCGCCGCCACACGTGCGGCTGCCGCGAGGCCGCCGCGCGCCGTCGGGGAACGCGCAGCAGGCGCCTTCATCCCAGCCACCGCCTTTTGCGGGGCTTAGACGCTGGGAGACTGCCACCGCGCTGCCGCAGCTGTCGCCGCGCGCTACGTCAGGCCCGCCACCGCCGCCAGCACTGTCAGACATGCAGCTGCGCGAGGGGGTTTGCGCCAGCGTTCCCGTCAGAATCCGCAGCGGCCGCAGCGGCGGTGTCGTGCTGTGCGACACCTTACCATATACGATACCCTGCAGCAGGGGTCCTGTATGCCGCGCGCTGCCTGATGTCGCGCACTTTTGCGAACAGAACATTTACCAGCCGGATCACCTCCGCTGCGACTGTGTGGTTGCGCTCCCTTTCCTGTCTTGTGAGCAGATAGAGTCGTGTGTACTCGTCGGCAGGAAGTGCAGCCTTCGCGTACTGAGGCACGTCTGTCAAATCGTGCTGTGGCGAGAAAGGCGGACAAGCTCCAAGCGTACACACCATTTGGCACCTGCACCGAGTGACAAACGAAGCAACGAATTGTACGACAGTACGACCATGGGCACGGCGGCGGCGGCCGCCGCTGCTGGCATCGCGACCGGCGTTCTCTGAAACTTCGTATGCCACCTCTTGAGAGATTCCACCTCTGAGCAACGAGCCGTTCCAGCAAGATCCTCCGAGATGTTGAGACAGGGTTCCGCATAGGCAACAGCCTCATCCTCTATCAACAGGTGACCCGAGGAGCTATGCTTGGCGTGTCCCGCCAACACTTGCAAGCCTTCAACCAGCAGCTGTAGCCTGTTGGAAACTCTGGCTCATGCGACTTTGCTGCCTGCGCCATGCGAGTTTTCATGCTGATCCAGAGGCACTGAGCAGGATCGTTACGCGGCAGTGTGCGAAACCAAGGTGCGGGAACGAAGGATGCGCGGCTGGCGGAGCTGCAGCGGCAGTACTCGGAGGTGGTTCAGCCGGCAGCGGCGCACCTGGATGCGCTCCGGCAGCTGTACCCAAAAGGTACGCTGTGGCCGGTGCTCATGCAGCTGGCCGCCGGCGCGCCCGCTGCTGCTGGCAGCGGCGGCGCGGTGGGGGCAGCGCAGCCGGCCCCGGCAAAGCCGACTGCGGTCGCTGGCGCTCGCGTCACTGCTGGCAGCGGCGGCGCAGTGACAGCGGCATCGCCAGGAGCCAGGCCGCCTGCAGCTGCTAGCAATGGCGGCGCGGCCGGAGCGGTGATTCCGGCGGCGGCGCAGCCGCCGACAGCCGCTGGCGTGCCAGTCGCTGGTGACAGCGGAGGCGCAGGGGCAGCAGCGCAGCCGCCGAATGTCATCGGCGTGCGTGCCGCAGATGACTGCGGCGCGGCGGTCGCAGCGCAGCCGGGATCGGCGCAGCCAAGAGTGGCGCAGCCGTCGGCGGCGCCGCGCGATCTTCCCGACTTCCAGCTGCTGGAAGCGCGCATGAAGTTCTTTGCGGCGGAGCAGCAGTCCCGCAACGCCGTCAAGGGCTTCTGGGAGCGGCTGGTTGGCGCCGTGGAGCGCAAAGAGCTGCCGCCGGCATTCGGCAGCGCCATTGAAAACGGCCGCGTGGACTTCAAAGGGTTTGAGTCTGGCCACTACCTGGTCGATGACAACCGGCCGACCATCTACTGCCGCCTGGAGATCGCGGCAAAGGAGTACCACCAGGGCAAGGGCGACAAGGCGCAGCATCGGCTGGGCTCAAGAAGCATCGCGGAATGACCCGCCAGCGGGGGCAGCGACGGCGGTCCCAGCCGGCACGGACCCACTCGTTAACGAGAGGCTGCGCCCAGCCGCACCTGCAAGTCCTGGGAAGACCGCGGTCGATTTTGATGTTTGAGCCAGATGAGTTTATCGCTTCACATTCGCCACATCTTCTCGGCAGTGATGCTGTGCAACGCGGGCCGGGCATGGGGGGATAGTCAGATTCAAAACTGCTGCCAAAACATTTCATTTGGATGGACGTGAAGGCGTGTTTGTACATCCATTCGATGCAGAAGGTTGGCTGTGACTTGTCTTGATTTCCTTGGCCTTGATATTCATGCATCTGGCTTACATTTGGATTCATATGGTTAGACCTCAGACGGCATCTGTAAATCACTTATGCCTTGCCAGCTTCGCACTGTGCCCAAAATCACAAACAGAAACCTCTGGCACCGAGACCTGAAGCTGAGCACCGCTGGCTGGCATGAGACGGCATTCTTCATCGTATGTCTTATCCTCAGTTCCTGCGCGACATGCACGGGATCCAGCTCGCATACTTGCATCACCTTCAGATATGTGATCAAGGTCCTAGCTGCACTGAATAGGAACGCACACAGCTCGATGTGTGCAATAACCATCGACCATATACATATACATATGCAAATGTATGTTATTATTTATTGCCCCACCTGCCCCCGCGTCCACCACCCCGTCCCCGGCCGCGGCCGCCGCCGCCGCCGCCGTTCCGTCCGCCGCGCCCGCCGCCTCCCCTGGCTCCGCCGCCGCCCCGCGCACCGCCGCCCCTGCCGCCGCCGGCCCGGCCGCCGCCGCCGCCGCGATTGCCGGCCGGCTGGCGCGGCGGCGCGCCGCCGCCAGCAGGGCGCGCCGCCTGCCCCCGGCCCTGGGGTCCCTGACCGCGTCCACCCTGGGGTCCCTGACCGCGTCCACCCTGGGGTCCCTGACCCTGGCCCTGGGGTACCTGACCGCGTCTGCCCTGCCGCCCGCCGAGCTGCCTTTGCTGCCCACCTGCAGGCAGGCGGTTGTCACTGTGAGAGCCGGGCTCTCACGTGTGAAGATCGGCGCACAAAGCGCGGTTCGATGATCCAGCGGCAGGCGCCCTCCTGTGATATACCTGCAAAGCGCGCCAGGTTGCTTCTTCCCCGCTGGCATTCTGCGATGATGGCAGCCCAATGCATGGGGGTGAAAAGCCTCAGCAGTAGGTGATGCATGCACTTTCAGAACACGTTTCTCCTGCTACCCAGGCCAGTCGCGAACAAACATCGACGCTGAGACGTCACTCACCCGCGGGGCGCGGCGGCGGGCCGGGCAGGCGCGCTGGCCCGCAGGCGTCCAGCAGGCGCCGCACGCGGCGGTCGCAAAAGGGGCAGCCGGTGAAGGCGGGCTCCACGTCTGCCGGAATGCGCGGCCGCCGGAAGCGGAACGCCAGGTGCCTGCGGGTGAGCGTCAGCGGCGGCTTGAGGCCGTCGCGACTGAAGCTCGTCGAGACTGGTGGCTATCTGGTGGTCCACTGTACAAAGGCCAATGCACTATATACGTTTGGAAATTTGCCATTCATCTCCGGAGTCCTTTTGGCGACAAAGCGTTGGCAGTACTGCTTGATGCATCCACAAGCTGCCAGGGGGTGCTGGAACGAAAATGCGATAGAGACAGGCGTGGGGTGTGGCGCCTTATGTTGCCGGCGCAGGTGGCGCAGCGCTGCTCGGTGGCGGCGGCGTCTGCCAGCGCCGCGGGAAAAACGACACGCCGGTCGCACAGAGGGTGCGCCCCGCAGGCCACCAGGAAGGCCTCCCCGGCCTTGCGCAGCGCCAGCCGCCCGCCGCACGCCGCGCAGTCGCCTGAACTTGGCATGTTTGCATGGTTGCATGGTTTGTCAACAATGGGGCACACGGTCAGATGGCGCGCACGCTCGCAGCTGGCCCGGCTGAGGCTGCTGCCAGGCCATTGTGACTGAGTCCTGCCAGCCTGGCGCAGCGCCAGCCATGCCCCGGAACAGTCGCCTAATAATTTAACAGCGTTTAATTTTAATTTAGCGTTACGAATCTACAATTTTTAGAAGTTTGTTTACTGTTCAAGCAAGTTGTAAAAATGTACGATTCAAAGGCTTTTTGAGCGTTGCTGTGAATTATTATTGATCAACTAAAATTTAAATTTGTTTATTAATTATTAAACGTTCATGAACAGGTCTGTTGAGCTTGGGAACAGGGTCAAACAATGTGGCAGGCTGGCAGCTGGCGCGGCTGTGCCTGTGATTGTGCCGTTTGTGAACGCTCACGGAGTTTGCAATGCGAGGCGCCAGCCGCCTGCCCCAGAAGTTTCATGCTTTTACGGCAGACATTCCTGTCGACACCAGAACGCAAGCATGCCTCTGCATATGCAAAGCCAAGGCTCTGCTGCCGACGGCCCGGCATCGGGATTTGACGGAAAATTCGAATCTCTGAGGTGCATGTTCATGTCTGCGCTGGACGAGAAGCGAGGGCACCCATCAACTAAACCCTAAACCCAGCACACACTCACCGATGTCAGCAATGGGCGTGCCGGCATCGCCGCCGCCGCCGCCGCCGCCGCCGCGGCCGAAGAAGGTCGCCACCTCCGCCTCCAGCAGCCCAGCGCGGCGCTGCGCCTCCTGAAAGTCGGCGCGGAAAGCCTGAACCGCCTCCTGCAGCACCGCCTCCTGCATGTAAAGCAGGCTGCAGGGACTGGGTGGCAAGACGGAACTGTGTGTGATGTGCATCAACAGCAGCCCCGCGCGGCGCTGCACCTCCCGGTAGTCCGCGCGGACCGCCCGCATCGCCTCCTGCAGCACCGCCTCCTGCGCATGCAATTAAAATTAAAGCTTGGGCAAATTCGGTGTAGTTGCTGATGAGTGTGTTGCGCATCCTGGAACCCGCTCCGCCTCGTGCGGCGCTGCTTCCTGCGGGCACAGGCATTTGGGGTTTAGCAAAGCATGTAGAAATATTGCAAGGGCGAGCGCTGAGTCGCTGCGTCTCCTAGAATCAGGGCGAATGGCCTGCACCACCTCACCGCCTGCCGCAAAACTAAACAAGACGAAACCATGGACTTGGAGTCCGCCATCGATATCGGAAGGGTCGAGCCAGGGGCTCTTTCCTGTGAAAATACATCGAAGCATCCCACACCAACCTTGGTGCGGGCGCCGCGCGCGACAGCGGCGATGTTGGCCTCGATCTTTGCTCGCAGGTCGGGCAGCCACAGGTTGGCGAGGCCCATGGCGCGGTAGCCGCCCACCAGCGCCTCCCCCAGCTGCGACGGCGCGAATGTCATCGCCGCGTCCTTCTCCGCATACCTGCCGCAGAGACGGTCCGGCAGCTGAGGCATTCCACAGCAAACATAATGAATGAGCGCGCCCATCGGCCGCCCAACGGCGCCTCCCCCAGCTGCGACGGCGCAGATCTCATCGCCGCGTCTTTCATCCGGTACCTGCCGCATTCACGTAGAAAGCTGATTTGTACGACTTTACTAATCGCACTGTACGGCGCCACCCTAAACCCTAAACCCTAAAACCCACCAGCGCCTTCTCCCGCAGCATTGCCGCATAAATCTGTGCGTCTTTGTCCGCATACCTGCGGCACAGAGCTGCAGCCTGCTGTTGGATCCACAGACAAGGACTTTGAATCCTCGTTATCTCAAATGTTCCTGTTCCAACCCGCGCCTTTCCCCAGAGGTGTCGGCGCAAGCGTCAACTGCGCGTCCTTCTCATCGCACCTGCGTGGTAGCACCTGACAAATACTGCATTTTCTGAACCAAATACACGAGAGCTCTCGTGTGATCATGTTGTGCAACGCCCCAGTGGCGTCGGCGCGTTTGTCATTGGCGTGTCCTTCTGGGCGTATCCGCGGCAGTGAGTCTTGGCGTCTCGAGAGGTACCGACACACGCAATCTGGAGAGTTGGAGGAAAGAAAAAGTGCCATTGGCTGTCCATTGATGCCTCACCCGGCGGCGTCATTATCTGAGTACCCAGACGGCCAGATCGCACCTTTCTGTGGGTTTCTAGCCTTGTGAGAGTTCAAACTAGCTGGCGGACGTCAGTCGGCACTAGCTGCTCAATCAGCGAGAACTAGCAGACTGAGTTGAATTAGCAGTTTTCGTGAACAGTGGGCTAATCAGCTGCTGTTCGCCTAGTCAGCCATGGCTGATGGCATATTTTTGGCCTAGTGCTATAGCCTAGCCTAGCATGACTACGGGGGTCCATCGAAGCGATAAAAGGCGCTGCAAATTACGACCGCCTGCCGGCAGCAGGGTGGCAGCGCACCCGCGTTCGAGCTGCTTCTGGATGTGCTCCGCGACGGTGGCGTCGGTGCCGATGCCGTATCGTTCCATGGCGGCGATCAGCGCCGCCTCCGTCAGCCGCGGCGGCGCCGCCGTGGCGCTCTGCGGGGCACGGACAGGTGTCAAGGGTTTAGGGTTTAGGGTTTAGGGTTTACGGTTCCAAGATGGGCTCAAGTCGCAGGGGCGTCGGGGTCCAGGGACTCGAGGCTGCTGTCTCGATGATGAGCTTGGACAGCCACGCTTGGTGCGTGAACAACACGCTCCGCGAGTGCGAGCTGTGCTGCAGTTTCCACACCCTCAGCGAATGCATGCCTGGATCAGAGTACCTTCGAAATGTTGCAGCAGCGTGCAGGCATGGTACAGAATCAGGGCTAAGCTAAACGGGGTGCAGTTGGTGCCCTTCCCGTTACAGTCCATAAGATAGTAAGAATTAAACATTAAGAATTAATCCAGTCCCCCACCTGGTGCAGCAGCAGGTCGGAGGGCACGAAGCGCTGCCCCTCGGTGAACACCGGCAGGTTGGCATTGCCGCCCCAGTTGGTGTATGGGTACACCTCCAGCCAGTTGCGCTGCGTTACCATGAGGCCTGCGCAGGTGCAGGGCAAGAAATTAGATGAAGATTTAGATAGATTTTGATAGATTTAGATAGATTTAGATAGATTTAGATGGATATTTATATTTGGTTAGATATTTAGATAGAAACCCTAAACCCTTTGCAGCTCTCTGTGAGTGTCTGCCCCTTCACCCGGCATAGCAGCTGAAATATTTTGCCGATGGCCGTGCAGTCTTTCGTTTTGGCCGTCGCGGCGATGCTGCTGCCGAGTGATCATGATGTCGCTCCCCGAGCGCCAGCAATGACGCAGCTGCTCGGCAGCCGAGCAGCGGTTCAATCGATGCCAGACTGTGTATTGCCGTCAGCCAGCAGCTGCAGCCAATACGTGTGCACGGTTGTTTAGGGTTTTGGGTTTAAGGGTTTAGGGTTTGGGTTTGGTGCCCACCTGTCGTCTGGAAAACCTCCTCCGCAATGCCAACGGTGACGGTGGTCTCAAAGCCGACGGCAGGCTGCGAGCATGCCCTGCGTTCGTGCAGATACGGTGTTGGTGGCCAGCGGCTCAACACTGTCACTTGGCAGACATTTTTTGAACATCAGGAGGGACGACGAACGTGGCGGCGCGCAATATCTATCAGCGTCTCTGGCGCCAGTGGGCATGCACAGGCGGAGGGTGGAAGCCTGTTGGTGACATTGGCAGGATCTGTGACGGTTTCATTCGTCAAAGGCCACACTGTTGCCGACAGACCGTCCTCCAACCCATGCAACCCTGCCCCAGATGCCCCTAGTCAACACAGAGCCACGCGTGTCAGCGCGTCTGCAAAGCGCAGAAGGGGGCGCACGCGAGGAAGGAGCGGACGACGAACTCGTACAGCGCCGCCTTGTCGCGGCCCCAGTTGGCCTCGCCGGCGGTGTAGCGCGTGGGGTGGATGGGCGGGTGCGCCTTGTCGTCATGCCCGCCCCCTGGAGGTCGCCGAAACATGGGTCCCGCCACCATGGCTGCCGCATGCGCGCCCCACCGCGCATCCCCCGTCTGCTGCTGCACCATGCCCTGCGCCGGGCACGGTGACAGGGTTTCGCCCGTGAGATCCTGCGCGAGTTCTGACATGTCGACCCCGCCAATCCTCCACGGCCTGCGGGCGGTGCCGACCCCGCCGCGCACCCCCTGTCTGGCGTTGGAGCATGCTAGCTTTGTGTTTTATAAACTTGAACTTTTACGAAAAAAAGTCTGGTTTTTTCTGATTGAACTGTTTAATCAAACTTATAAGTTGAAATATTATATGGTATGTTTTTTTTTAAATATTCGGGTAACATGCAGCCAGAAAATGTGCTTTTGGTGTTGCGGAAGGTTGTTCCTTCATCTGATTCTGGCCATGGCATGCGCGTTTGCGCTGCGCGAGCGCAAATAGGTTGCCTGTATCCTGCTGCAGCACGCCCTGCGGCATGCACCAAAGAGCTGGCGGGTGCATCTCAGTCATCACTGCTGGGCAAATCGTCGATTTCCCGTGACTGCCACCCAAGCCTGTCATGTCTGATTTCAACAATGGGTTGAAACGTAGCAGAAGTTGAGGAAGCATCTGCGCAGCACGCACCAGGAGATCATAGCCGGCATCGAACTGGTCGGTCTCCGTGCGAGGGTAGGAGATGAAGCCCGCCTGGTACAGCTCCTCCGCCAGCTTCATTATGCGCTCACCTGGGAGAAGTAGGGACAACGAGTGACACGTGTAGGGTTTAGGGTTTAAGGGTTTAACCATTTCATCATGTCGCGCCCGGGCACAGCCCCTCTGCTAGCTTTTGAGATCCGGTCGCCCAGACGGGAACATGCAGCACAGTCGGAACTCCCTCGTAACCCCCTGATCATGCAGAATCCTGCAGTACTGCTCTTTCAATCACTCCATGGTGCAGGGTGCAGGTGCCAGAAGCGAGTCCATGGTCAGAAGATTTGCTTCGCTACTGCAGGCAGCTAGCTTTTGAATTTTTCACACTTAAGTGTGAAAAATACAAAAGCTAGCTGCAGTAGCGAAGGTGTGGTCGCTTCAAATCTGCATGAGGAACGGCCACCACGGCAAGGAGGTGACGTCCAGGGATACACGAATTGTCGAGCACAGCTTTTTTAATCAAGTGGCAGGATTCTATTTACTAGCAATTATTTTTTGTAGCAAGCTACCAAATTGCGCGTGTGCAGCCACCGACAAAGAAGCAGAAATCTGATGGTTGGCGGCCACATCTCCAGCTTATTTTCCTTTTTTCCTTCTTTTTTATTTAATCATAAAGCAGCACCAGGCAAGCGCAGCACGCGAGTCGCCGTCTTCTGCATGTCAAGCGTGGCGAGCGGATGCGGCGGCCACCGCTTCCGCTCCTGCCCCTCCACCTGCCCACAAGGGAGGCAGTCGTGTCACAACCGCTCCTATTTTTTGACAGGTGTGACATACTAACAGTTTGACCAAGGGTTTGACAGTTTGACCAAGTGTTTAACAGTTTGACCAAGTGCTTCTGCTTCGAGCTGTTGTGCGGTAACTGCAGCCCCGAACGCAGATATCTCAATGCGCAAAGGGTTTGAAGCAACGCTTTGTGTGTTTCATATTGAGCGGAGAGCTTTCAAGGGCTTTGCCAGTGGTGCGCCAGACCCTGAGCGCAGTGGCTGGCGGCTGTCTGCGCCCGACTCAAACATATCATAAAGAGCTGCAAAAATGCAGGCATGTTTCTGCTGCAGCGAAACCAAACCTTGAGCACCGTGGCCGTTGGCTGCTCCACGCACGGCTCGTACAGCATGACCGCTGCCGCATGGTCGAACAGCCTGCCCCGAGCCCACCTGCGCGTCACAGGATGCGCCTCCTGAGAACGCTGCCATTGTCGCTTTGCAAGCTTTCCTCGTGAAAACCGCTTGAAGCACATAACGCTGCTACGGTCGCTTTGCAAGCTTTCCTCGTCAAAACCGCTCGAACCACATGGCGTCTCCCAGAAATTGCGCCTGGCGCACCACGGCGGCCACAGCAAGCGCAACCCAAGCCTCGTTAGGCAGCACACGTCAATGGCAGTTCTCGTGCATGCAGGGCATCATGCCAGGAGCCGTACCGAAACTCGCAGGACCTGCCGCTGGGCTCTCTGAAAACGACCTTGACCTCCCAAAAGTCCTCCGGCACGAAGCTCTGGATCTCCCTGCGGCCAGCAGTAGGAGCGCAGCTGCTGCAGCGCCGAGAACCAGTGCGCTCATGCGGTTCAATGCACTGCTGCTGCTCATCTCCGCCTGCATTTGGTGCACCACGGCATGCAGCGGTGCATCATCAAGCCCTGGGTGTGCAGAGGATGCGGGATGCTGCTTTCTGGCACGACATGAAAGTCATCGGCACTGGGAGCGCACCAGGCGCGCTGCACAATGAGGCCCAGGGTCGGGAACTGGCAGGGGCCGTAGCTGATGAGCGGCTTGTCGTCGATGCCGCCGCCCGCCCAGTCGAACTTGCTCTACAGGAGGAGCAGCAGGGACATGCGTTGTGCCTCTTTGCTGTGGTCATTTGCATTCGAATGCTCGTATCAGACGACATCGACCAGGGGTGAAACGTAATCCGATCGTGACCGTGACTCTCCATCCTCCAGACTGATGCCATGCATTGCGAAGCAGCAGCAGGGCGCCAAGTCTACAGCTCGAGCCTGCTGGAGTGAAAACACTGGAATGCCTTTGAGGCTGCACGACGCCGCACCTGCAGCAGCAGCGTCTGGTAGCGGGTGAAGGCGGCGCCGATGCGCAGGTCGATCTCCTGCCGCGCATCCACCGCCCTGGACGCAGCCTCGTCAGGCGCCACCTGTATGGGGAACAGGAGGGTGAGGTAAACCCTAAACCCTAGCACCTGCAGAGCGTTGCGCCGGGTACAAGACAAACTCGGGCGCTCTCCCGCTGCGCGTCCACCGCCCTGGACGCCATCCTCATCCGGCGCAGGCTGCGACAGCGACACGAGAGCGTTGTTTTCGGAAGGGCTTGGCACGTGAGATGCCCAAACCCTTTGATATGACCGTAAAGGATTGCATGTTCTGCTGCGTCCAGGGCCCTGGCCGCATCCGACATTACCTGCGTGTTGGGAACACGTTTCTGGAGAAGCTCGTGAGAGGAAGCCGGTGCTGCCTGTCCGGTCAATCCTAGTTTCCCCGCACATGTGCATGCAATCTCTGTATCCAAGGACCTGCCGCAACTCCTGAACACGGATCAGCGGCCATGACCGCTGGCGCACGGTGTTCAGTGGACCCTGTTGCATCAGAAACTGCATGCCAGGACCTTCAGGAACCCTAAGGTGTCTGTGTGGGTGGTCAGCGGACCAGGATGCTGTTCGCCCGCCTGTGAAAGCTCATGGCGCGGAGCGCAGTCGTATCCCTAAACCCTAAACCCTAAACCCTAACAGCTCACCAGGTTGGAGACGGCCCGCGTCAGGTCGGCAAAGATGAGCGCCGAGAACCGCGCGCGCTTGATCATGAGCCGCGGGTTGGCGCGCCGGCACACCTCGATCACCTGCACGCGCAACTCCTTGGTGTGATCCCGCGTCTGCTCGGGAGCTTTTGTGAAGCCTTACGGTGGCTGCTCCAGCAACATCGGGCCCAGATGCCATGCACGCGTTTCTATCACCGCTGCGAAGCCTCTTGGTGCACGGTCAGCTGGGACAACGGTGCAGGCTGTCATCGGCACGGGCGCAGCAAAACGTGCCCCACCTCGAAGCTGATGTTTTCGCCCTCGCGGTCGCAGTCCAGCCACAGCACCAGCCACTGGCACCGCCGGGCCTCCGTCTCCAAGTTGCGTCGCAGCGCCGCCTTGTCCTGCAGGACACCATGCATCAACCATGCGACAACCATGCATCAACCACGGGACCATGGATTTACCATGGATCAACCATGGATCGACCATGGATCAACCACAGGACAACCATGGATCAACCACGGATCATGGATCAACTAATCATGGATCAGCCACGACACAACCATGGATCAACCATGGATCAACCATGGGACAACCTGCATCAACCATGCATCAACCATGCACCGGAAGGTGCCCCGGGGGTGTACGGGAAGATAAGCGTGTACCCTTCCACGGCTGGCGATAGATTCTCTTGGGACTGGGCACGTTTGCGGCCAGCAGGCACATGGTAGTCGGCCTGTTGATGGACTTGGTAGACAGCAGCATGAACGTGCGGGATTGGAGGTGCTTTGCCAGGCGCAGTCATTCGGGGAAGGGCTGGGTGCCGGAAGCCCACCTGCGGCACGGCCTTCACGACGGGCGCGGAGAACAGCTCCACCGGGCTGCAGGAGCGCCATCCCTTGTGGCTGACAGGAAAGTCCAGCTCCATAAGGTGGCCAGCCACCGATGTGAAAGACATGACGCACTGGTTGCCTTGCAGAGTAAAGTTGAATTCATACACGCCATTGTACTGCGCCCTGCAGGACGTGATGCGACATGTTAGTTGTCCAGTCTGACAGCAGGTTGAAGGCCAAGACGTGCAGGCGTTGCAGAAGCACACACAAGTCTGGCTCACGCTGTGGACCGGTAGCGGGCGCTATTGTTGCTCAGGATCCTGGACACCTCCTTGGCGACACTGGGCTTTTCTGCCACGTTCAGCACGTTCAGCATGCTAGCGCTGCTGGCGCATCTGGCCTTCTGTGCCCGCAGCAGAGCTGAGCATGCGCATCACGCCAAGTCCAATGTCGAGCCTGAAGTCCGGTGTGCGGCCCGGCGACACGGTTGGATCATGCAGTGCTTGCAATATGTCGCTGTTGGCATCATTTGAGAGTGTTGAAAGGTGGATTGTCGCAACTGGTATATTGTCGCGACTGGTCGACTGGAACAAACTTGAAATTAACCCTACTTAGCTAATGATGTACGAGCGGCGATTCCCCCGCAGATCTGCAGCAGCTGCTTGATGCCGTGTCAGGCTTCTGCGCTGCTCTCGGCCTGGACGTCAGTCTCGCCAAGACGCAGATCATGTGCTTCGGCCTGCCGCCGGACACGCCGCGCCCCGCGTCAACACGGCGGGCGCCGCCGGCGACGGCCTGCCGCAGCTCCGCAGCAGCGTCGGCAACGCCTTCCACTCCGTGCGCTTCAAGTTCGACCGCCTCGGCTGTGCAAGCAACATCCACCTACAGCTTCACCTCTGCGACGCCATTGTCAACGCTACGGCGCTGTCCTCATGCGAGGTATGGGACGTTCACCCGGCGGCGCAGCAGCAGCGACGAAAGCTAGCGGCCCAGCACCGCGGCTACGTCCGCAGCATCTGCCGTCTGCCAACGGGCGTGCCCACGGAGGCGCTGATGGCGGAGTTGGGCAGGACGGACATCGAGGCCTGGTGGTTGGCGCATAGCCTGCGCTTCTGGAACAGCTTGTGCGCCCAGCCGCGAGGCAGTCTCCACTACGAGCTATTGATAGACGCCCAGAGCGAGGCGCTGCTGGTGGCACTAGGAACTGGGTGTGGGGGCTGCGGCGAGGGTGCCAAAGGCTGGGGTATGAGTTGCCGCTCAGCACGCAGCGAGCGCGGCGCGTCAACGTGCAATATGTGTTTGGCCTGCGGGCAGCGCAGCAGCAGCGGGCATGGGAGGCCCTCAGCGTGTGCCCTCGGACATGCCGGACCGAGGGTGCAGCTAAGTGCACGTACACTTAGTTTTCCTGCACGCCGCGGCAGCAGGTGCACCTGCGGATTTTCCGGCAGCGGCACTCGGCGCGGCGCATCGGCAGCTATCTACGTTTCGAATTGGCTGCAGCACACTGCCAGTGGTGATGGGCAGGCGGGACCACACGCCCAGGCACCGGCGGCACTGCCAGCAGTGCGACCCCGCGGTGGTGGGCGACGAGCGGCACATGATTGTTGAGTGCCCAGCAGTGCAGCACATTCGCGACCGGAATCCGGACTTGTTCTGGGACGGTCAATCCAGGCGTGAGTTCGTCAACCAGGCAGACCAGGCTGCTGTGGTGGACTGGATCGTTGCTTGTTTTGACAGTTTCGTTCAGACAGATCAGCTTAGCAGTGAGGGGGTTCCCACCCCGTCGCTGGCACCCTATTAGCCCCTCAGGGCTTGACAGAGTGTAACACGTACATATATCTCTCGCTGAACACAAATCGCGTGATTGACGGCGAAGCTGCTGTGTTCGACTGTGCCTGCGTGGCGCGATGCAAAACGACAACTGTGCTGCAGTGCTCGTTCCGGAGCGACATCCTCCAACAAGCAGATCGAAACCTTTTATGAGCACACGGTTTTATTTGCAAGCTGCTTTAATCCAGTGGCAGGTCTAGCTGCAGCCGTCCTTGCTCCCTTGTCCCGCAAGTCCGAGCGCCGCAGGGCCAGACTTACTGTCAGATCACTCTGTGAAACGACTAGATTCAAAGTTTCCTGCGCACGATGCCATTATCTTCGTGACTGTGCACATCGTAGATGTGACGCAACAGGAAAGCTCTCCCTTCTCGTCACGTAGAGAAGCAACAGGCCATCTATGTGCAGTTCACCGGCGCAGACGCGCCCCGGCACGCTGCAGCGCATGCTGCAGCGGCTGTTCGACCCCAAAGATGTCCAGGCAGCAACAACAGTGGCACTTGCCCTGCTGACATGGGAGGCGGCCATTTGTCCGCTGATCGTGTGGGCGGTGCCATGTGCGCCACGCTTCCACCTCCTCAGCAGCTTCTTGCAGTGCCTGCCCGCCCTCTGCACACAAGTCTGCCTTGCCCGGCTGGCGGTCTCTCAGCGTTCATGAACCACACCCGCAGACACGGAGATTGACTGGAAGGCGTACATGGAGCAGAGCGAGACCTTTCTGGCGGTGCGCGGCCTCAACATGCTCATTATCATCCGCGTGCATGCGCTGTTGCTGTTGACATGGTTCGCCATTCCTGTGTTCATCACAATGGCGCAAGCTTGTGACCAAGCGAGAAAAGGATGCGCACAACACCCAGGCGGGTGCAAAGCTACGTCCGAGCCCGCTTGGGCTGATCTCATTCAGCAGCACCGAATCTGCGGCACCATGACAAGCTGACTGCGAGCAGGGCGAGCGGGATTACGTCAACATCCGCGGCGGCACCGGGCCGCTGGTGTACCCAGCGGGCTTCCTGTACCTGTTCTCCGGGCTGCGGACGCTCACGGGCGGCGGCGACGTCCCTTCGGCACAGGCCGCCTTTGCCGCCCTGTACCTGGCGACGCAGGCGGTCGTGCTGGCGCTGTACGTGTGTGCAATGGTGGGGTTTGTTGCTCGTAGATGTGCACTATGCTGGCCTGGCTTCGATCAGCCCATTTTGCACGGTGAAGGAACGCTGCGGTAAGTCAGTGCTGCACACAACCTGGTAATGCGGGGCGCCGCTGCTAACAGATACAGGAGAATTGCCCTAAACCCTAAACCCTAAATCCTAAACCCTAAAACCACTAATGCGCCAAACGTCAGGAGGTGCAATGGCCCTCGACATTTCCGGGTGCCAAAACGATCAGTGCTCTCGGCCGTGCCGCGCGAGATGCGCTGGTGCTGCTGTGCGCTTTTGGACACCCGCGCCCTCGTTCTGATGCCCCCAAGTTCAGTCGGTTTCACCAATAGATGTCAACACGAAGCCCGGAAACAAACGCTGTCTCGATGCGGCAGGTGGTGCCGCCGTGGGCGCTGGCCCTCCTGTGCGCCTCCAAGCGCTTGCACTCGATTTTTCTGCTGCGCCTGTTCAACGACGGCCCCGCGATGAGCGTCGCGTACATCGCCCTGGCGGCGCTGGCGGCGGCGCGGCCCGTCCTCGCGGTCACGCTCTTCAGCGCGGCGGTGTCCGTCAAGATGAACGTGCTGCTCATGGCGCCGCCCGTGCTGCTCGTGCTGCTCAAGGTGGTTGAGCGTTCAAGATGCCATGTCTGCCTTGCCAGAGTTCTGCGCATCAGCAAGATGAGATTGCCATCCTGCACAATGGATGCGCCAGCATGCTACTGCATTTCCTGACTGGAAATCCTTTCAATAAGAAATGCATACGAGTATGTCTCCTAGCTCTGATCCATCATTTCGTGTTTGCGCACCGCAGTCGGCGTCGCCGGGGCAGGTGGCGGCCGGCGTGGCGGCCGGCGGAGCGCTGCAGGGGGGCCTGGCGGCGCCCTTCCTGGCCGCGGCGCCCGCCTCCTACGTGCACAAGGCCTTCGAGCTGTCGCGCGTGTTCCTGTACCGCTGGACCGTCAACCTCAAGTTCCTGCCGGAAGCCGTTTTCGAATCGCCGCGCCTGGCGGCTGCGCTGCTGGCGGCGCACCTGCTGCTGCTGGCGGCGTTTGCGCACTGGCGATGGGCGGCGCGCGAGGACGGACTGCTCCACCTCTGTCGAGATTTCTGGGCGCGGGGGTTGCGAAATCCCGCGACGGCAGCATCAGAGGCAGCTGGGGCGAGCAAGGCAGCGTCTAGTGGCGCAGACGGCAGCTGCAGTAACGGCAGTGACGGCAGCAGCTCATCGGGGGAGAAGCTGCGAGCGGCGGAGGTGCTACGGATCGTGTTCACGGGCAATTTCATTGGCATCGTGTGCGCGCGAACACTGCACTACCAGTTTTACAGCTGGTACTTCCACAGCCTGCCGTTCCTGATCTGGTGCACCGGTCTGAGGACGCGGCACAAGCTGCTGCTATGGGGCTGCATCGAGGCGGTATGGAACGTGTATCCGTCGACGCCCCCCTCGTCCGCCGTGCTGCTGGCCTGCCACTGCACGCTCCTAGCGGCGCTGTGGCTGGCCAGGCCCGTGTAAAGCGTGCCACAAAGCAGCATTACGTACCCAACCCTTCTTCAACTCGCGTTTCGCGTTTGCCAGTGGGGAAACACGATCGCTCATGATGTGCCTATTCTAGTGCAGTCAGGGGTGAGATCAAAATCAGCCTCACCTAACAGATTTTGGGATATTATTCACACTTTTTCGCTGTGGGCTGATCAAAATGATTAGTGACATCGTGTTAATAATTCATTAGTCTGCCCACACTGGCCTGATCCTCATGCACATAGGTGCTGCTAATCGCTTTTCATTTTGGATCACTCGAGAATTGCAGTCGCAAGAAAATCTCGACAAACGCAATCGCTGATTTTGCAGCACCCTAGAGGTTCGTTCGCAGAGAAAGCGAGCTGTCTGCAGCGTGCGATAGTTTTTGTCAAGGGTGTCTCAGTCTTTCCGAAACGATCCGCCGATCCCAGCGGACTTCGAGCACAGGACCTTGCAGCCAATCTTGCGCTGGCCTGAGTAGATGGCCAAGTGCTGGAAATGGCTGGGGCATGGACACACAGCCGGCCGCTGACGATCCCCTTTCTGATTCTCGCCTGCGGCGTGCTGGCCGTGGTCCTCATCTCCCTTTGCAAGGTGGCGCTACGAATGCTGGCCGTGGGCACTGCGATGCACTCCCTGCCACGCTTGTTCGCTCGGGTGTCAAGGCTGTTGTCCATACGGTAGTTTGATCGATGCAGGGCGGATCGGGCAGCGTGCGGCTGCTCAGCCAAGAGGCGCCTCCAGCCGAACAGGCAGCCGGCTTCACAAGAGAGGCAGCTGTCGCCGCGGCACATGGGCTGCATGCGCACCACACGTACGATGCGCCTGCGGACCCCTACAGCTGCGACTTTGCCTCAGTGCCAGGGGCGTGGACCGCTGCACCTCTGGCGGGCAGTACGGCAGACCAGCCGGCAGAAGGCAATGCGCTGTTTGGCACGGCGATAGCGCAGGCGACCATCTGGCGCCACCAGCACCCGACGGACTGCGGCCGGGCGCGCTTCCTGCTGCACCGCCCACAGGCGCGCCGCCGCACATTCCTCATCGTGTCTGAAACGCTCGGCAGAGCACAGAAGAAAAAGAGACCAGGCAGAAAGCAGCTATCTCTATCTATATGTGCAGAGGGCGCGTGGCTCTGGTGGTGGCGCCTTGATTCCAAGGCATTGCCAGTCCGGCTTGAAAGAAAGAGCACCGGCGCTGGCGCTGACCTAAAAGCTCCTTTTACGATCCACACTATCGTCTCTGAACACCAGGCTGTGCGCGCTGGCGCGCAAAATGGCGGCATCGGGGGGCAGGTGCTGGGTGTGGCACCGGCGCTGGCGCTGACCTAAAAGCTCCCTTTACGATCCACAGTATCATCTCTGAACATCAGGCTGTGCGCGCTGGTGCGCAGAATGGCGGCATCGGGGCGCAGGTGCACGTGCTGGCGGCGGCGCTGGCCAGGCGCTGGATCTGGGCCTGGGACGACGCAATGCCTTTTGCCCGCGCATTCTGGTTGGTCGCACGATGAGTATGGACACTACTTTTGTGCATGCGGAACGATGGCGCAGGTGCGCTTGCTGGGCGCCGCAGCAGCGTTGGCGCCGGACGTGAATGATATGTGCATCACACCAATGTCACACCTGAGCATTGCGCTCTGTTTTGGCGCGCAGAACGGCGGCATCGGGGCGCAGGTGCACGTGCTGGGCGCCGCTCTGGCGCTGGCGCTGGACCTGGGCCGCGTGCTGCTGCTGGAGTATGACCCGGAGTTCACGCTCTTCACCGAGGACGCCTGGTGCGGTGAGTCCCCTTGGAAAGCCACGGTTTGATTTCATTTGCTCGGATTCATCATCATCTCAGCTGCTGTATGCGGTTTGTGCCAAGGGCTATGACATGTGTTCGCCAAAAGTGAAGGTATGACATGTGTTCGCCAAAAGTGAAGGTATGACATGTGTTCGCCAAAAGTGAAGGGGCCGTCATGCCTGGGGCCTCACGCCACCGCGCGTTGCGAGCGGAGCCAAGACCTATCCTGGGCGTCGCGCCGAGCTGCATTCTGTGCACGCCAAGAGGAATGTGCATGACCATCTGGTTCCGAAGCTTCGTGCACAAACTCTGGCATCGCACAGCCCTGTCAGTTGTTGAAAATATGTATGAAAGTTGCGCAGGACCACAGCGCCGCAACCTGGACGAGTGCTACTTTCACCGCCTGAGCAACTGCTCCATAGCAAATTTGCCCCTGGACCGGGCGCGCGGCTACAGCTCGCGGACGCAGCAGCACAGCGTCAAGGTGGGCGCCTTGATTCTCAAACTGCAGATCCTGCAACTCCCTGATGCTCTACCCTGGGTGAATCTCCGAGATCAGCAAATGTTTTCTTGGAATGTGCGGACCATCGTGTGCGGACTGGCTGCGCAAACTTCGATCCAACACGAGTGCAGGGCCGCACCAGAAGCACTCGTCAGCTAATGCCATCCCTATATAGAGCTTGGAACGACCTTTGCGCGCAAGCCTGCTCCCCATGGCGTGGCACCCACAGTCCATATGCGTAGCCAACTCTGCTGGGGCGTTCACCCCTAAACCCTAAAGCCTAGCAGGTGCTGCGGGAAATCCACGGGCATAACCTGACCAGGCGAGGTGACGCACCCGAGGCGAAGAAGGCGGCGCGGCAGCGCGTCCCGCTCAGGTGCCCTTCTCTCTGCATGTTTCATGTGCACGTTAAACCCTAAACCCTAACGTTGTCAAGAATGTGTCCACCTTGGCAGTGCTGCCGGATCTGAAGGGACAGCGAATGTGTCTATAAGCTTCCTGCTTTGTATTCCAGACTCCAACACGTTTCACCACTCGCACCTGTCTGAGGCAACTTGGCCATGCCATTTCCTCGAATGTTTGCCGTCGCTGCTCCGCAGAAGACAGTGCGCATTTGCAGACCGACCGAGGTCTCTAACCCCTAAACCCTAAATCCGTGCCGCAGGTTCCAGGCGCTGCTGGAGGCGGGCCCGGTGGCGCACGCCAAGCGCTACTACTGGTGGCGCGCTCAGTCGGCGGCGTACGTCGTGCGCCCCAACGCTCGCGCGCTGGACAGGCTGGCGGAGCTGCGGCGGGAGACGCTGCGGGAGGCGCCGCCCTCCTTTGCGGCTGCAATCTCGGTGGGCACTATTTAGGGTTTAGGGTTTAGGGTCACTATTTAGGGTTTAGAGTCACTTGTCATGTCATCCACATCTTCGGGGAATGGACCCCCTCGCTGTTGAGCAGTCTTGGTGCTGCTGGCGTCGGCAGCTGCGGCGGGAGCAGCTGCGCGACGCGCCGCCCTCTCCTTTGCGGCTGCAATCTCGGTGGGGCACTTGTCATGTCGACATAACAAGTGGATGGCGTCATCCACATCTTCGGGGGGTTGGACCCCCCCACTGTTGAGCAGTCTTGGTGCTGCTGGCGTCGGCAGCTGCGGCGGGAGCAGCTGCGCGACGCGCCGCCCTCCTTTGCTTCTACCGTCTCGATGAGGATATCCTGGGCAACTCAACACCCCGAAAAGTCCACATACAAGGCGCAACTTGCTGCCCTCCTTCGCTTCTGCCGTCTCGGCGAGCACTTTGCATTTAGTATCCTGTTCGAATTCCGGCGAGCAATACCGGCGTGCACGATGTGGTCTCAACGGAGGACCGCTGCCGGCCTTGCCAGCATTGGTACGCGGCGCTGTGCGACTTGCCAACCTCCTTTACTTCCGCCGTTCCGGCGAGCGCCTTTCATATAGTTGGTCAAGTTTACTCTTTGGTCGATTTTACTCACAATTTCTGGTTTAAGTCGGCATGTCCAGCTGCGGCACAGGTACTGCGCGACGCGCTGCCCTGCCTTGCCCCCGCCGTCCCAGACGGGTTTCGGGTTGATTAACAGTGTTTTCCAAGGGGCTGGAGGCTTATCTCGTATTTCATTGACAAGGGAAGGCTTTGTCAGCAATAGCACCTGCGAAGGGGGATGCCGCACCTTCTTTGCGGCTGCCGTCCCGGTGAACTGTGAAACACGTACGACCGGGTTTCCTTGCAAAACTCAATGCCCAATCAATCACTGCAGGAGCTGGAGCGCCTTGCACGAAGTGCTGTAAGGCGATTTATGGCGTTGCTGGTGTTACCAGCTGCTTCGGCAGATGCTGCGCGACGCTCCGACCCTCCCTTTAGGGTTTAGGGTTTTGGGTTTAGTCGGTGAGACATTCCCTCAAACATCCTGGACTTGCCGGAGAAAGGGGGAGCTGGAGCGATTTATGTCCCGCGCTGTCAGGTGACTGACGGCGTCGTCAATGTTGCCAGGTGGCGGCGGGAGGCGCCGTGAGATGCGCTCCCGTCCTGTACCTCGGCCATCTCGATGAGCACGTTTCTGAGGGGATTGAGTGGCTTTTGGAAGATGATGCGAGTTCTGCAGCTTTGCAAATGGGCGAGGTCCGTTCCATCAGGGGCGCTTTTGCATCAAACGCCGCTGCATTGCAACAAGTCAATTGACGCAGGGTAGCTACTGCTCTACTGTCCCTCTGGTCTTTTGTTGCTTCCTTACGTTCCCTACACAGAATCCCTGGCGTATCCCAGAGAGCTCAAGGCGCACTGCCGGAGCCGGAGTTTTGAACGCAGCTGGTGTGCGTTGCCGCAGGTGCACGTGCGGCACGGCGACAAGTGGCGGGAGGCCAGACAGGTCCCCGCGCCTGTGTACTTTGAGCGCGCCCAGACCCTGCAGGTCCGATGCTGGTATACGTCAGTGTTTCACGCCTCTGACGCTCCTTTTTTCCATCCTGAACAACAACGCGCGAGCTGTGCGGAGACTGCCGTCCGAGACGGCGAGTCAGAGAAGCGGCACCAATAGTGTCAGGCGCTTTCTGCAGGAGGAACCCGGCAGCGCGCTGCAGCGCAGTATCTTTCTCAGCACTGAGGATCCGGAGGTGGTGGACTGGTTCCGGGTTAACGCCACAGGGTGGGCCGTCTCCGCGACCGACAGCCAGCGAAAGCCGGACCGGCGGTGAGACACTCCATCGCTGCTGCTGCTCCTTCCTCATATCATGGTAATCAGGCAGGCCGAGTCGGACTGGTGGTGGATCAGCATCGGGGCGCCATCGCCACCAGAATGTTCTGTGCCAGCTTCATGCACAGCAGACATGCTGCAGCGTAAAGGCATTCATGCCTCCAGCATCACATGTGTTCTCAAATGTGTGCTCTGGCAGCAGTCAACGGCTCTCACAGCGCAGGGAGAGCTCTCGGAAGCACCTGTGCAGGGATCACGGGCGGCAGCAGGACAGCTTGCTGATCCTGGCGCCCACACCAGTCAATGTCCAGTTAGCAGCTCCGTTGCTAATACGACTGGGCTCAATTGTGTCCTCAGGAAGCGCACGCGGGCGTACAGCTGGGGGTGGGGGCCGTCTACACTGGTGCCGGAGTTGCTGGCGCTGCAACATGGTTGCATCGGTATCACTTTGGTCATTGTCTCCTCTTATTTTGCTGCAGGAAGGGCTCTGGCAGAGACGTAGCTCGGAGGAGAATATGGCACACAACCTGCTGTGCCTGCGGCTGCACACCATCTGTGCACCACTAGGATATTGCTCACATTCTGCCCGCAGGGTACAAGCGGAAATGCGGCCCGCTGGCGGAGATGCTGGACAGAGTGTTGCAGCTGGAGCTGCGAACCATTCGCCTGCAAACAAATGCATCACATTACTCCTAGGAGTAATGTATGACCGCAGGAAGCGCATGCGAGTGTACGCGCGGGAGCGGGGCCCAGCAACAGAGAGAGATGCTGGACAGCCTGCTGAATCTGCATATTGATGTACCAGCAAAATATACATGACCCTAGTTGTCCGATTTAAAAAAATGCAAAAGAGGGCACACGCGGGAGCGGGGGCCAGGTGGCGGAGTTGCTGGGCGGGTCCTGACCGACCCGCTCAACCTGCTCAGCCTGCAGCCGCAGATCGGCCGGAAATTTATCACTATCTAGCATATTTCAATTATCTCTGCAGGAACAGCACGAGGGAATACACGAGGGAGCGGGACCCGGCGGCGGAGATGCTGGACGGCCTGCTTAACCTGCAGCTGCAAATCTACGTGCCAGGAGTTGTTAACTTCCTCGATTTTCTTGCAGGAAGAGTACCAGGGAGTACACCAGGGAGCGGGGCCCGGCAGCGGAGATGCTGGACAGCCTGCTGAACCTGCAGCTGGCGCTGGAGTGCAGCGCCTGGGTGGGCACCCTCTCCTCCAATTGGTGCCGCCTCATCGACGAGCTCCGGTGCGATTCTTTCTTGAGAGCTCATCGTGAGGAGCTGCCCGCTATGCTTTGCCAAGAGGGTGTTCCGCAGGCAAGAGGATGGCCATATGGGTTATGGGTTTAGGGTTTAGGGTTTGCATGCCCTGCTCATGCATGCCCTGCTCAGGTCAGCACCCTCACCTCCAACTGGTGCCGCCTCGTCGACGAGCCGCGGTGTGGATCTTCCTATGGCGAGTCGAAACGTTCGTCCGCTGCAGTTTTCACAAAGAGTGGTGGGAGGTCTGAACAGACAGCCAGATAGTGCGCCGCTCAGGACGGCACAACCTCCTCCAACTGGTACTGCCTCATCGACGAGCTGCGGTGTGCGCTCTTTAGCTGCCCACCTGCTGCAGTTTCAACGAGGACCAGCAGTTTGCCGCAGTGTTCAAAGCGGGTTGAATGCGTGTAGCTCGGGTTGAATGCGTGTGTATCGACTTGCGTTGTGTGGAAGCCATACAAAGCGGCGCATTGGATGTGCATCCCTGGCGCATGCGTCCTGGTCGCTGCGTCACCTCGACACTCTGCACGCACAGGGCGACGGTGCGGTGCAAGGCGGGGGGCCGGTACCTGGACGCAAGGCAGGAAGATCCGCCCAGCAAGCTCAGCTGGCGGTGATTGGCCGCCGCTGGGCGGGGGCGCCAGGGTGTGAGCGGGAGCCTGTCAGACGGCGCTGCTGCAGATATTCACTATGCGAGGAGGCGCCACTCCTTGGCGACTGCTCCAAGGCGCACGGGGGTCGGAAGCTCTGACGATGTGCCTGCTTCCGCCTACTAGGCGGAAGCAAGCTAGTAGCAGCGCAAAAGTGGCAATACTGGCCCGGCGCAACTGCCGTAGATGCAGTGCTGTCCCCTCGTGTGAGGAAAGTGACATGACAATGCACGGAGCGCATGATACGAGCATGCGTGTGAATTGTCAGCAGCCATCCAAGACAAGCCTCTAAATTTGGCACAGTACGCACACTGCATTCCTGGCGTTGTTCAGGCGCTGTGTCGCCTCGTGCGCCTACGGGTCTGAGCACTCGTCGGGGTGCAGCTGTAAGATCAATTCCATAAACCTCTGTTTCACCTCCTCCTTGGCACCCGATTTCCCTCGGGAGGTGCGGGCGCAGAAAATGGTGGAGTTCATCGGACATTCAGTCTTAGATTTCAAGGTCTGCGCTGCCGCATGCACTGCGCAGACACTGGCGCGGTACTCAAGAAAGGAGGCCGTGGTGGCTGCGCATCTGGCAGGAGCGGGAGCGGGAGGGAGAGGCACGCCCATGCTGATGGTCAGGGTTGTTGCCATGAGAGCATGTCAAATGATTGCAAAGTCAGTCCTATCTGGAGAACCTTGTGGTTTTGGCCAGCTGCCAGGATGCGGTGATCTCCAGCGCGGCCAGCGCTTCCGTGCGAGCCTTCGCCGCCGCCGCCGCGGTGCGCCAGGATACCCGATTCCTGCTGCTGCGGATCGCGCAGTGCCGCCTGCGCCGCTGCTGCAGCATGTGCTGGCTGCTGCCGGATCATGGCTCACGCCATTGCCGCCGCTGCCGCTGCCGCCATGCGCTTTGCTTCCGATTCCGCCGCTGTCTAGCGCTTTGGCTCCGCTGTCTGTCGGCATTGCTGGCAATCGCGCGCCTCCCATCTCCTATAGTCCTGATTATGCGCATCAGCTGCAGCTCGCCTCGCTGGGCGTGCTCAATCTGCGGCCGCTTAGCTGCGGGGAGCTGCCAGCGCTGCTTCCGGTGCTGCTTCCCGCTGCCTGGGCCAGCGCGGAGGCGGCGCCTTGGACCCCGGCGAGGGCGACCACCCGAGCAAGGCATGGCTGCAGCGTGTACACATTCCGAGTATTAAAATTTTGCACAACATATCTTGGAGCTGAGAGCAGCGCCCTGCAGCTTTTGAAAAGACCTTTGCCGCTCTCGTGCAACAGAATGCCATCTTGACAAGCCGGACCGGCACAGCACAGGTGCAGATCACGAAGTAATATCCATAGATGTCTGCCAACCACCCTGCTGCTCGACATGCAGCAGGCGGCAGACCTGGCGCCGCTTGTGGGCTGGCCGCTGCTGCCGCTGCGCGGCGGCGGCCTGTCTGCGCTGCTGCCGGCGATGCGGAGCACCGTGCTGCAGCCGGCGCCCGAGTGGCCGCCGCACCTGCTTGACGCTCTGGAGGCCCTGTGCTGCAGGCAGGCTACATCGCCCAGTTCGATGTGAATCGACTCCGCGCAGGTCCTGGGCAAACGCTTATCCATTTTCGCGCAAGTTTCGCGAGGTGCTGAAGCTCTGCGCGAAATTCCGTGCAAATCCGCTGCGCACATGTACAGGGGCCGCCTAATTTTGCGCGAATCAGCCCCGGGATGACGATATTTCGGATATCGTTCCTGGAGAAGGCGGCCCTGGCGACCATTGCGAAGGCGCGCGAGATCGAACCGGAGGGTATCCCTGCGTCGGCGGACGGCTCAGTCACGGTTACCACTGCAGCCAGAACCAGCTCAGGTGTGCTTCATGCGTTGCTGGAAGTATGCGCCACAAATGGAAATGGTTCGGTGATTGACATGACACTGTGGAAAGCCTATATGCTTAGCTTCTGCTCCTGATTTCTTCCTGTTCGTGCTCCTGGGTGCAAGGTGGTGGACCCGGAGACGCTTCTCGCGTCGTGCAGCTGCTTGCAAGGGGCCAAGCATGGCAGCTTTTGCAAGCATGCGGCAGCATTGCTGCTGTCGCGCAGCGTGACAAAGCGCGAGGTGCTGCGCTATCACGGCACCTGGTACGCCGGCGATACAGGGCTGGGACAGGCCGCTGCCACGCGGGCAGCAGCGGCTAGTGCGGCATTGGCAAATGCCGCGGCCGCAGCTGTGGTGGCAGTGCCCAGCAGGCAGCACGGCGCCGCCGTCCTGGGCGGTGCTGGCGCGGCAGCTGCCGGCAGTGTGGCCACCGTAGGTGCTGCCGCCCAGCCATCAAACAGCGCCCAGCGGCAGCAGCCAGCGCCACAGTCACGCCTGGAGGCTGCCTGGGCCCAGGCACAAAGGGAAGCCGCTGGCAATGCGGCGCTGACACCGGTGAGTTCACGCTGGCTGATGCTTTCCAGCAGATCCGAAGCGTTATGGCAGCGCACTGCGCACTGCGGTAGGTGCCGTTGGATCGGCTTCTGAGATGTCTGAACATTGTGTTCGAACCACGCATTGGCCCCATGAATGCAGGACATGCAATAACACTGCTCGTGCATTCGAGGTGCGCGTCACCAAGAAGAAACATCTGCTGCACATTGAATGGTAGCTCATCTGCCCAAATGCCCAACAGCGAGGCCGTCTAGACGTAACAACGCGCCTTTCAGGCCACAGAAGGCGACGTGTGCGTCTCTTTGAGGATACCGGCTGATGATGCACCAGTGCATGCAGCGGACCGTCAGCTGCGACATGCGGAGACAACATGAAGCTTGCTGACTCTACGGGTGTGTCGTGTATGATGTATTCTCAACCACTGCACAAGCCGGATGAAACAGCATTGTGCACCCCTCCGTGGGTCGAAGTAGCGGTGCAGTTCTGGCTTACCGGCATGTCACATACTGAACGGTCCATATAAAATATACCACAGATTTTCAAACACACCATACGAAGCAGTGCACAGAACTCTGTGCTTCAAATCAGCAATTGTACGAGCATGAGCATGCATCCTTCTTCTCACACGCATCCTTGCATGGGCTTGGTCCCAGGATTATCTGGTGACCAGCAAGTCCTTGCACACAGGCATACTGGCATACGGCGATGTCGTACCGGCAACAGTCGTTGTACTGCTGCACACAGGCTGGGTCTGCGCCAAAGGAAAATTCTTGGTATACAGTATACAAGATGTGATTGGTTGCTGACATTCTCGCAAGCTTCCTGCAGCCGGCAGCATTCTACCTGGAGTGGGGTTGGGGGTTGGAGATGGTGTAGGGGCCACATTGTTGGGGTCATTGCCACCTGCACCGGAATTGGCAAGTTGTTCGTGATGATC
>JAABUW010001845.1_pt1 | contig 33669 bp, 58 predicted proteins | sample 5560081 | NCBI WGS metagenome assembly JAABUW01 (sample SAMN10711882, study PRJNA513363) | rock metagenome | isolation source: Antarctica rocks | place: Antarctica: Victoria Land, Knobhead sud | reverse complement strand
TACTTTGGGGAAGGCTGCTGTCTCTGTCTGGCTGCTTGCATGATGAACGGGAGGCTCGCTCAGTTTGAGACATTCCTGTGTCGTTCATATTGCCTCGATGTGGTCGCTGGGCTGAATGAAGCCAGCATCAGCTTCAGCTCGGCGCATCAACAAGGCACCCCTTCTGTGCACATGCACAATGCTGTATAACGTTGTGTGCGCCGCCTGCAGGCTGCTCGCCGGTGCTACATCTGGCTCTTCCGCATGCCTGGGCCCTGCAGCGGCATGGCCACAGTGGCGGTCGGGGGGGCACCTGAGCTCATCACCCAGCCTGCCACTCGGTGAGTCTGCCCATGCGCTGGACGCTTTCTACGCGCCGCACCTCTCTTTGTACATTGACACGAGACACATTCAATTTGGCTGCATAGGCAGACGCGCTGTGCATGTCCAGCCACTTGACATCCTCCCGCTTGGGCTTCTGTCATGCCGCACGCATAGTCTTATGCAATCAGGGAGGTGGCGACTGACTGCTACCTTGGGAACATGATGGCAGCTCGCATGCAGGCGTGCGGAGGCCTGCCTCCTGCGGCTTCGCCCTCAGCGGACGACGCTGCCGAAAGGGCTGCGCCGACGGTGCCGCCGGCTGCAGCAGCTGCCCAATCGGTGGCTGCGCAGCGCACACGGCACAGCCAGCAGCAGTGCATGTGTGGTGTGCGCACATTGCGCGCGTCTTGAAGGAAAATCGCAACGGGCAGGGTTTCTGGGAGGGCTTCTGAGTTGCGTCATGTGGGCGAAGACAGGAGTAAGTGTTGTAAGTGTTTCTGCTGGACGCGGGCGCCAGCACCGCCGCCGTGCGTCCGCTGCATTTGCTGGTGTGATTTGCGTAGACCATGTGTCTGAGCTGTCTGCCTGCTGTGGGTTCCGGACCTGGACTGTGCAACAAGAAGTAGGCATGCTTTGTGAGCCCATCCAGCAGCGACATCCGCCGGTGATGCCAGTCCTGCTGCCACAGGAATGAAATCGAGCCGTAAATGCGTGTGCCCTGCCACCAAAAGTACGCTCTGAAGGGTCAAGCCAGCAGTCACCATTCACACAGACTGCCTCAACTGGCGTTGCGGCAAGCAAACTAGAAGGAGCGTGTAGGGTTTTGGTGGGACCATAGAAGCAAAGCCGGTCAAAACGCCCACCTGGCTTAGCGGCACCTTCCTCAGCACCGGCGCCGCCGCGGTCTGGCGGAGCAGCACCCTCACTGGTCGCAAGCTGCTGCTCCAGGTCCCAGGTGTCTGATGCCACGTCATCGGCCGGCCGGGAGCCCGCGGGCTGTGATGCATCGGTCACCCGCTGCACTAGACGGCGTGAGGCGGCGGCGGCTCGCCGGCTGCAGGCGCGGCAGCAGCTGCGCCGCCGCGGCTGCAATGTCGGCACTGCCGCCGCCGCCGCCGCCGCCGCTGATCGCCTCGCGGCTCTTTGAATGCGCCGCGATCAGCGCCGGCAGCGCCTCTGTCGCCTGCTCCAGCAGCTCGCACGCTGTCGCCGTGGACACGTGCAGTATGCCACCAAACAGCTTCAAGATGGCGACGATGCAGGGTGCAGCGTCCCACTCGGCCGCCGCCAGGCAGGCGTCGTCTGAAAGCACCGCCAGAGCGCACAGCACCTCGCAGGCTGTGGCGGCCACCCTGGCGTCTGCCGTGGCCGCCGCCGCCGCCAAAGCCGCCTGGCCGCGGGTGCTTTTGCCGTTGCCGCCGTCGCCGCCGCCTCCGCTACGGCCGCGCTCGACGAACAGCTGCGCCGCGTACGTCGCCATGCATGTGCGGGCGCGGCCCAGATTATCCGCCAGCTGCGGCGACAGGTTGCCGCCGTCTGCCATGGTCGCCTGTGCCCAGCCGACCGTGGCCGCCAGGGCGTTGAACGCGGCCGGTGGGCCCGCCATCCACTGGCCGTTGCCCGTCAGGATACAGCCGGCGTCGATGCACTCAGACAGCCAGCCGAGGACGTCCTCCACCGACAGAAACTCGGCGGGATCTCGAACCCGGCGGCCCAGGGCCGACGGGTGCAGCAGCTGCAGCGCCACTGCGGCGAGCGCGCTGGTGGCCGAGTCTGCCGCAAAGCACACGTGCAGGATCACCTGCGGGCGCAGATGACTGAATCGGTTCACGGATTCATTGACGGAGTCATTGAATGGAAGCGGTGGGCGACTTGTGAACTCATATGCGCAAGGCAAATATTGCCGGCAGCTAGAGAGCTGGTGATCAGGGCTTCGTGGTGATGAGGGCTGTGTGGCCAGGGAAATATGGCACACGAGTGAACACATGCTGGAGGCTGCGGCCGCTGGCACACTGCACCGGCAGCGAGCACAGAGCGGCACCGCGGCGGGGGGACAGCAGGAAGCATCAACGGACCGGGGCAAAAGGAAGGAACGAGGCCATTCCCAGTCTCCCAGGCCTTGGCGGACTACATGACGTGCGTCGCTCTGTCGCCGTCCAGTGGCGTGGCGCGTCTCAGGTCCCGGACCGTGGCCAGCACTGCGAAGCAGGTGTTCATGTAGCGGTGGAGCACGCTGGCTTCGGCCGATGCCAGCGGCCAGGCGCGGCAGGCGCAGCACACCTGCACCCGAGGGCAGCAATGCATGTCACAGGCAGGGGCGTTCTTCGTGCTTGCGGCTGCCCCGCAGGCGCCAGACCGGCCACGGTCTGGCAACCTATTTCGCATAACCGGCCCCAGCTGTAACATAAAAGAATTGAAAAACAGATAACATATCACATCAGAGAGCACCAATCCGCCCGTTGGTACGCCAGGCGGTTGCCGAACGCCATGTCCGAGTAGTTGCAAAAAGGTGAATCGGTCTCGCGTGGGCGGCAGCTCCGAAGCTAAGCCAATCAGCGCGCTCGCCGGTTTAAGCCTGGAGCAGCAGCTGGCGAAAATCGAGGGCGCTCTAGCGGCCGCTGCCGGCGGCGGCAGCCAACCTGACAGGCGCCCAGACCCTGGACAGGTGCTGTTCTTCTCGAGAAGTGAAGGAGTCAGGCCTCCTCAGGTGTTGCCTTTTGGGTTTGGATGGGCGGCTTGGGCACACCAAATATCTGATTGGGCCATTGTGTAGCAGCCGCGCAGAGCATGGCTCATGGGTGATGTCACAAAAGCGGAGATGCAAGTTGACTGCTTCGTGTTGCCCGCTGCCGCAGGGTGTGGCGACGGCATTAGCAAAGCGGCAACAGAAGAAGGCGCACCAGAAGGCTGCGAAGCTGTCAGCTGGAGAAGCTCTTGCCTGACGGGTTCAGCCTGCTGTTGGTACACATTAGCCAGGAGCATGCAGAAAACCATTCAGATTCGGGATACAATTAGCTTCGGGAATCCCGTGGAATTTCAGTGCCTCGAGAGGCTCCGTGCCTTTAACTTGACACCTGTACGTGGGTACATCATTGATGTTGAGGATGCTCATCTAAATGGATGCTAATCACGCAACGCGTTCAATGCATGCGACGACCGGTGACATGCTTGCAAAAACGATTGATTGGTTGATCGGCATTGAATTCCTGGCTCAGCATGTGCAATGAGCAACAATAGGGGTAATCGGATCAGGTGCGGAGCCTGGCGGCTAGCGGCGGTGCTGCGGTAGCGGCCCCAGGCCCAACGAGCAAAATTTTCCGCAAGCGCTACGAGTGAGCAATGACGCTGATGATGAGCAAGGGCCTGTAAAGGCGTCAAGGGCTGCGCTGCTCGGCAGGATATGCGGCTGTTTGCGGAGCTACCAGCGCCGCCGCCGCCGAACCGACACAGGAGGACCCTCGTCCGCCGATTAATTTCTGGCGGCGGTGTCTTGGCAACCTCGGCCTCGCATTGCTTATTTCCAGGACTTTCGCGCATGCGAATGCACATGTCTCACATTCATTGTGTCAAGCAGCCGGCATACGAACAGCCGCCGTTACCTGCTCAGATGCGCATGCTCACCTGCAGCGTGTGGGCTAAGTTTCCGACAGTCGACACGGCGCCGTGCAGGGCGCACGCCTTACCACCTTTGTCTGCGATTGCTGATGCAGATTCTTAGGCAATTTGGGCGTTACGCTTCGATGACGTGACAGTCAGTGCTCGAGGATGCAAGCAAGTTCAGACCAAGTGAAATCAGAATCAGCAGGCACAGCTCTGAGCCCGAGTCCAGCTTGACCGTACCGAGCTGATTGTGCAACTTGGACACATACACGCCTGAATTCACGCATGGCCTCACTGCACTTCGTTGCATGGGCATGTATGCATGCCCATGCATGTATGCTCGTGTGCATCGGACGTCCGCCTTGGGTTGTCACAACCGTCGTGGGACAATATACAGACAGGCTCGCCATGTGGCTCGCCATCTCAGCCCTGATGACTCCCCAGTAACACGCAGGCATGGCAGCTACTGCAGCGGCCCGCCGCGGGCATGGCTGCGCCCACAGCGCGCAGGTGGTGCAGAGCGACGCTGCCAGAAGTTTGCACGACTTCTTCGCAAGCATAGACTGGTCTGTCAGGTGAGATCCTTGCTGGAAGCTCCTGGTGACGTGACATCATATGCTGCGAACTGTTGCATCGTGCAGCGCTGTGCTCGCTCATGACAATTGCAAGCCGTATGCACTCGGCATGTGTCAAACTGCTGAGTGCATGCTCGAAGGCCTGCAGCAAAGCAAATTAGCATGCTTGGAGGCCTGCGGCAAAGCCTTGCATGATGTTCATTATGTGACATGCAGGCTGAGCCCAGCCAAGGCGGAGCGGGCTGTGCACCTGATGAAGGCAGCATGCAGCGGCGATGAAAGAGTGCCGCTGCTGCTGTTGATAGCGGACATGCTGGTGCTAGACGCGAAGCGGCCCAGCCGCATGGCAGCCAGCGAGGCGCACACGGATCGTCGCGATCCGCCATCCTGGGATGCGTGCTTCAAATTCAGGTGGGTTGGCTAAATGTTCAAGCGCACAGCACAAGCTGCCACGCGCCAGCAAGTTCCTCTTGCTGCCCATGTCATGCCGGCGGCCTCTGCTGTCAACAGACCGGCATTACTGCCTATAGACTCGCCGGTCGTGCTGCTTGTCATCTGAAGATGCATTGTGCTGCGTGTGCAGCCCACTGCTCGGCGAGGAGGGCGAGAACTGCAGGGATCTGCAGTCCGTCGCCACACTAGTGGCCTTCATGGACCCGGAAGTGGCCGGCAGCCTGCCGGCATTGGACCGCCATACCCGTGATGACGGCGGCGGCAGCGGCGGCGGCAGCAGCGGCGGCAGTGGCGGCGCACTCGGCCACGACGATGCAGGCCAGGCGGGCGGCCAGCACAGCGGCAGCAGCGATGGCAGCGGCAGCGAGCTCAGCAAGGCGGCGACCGCCTTTGCAGCGCTGGCGCTGACCCTCAGCGACAGCCGGCAGCGGACCTCTACCAAAGACGATGTCACGGCGGCGCTGTCACCGCGTCTGCAGCATGTCATCGCTCGGCCGGGCTTTGCGGACGCCGCAGAGGCAGTGCTTCCAGGGTCCCTGGCGCTTGTGGCGACTGCGATCCTGCGCGGCACGCCCGGCGGCGACAGCAAACCGCTGCGGCAGCGGACGGTCCTGCAGTGGGCGCATCCCATCCTGGCGCGGGCGCTGTGGTCCGCGGGTGAGCTGCAGCTGCCACGCCTGCTTCCAGCCGCCGCTCAGCCGGCCAGCTCGGCGCTGCCCTGGCAGCTCGTCAAGGCTGCGGCTGCAGCAATGCTGCGGCAGCTGGAGGCGGCGGCACAGCTGTTCGAAGCGGTCGTGCGGCGCACTGCCGCCCTGAACGTCGAAGCCGAGGCACCGTGGCTGCTGCCGGTGGCTGTCGACCTGGCGCGGCGCCTGGTCGGGGACGCATCTGCCGCACGCGAGGATGCCTTCGCATGCTCCGAAAGCAGCGACAGCGGCTCTGACGCTCCGAGGCCTGGCGGCAGCGCCGGCGACGTGGCGGTTGCTGTTGGCGGCAGCAGCGGCGGCGGCGACGACCTAGACGATGACCTAGTCGCGGCAGCGATGCAGCGATGCGAGCAGCTGGGCCGCGCTCTGGAGGCGGCATTCCGCGGCGTCAACAGCCTGCTGCGGCTGCGCGGCGGCCTCGCCGCCCTAACGCCGCGGCTGGTCTTGCGGCTGACCGGCGCCATCACTGCTGCTGTCCAGCTTCTGGAGGACGCGCCGGCCATAGCGCCGGCCGTCTTCGCCGCGGCAGGCCGCGACGGCTGCCTGGCCGCGGCGCTGTCGCGCCTCCGGCGCGGCACAGCGGCCTATGCAGCCTTCTCCGCCACCGTGACGCACGCGGCCGCCGAGCTGGAGGAGACGGCGCGCCGGCCCAGCGTGGACCCGGCATATGATGCGGCGCCGCTGGCGGCCATAGCGGCGGTCATGCAGTGCGCCTGCACCTGTCGGCCGCTGACGCTGGCGGAGGCGCCTGGCCGTCATGACCACATGGCGGCCTGCATCCGCGTAATGCGCACAGGCAAGGATGTGTACCAGGCGCAGGGCAGTGCCAGGGTGAAGGCAGTACATCGGCTGGATCCTGCCGCAAAGGATCAAACGGTGAGCAGATTGTGCAGCAAGGTGACTGATGCTGTCCTGGCGGTTGCAGAAGTGAGAGAATTGACCAGGGTTAATGTCAGATGGAAGGGATAGTTGTTGGGCTGGCTCATTAGCTCCTCTGCTCCGCCTGCGCCGCGCAGCTGCGAAGAGTCTTCACACACGGCGCTGGAGCCCTGCACCTGCTGGCTGGATGGCCAATCGGACAATCGGCTGATGCCTTTTGAGCCAATCGTTGACCTTCGTCGTCCCTTCTGCACCTGCAGGCGCGCGACCAGTTGGACTATGCCTGGGACCGCGCCGCTGGGGCGCTGGCGGCGACGACGCTGCAGCTGCTCGCCGCCGGCGCCGGCCAGCAGCTGCTGCTGGCAGGGGAGGACCCTGCGCAGCTGCTCGCTGGGCTGGACGCGCTGCAAACAATCGCGCTGGGCCTGAAAAACAGGTGCCCTCGAACGTAGTTTCAAGACACCCAATACATCGCAGCTGCAGTGTCGTTCCCGCTGGGATGTGCTGCACGTGGTGGCACTGGGCCTGAAAGACAGGCGACTTGCATGTTTCAAGTTTGCAACGAATGTTGCAAACGACTGGAAACTCTCGCACATGCCGGACATGTTGTGTACTTTCCAGGGTGGGAGCATTGCATGAGGCCAGCTGCTGCAACCCGCTCGCCCGGGCGGCTGAGCATACAGCACGTCATTCACAATAAGATGTCATTTTATTGGGTTCCTCGCGGATCGAAAGAATTATTTCCTGAAGCGGTCGCGGGGCTGCCGCTGGATATACCGCCGAGTCAAAAACGGCCCATTCTGGCTCTTTTACACAGCACATGACATCGGAAACGTAGCAATCAATCCATTGCACACAATTCGCACGCTTCGGGAACAGTTTGGCGAAAGCATTGGCTACGGATATTGGCCGAGCATACCGAGTTTTGCATTTTTCAGTGCATTTTCTCAGAAAATTTGCATTTTCTGGCATTTTCGCGTCACGTTTGCACACCTTTTGCTCAAAGGTTATCCATATATGTGTGGCAGGTGGCAGGAGCTCAAGCTAGGAGGCGAGCCTGCGCCCGGCGGCGCGGCGGCCTTCAATGCCCTCGCCGCGGCGGCCGGCTGGGCGGAGGGGACGGTGCACAACGGCGGCAGCCTGTCGATGCGCCTGGCTAACAGCCTCGGCGAGGCGGCCGCCGGCATGGCGGAGTATGCCCGGCGCCTAGTGGAAGATGCCTCAAATACGGCGGCGGCGGCGGCCTGCCTCCGTGACGCCAAGGGGCCCCGCCCCCCATTGCCGGAAGCAGTGCTACGCATTGCGGAGGCCGCTGTTGAGACTCTCTGGGGCCTCTCTCTGCTGAGCAGCCAGACGTGCCTGGCAGCAGCGCAGAACGGGGCAGCCGCCAGCTTCGTGGCGATGCTGGATCTCTTTGCTGGGCTGCAGCACGCGCCCGCGGCGATCTGCTGCGACCTGCTGCGGCAGTCATGCGAGGCGCTGCCGCTGCTGCTGGCGGCCCATCCGGCAAGCCGCGCCGCCGCCGTCGCCGGCGGTGAGTCCGACTTTGCGGATGCCGCCAACCGGCTGTTGGCACGGCTGCCCGCCGGCAGCCGCCCCGCTTTGCAGCCGCTGCTGCAGCGGGCGACGGACGCGCTGCAGGGCCCCAATCACGCCCAGGCTGAGCCGAGCAGCGGGCTCGACGCCCTGAGCCTGGAGCAGCAGCTGGCCCTCATCGAGGGTGCGGCTTTGGAGCAACGGCCTGGCGGCGAGGCCGCCACCGGCGGCGGCGGCAGCGGCGGCGCCCAAGCCGGCAGGAATGTAGATGTTGGCCAGGTGCGGTGCTTGCTTGTGTGATGGACGGCGGTGTGATGGACGGCGAACATGGCAGAGGACATTTATTTCGTTGCCACTGGGATCTCATCCTAGCTGCTGCTGTGGCATGGCGCTCTGTGTAGGTATCTCCATCTGGCTTGGCAGCCTGCTCAATGGCACTGTTGTGAGTCGAGCGCGAGATGACGTCCAGCAGTGCACGAAGCAGAATGTTATTTGCGTCAACTTCTTCTGCAGGGAGCAGGGGCGGCAGCAGCCAAGCGGCAGAAGAAGGCGCGCCAGAAGGCCGCGAAGCTTGCGGCAGCAACTGGACTTCCCGCCTGATGGGACCCATCCTGTGCAACAATGGCACATGACGAACGATATTTTGCCGCTGATGAGACAGCGCACAACCAGCTTGATGAAGCGTGGCAGTGCTGGTACGGTTCATTTCCGGAGTCAGTGGCAGGTTCTTGATTGGTCAGCTTCGTGCTCTTGGGCAGGTTTCTGTTCATCAGTGCTCACTTCTGGACAGTTGGGTGCGGTCATCATGGCAGTTCGATTTGATCAACGAGACAAGCATTTTGACAGATCGAGTAGATCACATGATGTGCATGTACCTAGATTCAATCGTTGCAGCGAAGGTATCATGAAGTGCAGGCCATTTACACATATACAAGGAAACGAAGCTGAGCATGTCTACAAGCATGCAGCAAACCGCCCCGCCGAGCTTCACCGCAAGACCAAGGACTATACCAGTGAGCGGCTCTTGCTTGCAGTCTGCTCCATCTTTGCGGCGGCCAGCACAGCCGCGGGGAATGTTGCCCCTGCTGCCAGCAGCATCACGAGGCCGTGTGGCCCCAGTTGCCACCCGCAGCCGCAGCTTCCCCAGCTGTCCCGCGGAGGTGATCCTGGTAGGGCCGGGAAGTCGAAGTCACGTCGGCAAGACCGCTGACTTTTGATGCCTGTCGGCGTCTTCTTGGTCTGTGCTATGTTTGAGTGTTTGAGACGCAGTCTCGCCCAACAAAATCCTATCCACTAAATGGCACATGGGCTTGTTTCAATTAGATGCAGATCCTGCCCCATGCACACCTTCATGAACATCATCACAGCGCTGAGGACGCAGATAGATCACACACATGGCTGGTGATTGCTGTCAAATCCAAAAGCTCCACCCCCCAAGTCTCACCTTTCATGACATTGTCAGGCGGTGTATGGCGAAGGCTGACTCGCTTCTCTGCTCACTTGCTGCTGGTGTGGCCCTTTGCTGCCTGCCGCTTCCCGCCGGCTGCTGCCTTGCCGACAGCTGCCTTCCCGGCCACTGCCTTTGTCGCCTCCTCCTCCTCCTCCTCCTGCACCACATGAGGCCAGCTGAGGTGCAGATCCTGGCAGAAAATGCGACCAGAAACTCCTCAGGCCATGTTTATGGCCAAGTCTACATCAAGAGCAATAATGCTGACACATGTGTTATTCTTGCTGTGTGTTGACGCATGTTGCGAGTCACGATACACCTCCAGCAGCTGCGCCATCGCGGCGTCGGCACTGGCAGCCGCGCCGGCGCCGACTGCTCTACCGCCGCCGGCCGCCGCCTGCCGTCCCTCGACGGCGCGCGAGACGCCATCCACCAGCGACGTCTCGCCTGCTGCGCCGGCCGTCCGCTGCCGCAGGAGCTTCGCCAACGGCGCCCAGCCCGCCGACAGCGCCGCACGGCTGCCCTCGTCCGCTGCCGCCAGTGCCTTGAGCGCCAAGCACGCCTGGGAATCGGCGTGATACAAGCCTCGCGCAGTTTTTCGGCAAGCAGAGAAGGCACAAAGCTTCGGATTCAGCCAGAAGCCCATAGGTTAGGGGAGCACCCGCGCCCGGGGGGGGGGGGGGGGGTCCAGCACGGCCCCATGAGAGCTGCGCAAGTTTGTTTCTTGGACACAACGCTGGTGCACACAGCTTTGACCGCAGTACAAGAGAGAGGATGAGGGGGGCTGTACCTCTTTAAGCAGCTCCGCCATCACGGCGGCGCCGACTTGGACCTTCTCTGCCGTGGCCAGCGCATGCAAAATCGCCTCGGCCGCGGCATGCTGCGCTGTCTGCTGCCGTGTTGCCAGCTCCGCCGCCAGGCTGCAGAGAATGCTGGCACCTGCAGCAGTTCAGCGGCTGCGTTTCACCTGCCTGTCTTTTTTCTTGACTGGCGTCGTGACCGTCTAAGTTCTCAAACCCTGTGAGACAAGTGTTGCACAGGCTGCCAGCGGCGCCTACGCGTCAGCTCATGATGTTTGACTGCGCAGCGGCTGACTTTTAGACTTTGAAACCCTGGCGACAGCATGCAAAGCTGGCCGGATATCTGGCGACCGACAATGCACTCAATACCGCATGCCTTTCGGTTCGGTTCGTGGCGTACTTTCGGTAGTCGTCCTGTGAAGACTCACCGGTCAGCGCGATGCGCAGCTCCCTGCTGCCCGCCAGCTGCCGGCGCGCCGCCCTGCTCAGCTGCTGCGTTGCCGCCTCGAGGGCATCGCAGCCCGCGGCGACCATGGCCACTGCGGCCCGAGCGAGGGCGTCTGTGAGCTGTGCCGGCAGGGCTTCCAGGCCGGCCGCGTCGCAGGACCCCGCCACCGCCGCCAGAGCGTTGCAGGCGGCCGCAGCGCTCTTTGTCATCTGCACCGGGCTGCTGCCGGCGGCCGACATGTCAAAGCGGAGCGCCTCGATGAGGGCGTCGAGGGTGCCGCTGCGTGCCATCGCCGCAGCTGCAAGCTCGCTGCTGCCGCTGCCGCCGCCGCTGCTGCCATCTCTGCTGGCTGCTTCGGTCGGCACCTTGCTGGCGCCGCCGCAGCCGCCGCCAAAGGTGCCGCTGAGCAGCTGCAGGACCGTGGCTGACAGGCTGACGATTGCATGGTGCGCCAGCAGGCACGCCTGCTCCTGCACCGACTGCTGTGGCGCGTCGGTGCACAACGCGCGGCCGGGCTGCACGGCCGCCAGCTGGCGTTGCTGTCCCAGACTCCGCTGCGCGCTGCCCGCCGCCTTGAGGAGATCCACTGCCAGCTGTAGCCGCATCTGGGGGGCACGCCAGCGTTCGCTCTCTGTGCATGCCGCCGCCGCCGCTGCTGCAGGCGACGCTGCTTCTTGCGGCCATGTGCGGCTGCACGCCGCAAACGCCGCGGCCGCCGCGAGTCGCATGCCCAGCGTGTGCCCTTCGCTGTTGCTGCGGAGCAGGCGCTCGGCCATGTGGGCGGCGCTGGCTGCAAAGCTCGCCGCCACCATGGGTTCTGCCCCCTCCATGGCGGCTCCGATAAGCCATTCTGCGGCGGCCACCAACAGAGCCGCGAATGTTTGCCGCGAACGCTCCTCGTACAGCTGCGACATAACCATGGGCAGCGACGCGCCGCGGGCGGCCGCCAGGGCACAACGACATGCCTCCCGGCTCAGCCGCGGCTGCAGCTTCCCCAGCCGGCAGGCCGCCGCCGTGGCAGCCTTGACAACGTTTGTCGCCAGCATGGCCGCGGGCGGCGGCGCTCTGGCCGGACTGTCCGCGTAGCGATATATCTCCCTGCGCAGCACGCCCGCTGACGCGGCCGCCAGGCGCAGCGCTGCGAGCAGCAGCGGCGTCGCCGGCGTCGCGAGGCTCCGCACGCTCGCCTGCAGCCTGCAAATCAGTGAAGGCAGGTCTCGAAACGACCGCTTCGTGCAGCTTCAAGACGCCGTTTGTTCGGACGCGTTTGCCAACAGGCCGAATAACTTGCGACGTTGCCACGGTTGACAGCCGGGGCTGGAGGGGAGGGCTGCCTCCGAGCCGCTGATCGCCAAGCTGTACTGTAGTCGCAAATAGAGGCACTCGCAGGTGTGCCATTCGAAGGTGGGACGGGTCCCACCTGACGCCAGAGCTGATGGCCGTGGCGACGCCGGCGGCTTCATCCAGCAGCCGCAGCGCGCCCATCACGAGCGCCTTGTGGTCGCTGGCGGCCGCCATGCCGGCGGCCAGCTGCAGGGCCGCCAGAACGTGCGGCAGGGCCGCTGCCAGCGCCGGCTTCTTCACCGCATCGGGCTGGTTGTTCACGGCGGCTGTGAGGCCCATCGAGACGACGCCGCAGGCCAGCGGGCGCATTGCCTCCGCCGCTGCGGCGACTCTGGGGCTCGCCAGTGCCGCGGCGACTTGCGGCGCCACGTCGGACAGCACCTCCATGGCTTTCAGGCTGGGGCGCTGCCGCAAGACGTCCGACAGCGCGGCGAGGGCCGCCGCCTGCAGCCGCGGCGGTGCATCCTCCTCTAGAAGCATCAGCACCGATCCCATGCGCAATACGCTCATTTCCTCCGTTACCTCCCCGCATCATTCCTCCTGAAGATGCACGGCATGCAATGGTGATGAGAAGCAGCCTTTAGGTACGTGTTTTATTGGATTGCGGTGCGGCATGCAATGCATGCGCCAGCCTGCTGGCTGCTGCTGCAGCGCCTCACCTGGTGTTAAACGCCTCCTCTAGGTGCTCAAGCAGCACGTCCGGTTTGCTGCTGTTGACGGTGTGCGCATCCACCAGCTGCGTCAGTGCGTCGAACAAAAACGCATCTGCGTGCGGTCCGTCGCCCGGGGAAGAGTGCCTGCACCAGAGAGGTTCAGCAATGTGCGCCGGATAGGGATACACCTGCGGCATTGACTTTGAAAGCAGTGTCCAGCTGCAAATGACGACAAGAAGGCTGATACCTGGAGGATGCCATGCTGGCCCACTTGAATAGCCCTGTTCAGAAGCAGATGGGTGAATGCAGACACCGATTGGGATCAAAATTGCCACCAACACCCAACGGGGTGCAGCGGCCGCGAAACATGCCATCCGATCGCCTACAAACGACGACAAGACATGCAAGGTAGCATCAGTAAGCGAGTTTTGTGCATATGTGCTGGAAAATGGTGCATGCATCTGAAGTGATCGCGTTCCCTCTTTCGTGCGTCTCAGCTCGTTTGCACCAGCCCTTCATAGATTCAAGATTGTGTTGCATCCACCAGGTCGGCTTTCATGAAAGCAAGCGCTTGCGGGTGACCTGCCGGCTCCTCAGCGCTGGAGCAAGCTGTCTGGTGAGTGCTGCACTCCAACAATTTTTTTTTTTTTTTTACAGATACAAATCTTTTTTTTGCGCTGCTCAGCGGTCATGCTGCTCTTCTGTAGTGAGGCTTGTCCGAGGTCCGCATGGGCGTTTACCTGCACCAAGTCTCATTATCACTGCTTATTGAACACAGATACGCCAGGAAATGGTTTGGCAATCTGTGTGCAGGCCCTGCTGCTGCCGACGCTGTGCCTGTGCCAGATCCGGGTGCTGGACGCAATCACGTCGCTGGTGGCCTGGCGAAAGGGCACGGGTGTGACACCGGTCGTGCCTGGCGCCTGCGCTGACGCCATCGTGAGGGTGTTTGGGACGGTGGGCTCCAGGCAGCTCCCACAGCCGCTGGATCGCACCACCGTTGTGAGACTCACCACGAAGCAGTGTTTATTATGGGCATTTGATTCCATGTGGTCAAGTTTTTCATGGGAGTGCCAGCGCTGCATCATTTGTCACGACGCCCTGGCAGCGGCCAGACCAGCTGCCTGACATTGTGTGCACCAATGTGCTGTGCGCGGAATCTGCGCGCGAATGTGCTGGCCACCGTGCAGCACCAACGCTCAGCAGCTCATGTAAGCAATGGCCCGGCATTTCCTTCCAGACTGCGCTGTCGGAGGGGCGGCCGATGCTACTGGCGGTAGCGCCGCTGGCGTGGCCAGACGCCCTTGCAGAGGCCGCGGCACTGCTGGCGGCAGGGGCCACCGAGGTGGCGTCAACAAAGCTGCCCGACCGAGGCAGCCCGAAGGTGCTACACAAGGCGCAGGCGGAGCAAGCCGATCAGCTCATGGCGTACATGGTGAGAGTCTTCGGTTCCCTTGGAAAGGTTCGCAGAGTAGCAAGAGTGGCGGCCAACTGCTGCCGCTGCTGCCTTTGTTACAGAGCCAGTTTCAGACCTGCTCGTGGAGCTTCATGCACGCCCTGGAATGGTGCCCCGGAATGTCACCATTCCAGATCAGCCGCCATAACGTCACTGTGCACAATGGCCCGCGTGGGCACGACGGTTCCAGCAGTAAGCGCCTTTGTTTTGAGCAGGCGGCGCTGGAGGCGGTGTGCGGAGCGCAGACGGCGCAGCAGCTGCACGTGCGCAAGCAGCTGCTGCCGGCATGGCAGGCGGCATCGCTGGCACTCCTGCGTTGTCATGCGGTGCGGCCCTGGGTTCAAGCAGTGCTTCTTGAACTTTACCCTTGCAACCTCACTTGACCAACCATTATGTGATTCGCCATCGTGCAGTCTTCTCAGGGACGACAAAGCTGCTGTGCAAGCGCAAGAGCACCACACTTGATTGCAGCCATGTGGACGGCGTATGCTGTTTTCCACCAGGAGTACCCAGAAATGGATGTTGTCAGGGATCGAGTGTCACAACAGCCCACCACAGCCTGCAAGGTTCTGTCAGCTGCCTCAGTGAACACCTGTCATGATATGCCCCACACAAAACAGACATACACGGTCTTCTTGGTGCGTCGCGCAGTGGCTCTCGGACCGCGTGACGGCGCGGCTGCTGTGGGAGGCGCCGGTTGCCAATGGCCGCAGGGTCCACCAAGCCACTGCGCTTTCCGCTTTCCGCGCCCCGACGTCTGGGACGATGTCACCGAGGCCATCGCCAAGGTGTGCGTCGCCGCCTGCAGCAGCTGCTGCTGCTGCTGACTGGGGTGGGCAGCGTGGCATGCTGTGCTTTTCACGTGTGTCCGGCGGACCGCCGCTTCCGCTGCTGCTGCTGCTGCTGCTGCTGCTGCTGCTGCTGCTGCTGCTGCTGCTGCTGTCTACGCTGCCGCTTCCGCCGCTGCTGCCGCCGCTGCTGCCGCTGCCTGCTGCTGCCGCCTGACCTTATAGGGCGTCAGAATGGGATGCGCAGCCTGACGCATGAACAACTGGTGGCCGCAGGCGGTGCAGCTCCTGTCACGCAGCCTACGGCAGTTGCTGGACGACCCAGACAGATCCGCGGCGGCCCGCGTAGCGGTGATGGTGCACGGGAGTGGCGTCATCAAGACCCTGTGCCGTGCCTCTGCATTTCCGCCCTCCGCCTTTGCGACCCCCAAGAGTCGAGACGGTGAGTTTGCAGTGGTAAATTGACACATATAAACCAAAATTCCTAAGTCTGGATGTCTGCGCATAGACGGCAGGCTCAGCACAATCCTGCTGCTTGCGTGTTTGCTGCTGTCTGAATTGCATACGAGCTGCGAATTCGGAGCAAGCGCCTTCCACTTTGCTGCAGATCTGACACGGGCACGCGACAAGCAGGGTGCCTCGGCCGCAGCCAACTTGGTGCACAATCTCAGCTGGTCCCTGTTTACAGCCCTGGTTTCTGAGCGCTCGGTTGCTCGGTTTGACAGTGGGAGGTGCTTCAAAGCGGGTCAGCAAGCGTTGCCTGTGCCCTGCCGCGCAGGGCCGGAGTCCCAGATGTTGCTCATGCGCGGCTTCCGGCAGACCTTCGACGCGCTCGTGATGATTGCGCAGATGCCCCTCTACTTGTCGCGCGCCCGCCTGCCGCTGTCAGGCGATTTCATGGAGGCCTGCCTCGCCGCCAATGCGAGATTGTTCGACATGGCCCAGACGTCGGGGAACGTCAAGCGAGTGTCGGTGCCACCTGACGCCATGGTCCTCTTCATGTCGCACGCGGGGTTCTCGGTCCTGGCGGAGCCTGCAGCAGCATTTGCGGACACGTGACAGCAGCAGTTGCCTTCTGTGCAGGCTGTGTTGCTCTGACTGTCCTCGCTGTGTCTCCTCCGCGAGATCATGTTCCCTATGTTCCACTGCATTGGTGCAAGTCTAGCAGATCTGCAGATTGTTGATCAGCAGGCTTGTCCTTTTCCAGGTGGCCGCAGCTGTTTGCCGGCATCAACGTGGCCATGTGGCTGAAGGGAGGCCTGAACTCCATGGCGGTGGCAAAGAACGCCCACTTGCTGGCACACCAGCCTGAGAGGGTGTGCCCTTCATCCTGCCTGTTTGCCTCCTAAGGGTGCGTTGTGCCAGCATTGTGCGGCAGACCACAAGGGCACCGTGAAGGTGCTGGTGCCAGTGCCCCTTCGGCCACGCGCCGCTCTGACTTTCGCCAGCCGTGGGGTTGGGACCGACACAGGGGAAGTACCTCCGAGACTGAGGTTCAAACCGCAACTGTGCCCAGCGCGACGAACGCTCTTGGTGTCCTCTGCAACGGCCTGTACCAGCTGACGAAGACCCCCGAGGGGCGGCGGGCTGTCGCGGAGGGGGACGACAAAGCGCCGCAGATGGCGTGGACCGCTGTCCGCCGCCAGGTGGAGGACAGGTGCGCTGCACATTGGGTCTGCCGCTGCTGCCCATTCTGAAAACTCGCCGTTCTTGTTTTTGATGCCTGCCGCCTGAAGGGCCTGTGCGGCGCACGCTTCCAGCCATCGGCCTTACATTTTGCGATGATAGACGTCTTCTTTGTGCCTGATTTCTGCTTCCGAGAGCACCGGTGCGGCTAATGTTCCGCCGCTGTTGCCCTGTATGTGACAGTCCCTGTGCCTGCTTCCCATCCTCACATTTGATAGTAAATGAGCCGCCTGCGCACACGAAGCCAAGGGGCAGGCAAAGGTGTCCCAGTCACAGCAACCGATGCTTGCTGACACGTCCAAAGCCTCTCTGAGGCGTGACTCCGCTGGGGCTCCAGCACATGACGACTGTGTCGCTGCACCTCGTCTCTGGGATGCGTCATCCCCAAAGCTGCTCACATCCTTGCAAGTGCTTCTCGCCTGACGGCAGGCTGCCGGCTGCGCTGCTGCGGGCCATTCTGCCGGCACTGGACGCCATATCAGCGAAGGTTGACGCCAGGCCTGCAGCAAGCGGGGCCTCGCGGAAAGCGCAGGAGCAAGCTTTTCCCAGCCAAGGACAGCGCGCCAGCGGTGCCGCCAGCGGCAGCAGCAGCTGCGGAAGCACAAACTGCAACCGAGCGCGATGCAGCTGAGGCGGCAAATCGTGTCGCCAACGTGCTGCTGGTGGGCGGCTCTGGCCCTGCTTTCTTGCTGTTTAATTACGCCTCCAGCGTCTCGACCTGCCAACCCAAGGCGACCAGCCTTGGCACCCTTTACGCCGTGGTGACAGAATGGCACTGCCGACTCCCTTTGTGCTTGCTGCCCTGTTTGACTGTCTTGCTGTGCCACGCAAAGTCTCGTGATGATGCGATATCGGTGCAGGAGGAGGAAGCAAAGGAGGCGAAAAAGGCTGCGGCAAAGGCCTAAACAGCTCGGAAGCGTGCCAAGAGGAAGGCAGCAAAGCCTCCAGTGGTGCTTTTACCACTGGAGGCTGCCGAGCAGCAGATGAGCAGCCTACATCTGGCAGCGGTGGCCAGGACAGGAGCCAGCCAATGGCGCAGCTGCAGAGCAGCAGGCAGAGCAGCCATCAGGCGCCGCCGCCGCTGCGGCGCGGCAGCAGCAGCAGCCGGTAGCGGAGCATCCATCCATCGAACACCGCCAGCGCAGCCACGGCGGAGCAGTCGACGTCAGAACAGCAGCCAGCAAGCGCCATCGCTACGCCAGCAGCACAGCACCCGCCGGCGGCAGAGCGCCCATCAGACGCCGCTGCAATGGCGGCGGGGCAGCAGGCGTCGGCAGAGCAGCAGGCGGAAGGGCCGCCCGCGGATCAGCAACAGGCGCCGGTAACCGACGACGAGCAGGACTGGATGCTGTGTCCCATCACCCAGGTATCTGCCACTGACACATCCCTGCTGCCTCCAGTGAATCGTAAAGGCTATGCATGCCTTTCACCAATTTTACCCTCAATGCCCGCAGGATGTGATGCGCGACCCGGTGCTGTGCGCTGATGGGCACACCTACGAGTGGTCGCCGATCATGGCATGGATGGCAGACAACAGCACCTCGCCACCGAGCGGAGGACCAGAGACCTGACGCCGAACTTTGCGCAGCGTAGCCTGCTGGAGGCGCTGAGGCGTCAGGCGTGAAATGTGTGAACTGAATGCATATATTCCAGCCCTTACGGTGGTTTCAGTTACTCGTATGGCGGGGTACCGAGAGAAACGTGTGGTGTGCTGCGCAGCGGCAATGCATCTCAGCGATGGGGAGGAGCAGGTCAGGCATCAGGGTTTTCTTGCTAAAGAGCAACTCAGCGCGATCGTGAAAAAGTGGCCAGTCTTACGTTGGCACGTTGCAGAGCTTTGTTCACTGCTGGTCGAGGGACTGCTCTTTGGAGGCAAAGCTTGATGGTAATCTGGACGTGAAGCCACTCAGAATAGGTGTCCAGCGTCGCTCACAAACAGCGTCAAAGCCTCACGATCGCTCATTGCAATCAACCAAGTATATGGCGCATTGTCCACAACACGCTACTGACCACTTACGAACAGCACATCACCCGTCGATGCTCCTGGCGCTCCTTGCGACCGCGAGCAAATCGCAGTGCGGTCTGCCAGGCGTCGGGTTCTTTGAGAGCGCCCGCCAGTACTTCGCTGACCTGTTTACCTGGGCGCACTGGTGGGCAACATTTCTTGCTTTCGGCGAGCGCATGAAATCGCTGTCGGCGGTGCTGCGGTCTATTGCGCTGCACATGCATCTGCTGGACTGAAGCAGCAACTCGCCCGGGGCGACACTTTCCACGCCTGCAGCAGTGGCAGCGGCAGCAGCAGCAGCTACAGGTGACCTCGGCCGCTGGCGCCGCCCTTGGTCACCGCAGCGGCAGCTGGCAGCGGCAACGCGATCAGCCAGGCGCAGCTGAGGTGCAGCGCCGCAGCACCGGGTTGATCAGCTGAACGCAGCTGGACACATGGCAGGGGGCCGCTGCGGCCAGTGAATCCGCGGGTACAGCATGGCAGAAGACGATGACGGCGCCGCGGCGGCAGAGGCGCATTTTGAGGCGCTGCGCCGCTTTGTCGACGAGCGAAACCTGGCCAGCCGGCAGCAAAACACTGCGCAGGCGGCAGGTGGCGGCCATGTCCCGCCGCTGCAGGTAAGCGCACAAGATGCGATACTCATGGGAGGGGCGCCTGAGGGGTCATGTGCGTTACATGTTGAAGATCCCTGCACTGCCCGGTCGGAACTTCAGCAGACGGATGTGGAAATCGTGAGGAGTTGATGGAAATTGTCTGCTGTGCAGCTGGCCTTCGACACGGGCGCCGCAGAGCCGGCAAGCGATGGCACGGGCCTGCAGCAGCCGGACACGGCAAACAGCGCCTTCAACAAGCTGGCGGGCGTGCTGGCGTACCTGTGCGCCGAGGTCGCCCGCCTGCGGGAGCACGTAAGTCTGCGCCCGCACTTTCGCCTTTGCCAAGCACCTGTGTCGTCCTTCCCTCGTGCATGTGTTCAACGTTGCAACTGATTGCGGGCAGCATTCTACCCTATCGCTGCACCCAGGATATCTGCAGCATTCCTTGCCCGAATGTCTGTGCACATGTGCTGCGCTGGGTGTTTGACAGCCGTGAATCCACAACAGAACACTTGATTCTTGACGCTTTGGCAGGCGGAGGCGCACGCCTACCCGCTGCTGCTGATGTTTGGCGAGGGCCTTCCCGCGGCGCCGGAGCCGGGGGCGGCGCTGGCTGCGGCGCTGCCGGGGCTGCGGGACGCCGCGGGCCTGGCGGCAGCAGTGGAAGGCGTGACGCTCAACCTGCTGTGCCAGCTGGGCGGCCTGTGCGCGGCGCACACCCGCAAGGCCACCATCCTGCAGGGTCAGTCTGCCAGGGCCTGGGACTATCAGGCACATACAACTGCATAAGACCCGCGAAACAGAAGACCCTGGGGGCCAACAGGCTTGCTTAGCAAACCGCCTGCACCAAGATGAGTGCCCTCCTGGAAACGTCAAGGCATGAACGCATGGTGAACCCTGGTTGCTGACGTCGTTCCTGACCTATACATCTGCAGGCGAGGCGGCGCACGCCGTGTTTGCGGCGGCTGCGGAGGGCGTCGGCATCCTGCTGCGGCTGGAGGTGCTGGCGCAGCGCGCCGCCGGCCTTGCCCCCGCCTTTGCCGCCATGCGCAGGTGGGCACGGCAATGTGCGCACTTGTGACGAATGATCGCACCGACGATGTTCTGACAGTCAAGTGGCTGACGATCAGGTCGAACAGGCTTTCCACAATACAGTAATAACTTATGAATGTGCGAACAAGGCACGGATGACGACATGACGCTGTACGCGCAAGCATTATCAAGCAAAGACACTTGCGCTGGCGCCGGCTGTAGCAACGCAATATGCGCAGGCTGCTGGCGGCGGCAGCGGAGGACCCGTCGCTGTGGGGCGGCGCCCCGGACGAGCTGGCCGACGCGCTGGCGGACGAGGTGGAGGCGATGGAGGCGGCGTTTGTGGCCGGCCCGGGGATCTTTAGGACGTTCCTGGAAGGCCAGCTGGCGCGGCCGGCGGTGGTCGAGCTGTTTGCCGGCGGCACTGCGACGGGCATCCTGCCCACGGCGCTGCGGTGAGTCTTGAGTCTTTCCACACCTCGCTCATTCCACAGAAAGTGAGATCATATCAGAAAAAGTGAGATCTTATTAGAATAGATTCACTGTTCTGCCTGTGCATCCCTTCTGGTGAGCATCTTTCCAGCACCGCCAGCAAGGGAGCGCATCGGCCTGTGGCCAATCGACGATGCCCTCACTGGAAAACGGGTGGCACCATTGGCCAACGAAGAACTTCCACTTGGCGACTGGCTGAAACATCAACATCCTTTGCGCCAAGTCATGTTGGCCTGAAGATGTGATGAATGTCGGTGGTGTATTTACTGCTGTCGGCGGCTGCACAACATATTCTGAGTCCTCGTACATACAGGCGCTTTGTGTGCTCACGCCATATCTGCCAAGCAAGGAGACGCTGGCTGCAGTGCTGACGACACCTGCGAGACCTGCGGCACTCAGGAACAACTGAAACTTTGCGAGCCAAGCGAACAACCTGGACCTCATAGCGTGTCGTCATGCAGGGGAATGCCGGCTGAGGTGCCGGTGGGGCGGCGAGACCGCCGGCGAGGGAAAACCCTGATATCTGCGGGTCAACCACCTCGAAGTTCCAATAACACATGTCTCGTGAACGCTTTATTAATGCAGGGAGATGCTGGCGGCGGTGCTGGGGCGGTGGGGCGGGCCCGGCGAGACGGCTGGCGACTGGCGCCGAGTCACCGACCTGGTCGCGCTGTTCATCGCCGCCGCCTGGCTGGCAGGCGGACCAGTGGACAAGCGCCTCGTACGCAGCCTGCAAGAGCTGCACCTCCAGGTTGATCGTCGTGGCAATGCCCTTGACTGTATTTTTTTGGGTACAATTGTGTGTATTGATGCCTCAAATACCTGCATCGCTTTGTATGCATACCTAGCAATGTCGGTCAGGTGGCGTGCATGCAACAAGGGTTCGGTGCATCGTGGATGTGAGCTCCCATCTAGGTGGAGCAGCCCGACTGAGGCTGTTAACTCTGGTGCATCACAGGTGCCGCTGCTGCACATCCACGGCGCGGCCACTGCGCCGCCCGCCGGCCTGCTGTCGCGGCTACTGCCGGCAGGGGCAGCCGCTTTGCTACCGTCCGACTTCCTGCAGGTCGTTTCCCAATCAAGTCATATTCCCAATAAATCTTTTCCTGACAGTCTGCAGTCCGCTTGCTGGTTCCTGCTTGCATCCCCCCAAGCAGGAATCGCACATGAGCTCACGCGAACGGCAGCTACAAGGTCGTGAAGCAACTCACTGAACCTGCTGCAGTCTGCGCACGCGGGGCGACTGGCGGCGCTGGACGGACTGGCAGCCAATGCCGCCGTCGAGATGCGGCGCTTCTCGCTGGCGGCCATGGCGTGGGGCTGCGACCTGGACGCTGCCTTTGCGCCGCAGCGGTGAGTTTCCAGGGCGCTCGCACATGACTTGGCTTGGAAATTCGGCTGCGGTCGGCGCTGCTCACCGCATGCTCACAGCGGCGTGGCAGGCGGCCCAGCACACGATGCAGAGTCAGTGAAGAGTCACACTTCGGTAGAAAAACGACCCGTTGCTGCTAGATATGGGATCAGCCATGTAGGGAAGGTTGCAGACGAGCAGGCGGCAGCACATCAGCTGTTCAGCCGAGCTGCTGATGTCATAGCCGATGCTCGTCTGCAATATCAGCACTGATACACTGTCCTCATGGCGACTTGTCGGGATGTGACCCGCTTGCGAGGTTTGAATCCCAGACACACTCGCCATCAAGGCGGCGCTGTCTTGAGCCACCGCTGCTGGTAGCAAATGTCCATTGCCATTGGACCGCAGCATGTATCAATGACAGCCACAGCACTGGTTGAGATAACAACATCTATCTGCGTCTCCCAGGTCGGACGCCTCGACACTGCGAGCGGCTGCGGCAGTGCTGCAGCGGGGACCGCGGCTGGCGGCCGCAGTGCGTCGGTGGGCGCAGGCGCCTGCGGCGCTGGCTGGGCAGCTGCAGCTGCCGCTGGCTCCGGGACAGCTGGCGCACGTTGCCCGCGCCGTGTCCCTGCTCAAGGTCAGCTTCTGTGTGATGCGCATCTGTCTTCTGCCTCCCTGACTGCAGACGAGCACACTGCTGGAAGCAGGGGCTAGGCATGGTCTGGTGTGTCCCGCTGACGTCACATTGCTCACGTTTTGCTGTGGCACCCAGATGTGTCAGCCTGACATTCCCGTGCTCGGGGCCATGAAACCTGACTCTTGTATTCTCATATATCGTCAGGGCATGGAGGCGACCCTGGAGCGACACTCGCCAGTTGTCGCCGCAGCGTTGCCGCATGCGCTGTCCACGGCGCGGGCAGACCTGGCGGCGGCGGCGGCGGCGCTGCGACAGAATGCAATGCCCGGCAGCGGCGGCGACGCGCGCGGGCCGCTGCTGGCGATGCCGGGCGCCCGGCGGCGGCGGGCTGCGGCGCTGGACGACGTGGTCACCATCACGGGATTCGTCGCCCATATTGCCGCGGGTGACTTGGCCTTTGTGTTCGCAAGCAGCTTGGGGGTCTCATTGTTACGGCCCTCGGCTAGTCACGTTGCTGTTTCACATTGCAGCCCTTGTGTCGCCTTGTCTGCTGGCCTTGCTTGTTGCAGACAGCAATGCGTTGCAGCACAGTGATGCCAGCGCATTTCCATACCAAGTGCCCGAATTCCGTGCTGTGCAGGGCCGGCAGGCCAGGTCCCGCTGCTGCTGCTGCGGCTGTGCGTGGACGCGCTGAACGCAACGGCAGTGCTGACGCCGGCCGAGACGGCGCGCATCACCGCCGCCGTCGATGCAGTGGCGGAGCTGGCAGCCGTTCAGCTTGCCATGCGCCAGGTGCTGTACCCAGCCTCCGATGCAACGGCAGTCTTTGAAATGTCACAGTGGCTGCCTAGAATCGATGCAAAGGCCCAGAGCAGGAATGGTGCAGCGAGCCGCCTGATGCAGCGAGCCGCCTGTGACATCACCAGAGAAACCTTCTGAGTCCCGTCTCGCGGTTGGCCCTGCAGGCGTGCGACTGCGGGTGGCTGTTCGGCCTGCGCGGGCAGCTGCGGCCGTTGCTGGGCGCGGCGGCGCGCGAATCCGGCGGCGCGCATCGCCTGCAACGCCTGCTGGCCGCGTTCACAGACGCCGCGCAGCTGCTGCCGCACTGCAGCCCGTCACTACAGCCGCAGGTGCGGCCTTTTCACTGGCTCTTGCAATCATGTGGGCTGTGCTCTGGCCGCACCTGCCGGGCACATTGTCACCACAATCAACTCGGCTGGTCTGCCTGCCATGCTCTCCCTCATGACTGCCGGCAGTGTTTCTGTTATCTTCAAGACGGGGTGATGTCTCACAGGAGACCCATAGGCACAACGACACACTAGCACAGCGAGTAGTACTCGCCTCAGGACACGAAATGCTGCAGTCTTTCCAGGCGTGAGGATGCTCTGACATGTCTGTGCAACCTTTCTTGCAACATCTGAATATGTACCCTTGGTATCGGGCGGCGCATGGAGGGCCGCCGTGCTAATACCAGTTCTTTAGAAATGGCGCTTTGATGGTTTGCAGCGTTCCCTCTGCAACAGGCATTCGAAGTGCTGCTGTTTACCGCGCTGGAGGGCGCCGTTCTGGCGCCGGCTGCAGCTGTCATCGAGACGGACCTCCGGCTGCAGCTGTTTGCGGTGGACGATGCAAAGGCTGGCGGCGACGCGGCGGCCGCCGAGCAGGTGGCGCGCGCCGCGGCAGACGCCGCCGCCGCCGCCCGGTGGGCGGCGCCGCTGGCAACGCTGCCGCCGCTGCGCCTTGTGAACAGCACAGTCCATATAAGGTGAAAGGCAGTGCCAGCTTGCTCGTGTGCAATGGCTCGCCTTCTTGTCAAGATGCACAAGATTCCTGTTGTGATGCCTGCAAGTCATGGCTGCACCATGTGGAGCATCTCGACGCACGGACCTCATGCAGTGCAAACGTGCGCAGGCAGTGGCTGGGCGACCGGCTCAGCAGGGTGCTGCACGAGAACGCGGCAGTCGCGCCACAGGACGGGCGCCGGCTGCGGGAGGTCGCGGCGCTGGCGGCTGATAAGTACGGCCTGCCGGTGGCGCCGCCGCGGCTGCCCGCATCCGGCCCCAACGGCGGTGCGCCTCCGATGCTTAAACACGATCTGCAAGCTTCGCTGGCATTGCCGGCCTCTCTTTGCCCTGAAGCATGTGACGCTTACTCATGAGCCGCCGCGGCTGCCCGCGACTGGCGCCAACGGCGGTGCGCCCTCTCTGCTGCGCTGTGGCCTCAACGCAATTGCACGACATCAGCATGTCGTCGCTTGACCGCTGTGGCATAAATACCCTTGAATTTGACAAGAACGCGAGAGGCAGCGGGACAATCAAATCACCATAGCAACATCACCTTAGCAACATCAGAAATAAACGGTGTACTGTAGGGCTGGACGTGCTGGAGGTGGTCAACGGGCTGGACGTCTTTGCGGCGTGCTTTGCATACTCCGCAGCGACCAGCGCCTTCGTGCAGCGCCCCGCCGCCGCGCCCATCGGGGCGTCCTACCTGTCGGTATGAGCACTGTGAAAACTTTGCTCCTCTCTATTTCCACCTCCGCTCTACTCTTCTCTCTATCTTTTCTCTGTTCTATTCCCACGACTGAGTGTCATTTGTTTGTGCAGTTGCACTGCGACTCGTTTCAATACCTGCAAACTCGCGATCAAAATTGAATCGAAGACGGATCCAATCGTCGATTCTCAAGAAGCTGATTGCGACACGTGAAATCTGAACAGGTGCTGACGCTGGATGCCGTCGCCGCGGCGGTGCGGGCTCAGGGGCTGGGCCTGCTGCAGGCAGCAGTAAATGCGGCGTTCCAGTTCCTGGGCCGCAAGATCACAGCGCTGTCGCAGGTAGGTTTAGATTTTAGACACCATTGAACAGACGTAGACGCTGGTATATCCTAGCTTAATGGCGCGAGAACAGGCAGGCGGCAAGGGCTCCTGCAACCTTGGAGTTGTCCCACATGTGGGCAGCAGTGAGCGTGCCCACTGCGGCTGTTTGAGATTTCAGCGCCGCTGAGGCGGCTGCGCCACCTGCAGACGATGATACTCATTCAACTCAGATGGTGGTCACCATCTTGGCTGGGAATCCTGATTCGCAGGTGCTATTCCGGGAGGCGGTGCGGGGGCGGCTGCTGACGGAGGCCCGCTGGTGGGCCGCCGCGCGCGAGTCGCTGGGCTCCAAGTACCCGCCGCCGCGCGCTGCCCGCCTGGCTGCGGAGCTGGCGGCGCCGCCCGACACCGGCGGCGAGGCGTCGCTGGAGGGCGGCAGCAGCGACGGCGGCGGCGGCGGCGGCGCGACGCCGCGCGGGGATGCGGCGCCACAGCCGCTGCAGCAGCTGCGCCTGCTCGTCACAGGTGCACCGAGCTCTGCTCTTTGTCTCGTGCCGCTTTCATGTCGAGGTTGACGGCTTGCTTTCGTGTGCCAAGATGCCTTGCCCTTGGGTTTGCTTCCACGAGAGGCTGCAGGAGAGGCTGCAGGAATGACTGCCGGCTGCAGGAATGATTGACGGCAATTTCTGACTTTCTGCTTTGTCAACTGCTGTGTTGCAAGCGTTCACCCTGCTTCGCCTGCAGAGATAGGCAACGGCCTGGCCTTCGTGCGGCTGGCGCGGCAGGCGGGGCTTTGCGTTGCCGCCGCCGGGGCGCAGGCCGCTCCCGCGCCGCTGAGCGACGGCACCGGCGGCGGCGGCGGCGGCACCGACCGATCTTCCGCCGCCGGCAGCCGCGCGCCGTCGTCGGGACTGCAGGCGCGCAATCAAACATGCTGACAAGCTTGCTCCGAGTTTGCTCGAGCTGTCAAGGGGGTTTCGACTGGAAGCGTAACAGACAGAGACTCGACCTGCGATTTTCAAGATGCAGGCGCCCGGCGGCGCAGAGGCGGAGCGGCGCGCTGAGGAACGAAACGCGCCGCCGCCGCGGCTGGCGGAGGCTGCCGAGGCGGACGGCGTCACCGGCCCCTGCGGCGCTGTGGCCGAGGCGCTGGACGATCTAATTGCAGAGCTGCATGTGCAGTCCGCCGAAGGTGCCAATCTTAGTTTTCACATGTCGGCAGTCCATCCTGTTCACAAGTCGACAGTCCATTCTTCCCAGGCACCAGGCATTAGCAGACAGCATGCTGCATGACGCGCCGTCGGTCAGATGTGCCAACATATGCAAACGTGTTGAATTCCGTGACTTACTGTGTGGTTGTGCCTGCTAGCTGCACAGGAACAGAGCGCCATTGCTGAGGGGACTCTGCTGACCACTGTGTCGTGGTCGGACGACTGTGCTTGTCGATGATGGCATAGTCGAAGCTGCGTTCCTGTTCGTTGGGTGCAGGCCTGGACTTCTTCCCGCCGCTGGTTACTGTCTTCTCCAAGGAGCTCTGCACCCCCGCCAACAGGTGAAATACAACGTATAACAACTCTCACTTCCGTCTGCCCTTGCAATCGAGCAGCTAAAAACCTGACTAGGGTCTGCCCGACCCTAAAGCCAGCACCAGCCATGCCACTCGGCACCTGCGGCTGCGCCACACAGCAGAGCCGGCCCTGGGGTGCCGTGCAGCCTGGTGCGTATTGATGTGTGAAACCTCAAAAGCCCTGAAGTCTGTCATGTGCGTAGGCACCTGCGGCTGTTCCACATGACAGTGCCGGCGCTGGTGGCGGGCGCCGTGGAGGCGGGCCTGGTGGCCAAGGAGGCGCTGGCGCGGCGGCGGCGCGGCGCCGCGCCCGCCGGCTTCACCGACGACGGCTTCCCGCTGGGCCTCGCCTTCCTGCTCAAGGTCAGCAGGTTGCATCCAATATATCTTTCGTACGGAAAGCACTGCCACAATAGCGACTGCATCCCACTGCGCCTGCCGTTTCATAATAGCTCTCCCCTGCGGTTGGCCTTCCAGCCTATTTTTGCAGGGTTCCATGATAGCTCTTTCCGTTTGCTTCCCCCACTGCTCAAGGCGGGAGCGTCGCCACTGGCACAGGTGCTGGAGCAGGAGACAGCATTCGACAGCCTGCAGTGGTTCGAGGCGGTGGGCGGGCACTACGCGGCAGAGGCGGCGGCGGTGGCGGAGCGCCCAGGCTCCGGCGGCCCGCCGTCGCCCGCCGGCCTGGCGGCGCGTCTCCTGGATGGCCTCGGCTCCACGCTGCGAGGTGTGTTGTGCTGTTTTTCTGTACTAAAACGACACCGAGAAACACTGTTTGAATGAGTAGTTTCTCACCGAACGGCTTGCCAATGCCGGCCGGGCGGCGCGCCTCCTAGACGGCCTCGGCTCCACGCTGCGAGGTGCCGATTCGCCATAATGATACGATTCCTGTGCTCCTGGACTTGAAGCTGCATACGAGAGCAAGGCCCTGGCGGGCCCTTGTTTCGTATGCCTGGCGGGCCGAGCCCGCAGCGGGCGCCGGCGAGCATCGTCAGGGAAGGCGCAGCTGCTGGCTGGCCGGTTGGTGAACCTGCAACATGGCTCATGTTCAACGGTATAAATTCATTGTGTTGCCATGTTCTGCAGGCTCCCCCGGCGGCGGCAGCCCGGACAAGGGCCACCAGGGCGACGAGGAGAACCGGCAGCTGCTGCTGTCGCGCATCCGCGCCTACGCGGCGGAATACGAGCTGCTGGCCAACACGCTCGCGGGCGTGCGCATGTTCTTCGCCTACGCGGACGAGTGACGAGCCGGGGAGGAACAAGGCTGGAGAGTTGAGCGCATATGCCGCCGCGCGCACGTCTTGTTCGCCACTTCGGGCGTGTGATTCGGCGTTCAGGGTTTAGGGGGCTTCTTTGCAAAGTCGGCAGTCAGGCACAAGTGGGTGGTGGTCCCGGCAGGTGATGACGATGCGGCGGCGGGAAAGGCATTTGTCGGAAGGGTTCGCAAGGCGGGAAAGGCCTGTGTGACAGCTGTGATGCGCAGTCTGCGGCAAAGGCGGCCATGGTGACAGCGGCATTGGCGGCAGAGAAGAGTGGCGAATCTTCATTTCAGCGCGGCCAGGTTGCGCATGTGTGGATGTTGTCTGCTTGGACAGTGACGAAGGTGACTGTGCGAACGTTGATATGATATATAGTTGAGGTAAACGTCTGTTCTGCGAGTTTCCCAGAATGCTCTGAAATTACAACGATGCCTTGCCACATGGACGGACTCGTTACACCACACAGAGCAGCAGCAGAAAAAACCTAGACACTGGCAAAGGTACATGCACTATCACTTCTCGGATACCTACCCTGAAGCACATTCACGGCCTCGCAACGTCAGTCCAGTCCTTTTGCCAATTGCACAGCACAATCTGCACCTCGAAGCATGCAGTGCATCTGAAACCCAGCATTGCAGCAAATCAGCAGTTGCCTGACGTGCGATCGCAGATCGTCACGGATTGCAGTTCGTCTGCCTCCCTCAAAACACAGTGCACGATCCACCAGTCATGGCCGACCTCATGACGTCATCTGCGGCGGTGCCGGCGACGCCAGCGGGTGTTCCTCCGCCTGCTGCTGCTGCTGTTGCTGCTGCTGCTGCTGCGGGTGCACGTCCCCGGGGTCGGGCATCATCTCGTAGCTGCCGTTGCGCGCCGCCGGCGACTGCCTGGGCGGCGCGGGCGTCGCCGCCGAGCCGCAGGGCCCCCAAACAAGGCTCGACAGCGCGCCCATTGTCCGCACGATCCAAGGCGTCTCCAGCTGCGCCAGCCGCAGCCGCAGTGCCGCCAGCTCCTGGGCCTGCAGCGACAGATACCCGCTCTGTTGGTCGGCATGCCCCAAGAGCAGGTGGTTGAGTGAGAATTTCCGAGCTTCGAGGGCGTGGGCAAACATAACCCAATCCCCACCCCCTAAGCGCTCGCGAATGCGTCTTCTGTTGGGCTGCACAGATTCCCTTTTCCTACAACATTCATTTCAAAAAGCACTGTTGATTCCAAGATAATACCTGCGCCTCCAGCCTGTGGGAGACCTCATCCTTGGAGTCGCGGATGGCGGACTGCACGAAGGAGCGCTGCGTGCGCTCCTGGTCCAGCCGCCCCTGCAGCGACGCTATCTCCCGCAACAGCGTCTGCCCCTGTGCAGCAGGGTGCAACGGACGAGATTGGCCAAGCGCTGCAAGCGTTATGAATCATACGCCAACCCACACACTGAACAGACCGGCCAGTCAAACTGGCATGCTACGATGCACACCGCTTCAAACGGTCCACAAGGGCGCCAGCGCTCGTGCGTGTGACACACAGCAGATAGGAAGGACAGCCATAGCGAGACTCACTCCCTCTCTGGCATGAACCCTAAGCGTGTACCAAATGCATATTGCGAGGTCCACCCACCTGCTTGTCGACCTGGCTCTGCATGAGCACCAGGTGCTGCTGCTCGCGGCTGACCTCCGCTGCCAGGTCGTCCGCCACCCCCTCCAGCACGCCCTCCAGCTTGGCTTCCAGCTCCGCAACCGACTGCCGCACGCACCGCTCCACCTCTGGGCTGTAGCCCGGCTGCTGCTGCTGCGGCGCAGCCGGCTGGCCGTGCGGCGTCTCTGCGCCCTGCCCCGCCGCCGCGCGCGCCGCGTCGTACCGCCGGTACGCCTGCTGCTGCTCATAGGCTTCGTGAGCGTCGTCCTCTGCGTACGAATCGTACCCATTGTACCCGGCGCCGGCAGCAGCGCCGTCGCCGCCATCGCCGTCTAGCTGCGCATTCAGCTCCTTCACCTGCACATGAGAGAATGGCTAGTATCTCGTGAATTGGTGCGTCGAACGTTTTCAAAGTGCAAAGGCTGCTCATTCAGTTGCATCCATGCGGTCAGCTGGCAGTACCAGGTGCAGCGGCTACCTTTTGCTGCAGCGCCTCAAAGACTTCGCCAGTGTGCTCCAACACTGCCTCCCGAGACAGGTCAGCGCTCTCTGCTTGCTCATACGACCCGGATCGCTGTGCCTCGATTTCCGGTGCAAGGGTCCTGACAAGGGGCTGCTCGTCCATGGCAGGCGCCGAGGTAGCTTGTGCGAGTGTCCAGGAGGCTTGGGATTAACGCAAGCAGTCGAGTGCTGGTGCTACTTGCTAGTCTCGGTCGAAGAGCGACTTCAAAGTGCATGACCAGATGTGACCATCTTTCGGAGGAAACCGACCCGCACAAGACCGCGAAAGCCTGCAAGCCGCCTCAGCAAGCAGAAGCACAGTGCCTCTCAGATGCTCAAGCCAAGATGCAGGCCTGGCTCGCGCGGCGAGGTGAGAAGGTCATCAGCTCCAAAACCCTTCCGATCATCGATTCCAGCTCATCATGCATCAGCAATTTCAAACTGCAATGCCTTTTTGGCGCACCACACGCCCGCCCGATCCAGCAGCCATGAACACCATGGAGGATGACAGGCAGCAGCCGCAGGGCTCGCAGCAGCCGCCGCTCGAGAGCACGGAGGAGCTGGGCGCGGTGCTGCGGGAGAAGTTCCTCGAATTCCTGGAGGCCTTCACAGAGGCGGACGCCGCCAAGGCGGCCAATGCGCCGGTGCCAGATGACGGCGAGGCGCAGCTGTACTACGTGAACCAGGTGCACGCGATGAAGACGGCGGAGAAGACGACGCTGTTCGTGGACTTCTGTCACGTCGACCTGCACGACTGGGAGCTCGCGCGCACCATCGAGACGGAGTTTCTGCGCGTCGAGACGTACCTGCGCAAGGTGGGACGCAGTTTCCATGCATGCTCATGCATGCCCGCGGCGCTGCGCATGCTGTGGATCGTTTCGCGAATGCGCCTGCGTTTGAACCATGAAGTGTTGCTCGAGACTGCAGCAGATCGCCTCCCGCTGATGCGCTGCCGCAAGGCATGAAGAAGTGAAGCCGATGATTCACTAATGCTGGTTAGATCAGTCAGCCCGGCTACGATGCCCCGTGGATCGATGAAAGGTCTGTGGCCCAATCTGATCAGGCTGATGTCCCATTGCCCTGCCCTCGCACAGGCGGTGCAGGCGCTGGTGCGCAAGCACGAGGAGGCGTACCTGGAGAGCGAGGAGCAGGGCGACCGCGAGTTCTGGGTGGCCTTCTACAACAAGCCGCAGACGCTGCCGCTGCGCGCGCTCAAGACGGGCGCCATCGGCCACCTCACCTGCTTCAAGGTGAATCTATCATTTTTCAGTGCTGGATCGGTGCTCAGCTGAGCTCACTGTCACCTAGAGGCTGCCTTCTGCGATGGTCGGCAATCATGCCCTCCACCTGCATCGTCAATACCGCAACGATAGCAACAGCATGTCTACAGGCATTGAGGACATCATGCAGACAGGCAGGTTGTGCACGGCCTCCAGCGCATGCTCTGATCCTCCAACCCAGTTGCCGTTGATCCAGGCACCTGGAGGCGCCGTCCTCAATCTGTCTCCTTCAATGCAGGGCACGGTGACGCGCAGCAGCGAGGTGCGGCCGGAGCTATACCTGGCCACCTTCAAGTGCCTGGAGTGCCAGGCGGAGGTGGCCAACGTACAACAGCAGTACAAGTTCACGCAGCCGCTCATCTGCCCCAACCCCACCTGCGGCAACCGGTGTGTGTCCCATTTTTCATGAAGTCGCGATGGAAATCATGCTGTCAGCATCCGTAAATGCGTGCCTGCGCGGCTGCAAGGTCGCCTCAAATGCTTCGCAGCTGTCGCTGGCCGCCCGAGTGGACTTTGCATCTGCTTGCTCAACTGCTCGACCTTCTGCGCAAGCCACCTCCCTGAACGCGCTCTTCAATGCCATTTTCTGCAGGAAGTCATGGGTCCTGGTGCGGGAGAAGAGCACCTTCGTGGACTGGCAGCGCGTCAAGGTGCAGGAGCTATCGGACGAGGTGCGTCAATATGCTTTGCCCAGGCGATGGGGCCAGAGCTTGAACGAGCAATTCTGCACCGGGGGGACCTTGCAATGTCAGCAGGCTGCTGCCACAAGACAATTGCTGGAGTGTGAACACCTGCGCGGCAAGCTTGTTCAATTAACCAAGCCCCGAGGCTTGGAAAACATCCCAGTCGGCTGGCCATGGCCATCATCCCTTCCCACTCGCAACAAAAGTCCTTTGCCGGCGCAGGTGCCGGCGGGCAGCCTGCCGCGCACGATGGACGTCATTCTGCGCAACGACATCGTGGAGGCGGTGCGCGCCGGCGACAAGGTGGAGTTCACCGGGGCGCTCATCGTCGTGCCCGACATCTCCGTCGCCACCGCGCCTGGCGAGCGCGTCACCACGCGCTACGGTGCGGCCTCTGAAACCGAGAAACAGAACTACGAACTCAACACAGACTTATCACATCATCCTGCATGCCCGTCTGCGTCTCAATCGGCCAGAGCCAGATCATTCATGGTTTTTCAGTTTCAACGACGCTTTGGACGAATCACGCGCAGGCGGCAGCAAGAACACGGCGGGGCTGTCGGACATGGGAGTGACGGGCATGAAGTCGCTGGGCGTGCGGGAGCTGACCTACAAGCTGTGCTTCGCTGCCTGCTACACCATGGTGCGTGCGCAAGTGGTGGTAACATGCAGCCTGCCTGCCGCTGCCTTTAAACACGCACACAGCACAGTGCAAGAGACTCTCTCCTGCCGCTCCCTGGTCCACATCAGCAGCCTGCTGCGATACTTTGGGCCGTGCATGTTGCTGTGCGCACACAGGGCGCGGAGGGCGTCCGACGGCATCGCCCATCATAAACCGTTCAGTCAGAAAGCATCCCACCCATCACATGTCGCACCCTGCACACAGGGCGCGGAGGCGTCGGGCGGCATGGTCAACATCCGCGCAGACGAGGAGCTGACACCGGAGGAGGTGCTGCAGGGCTTCTCCGAGGCCGACGCCGACGATGTGGTCGCCATGTCGCGCGACCCCCAGGTGAGCGCCAGGTCTGCCCGATATGAATCGCTGCATTACATCCGCCTGAATGTCGCATGTCGCTCTGACGGGTTCAGGCCTGAGTGCGGCTGGCACTGTCTGAAGTGGTGCCACCAACCTGTTCGGAGGGGGAAATT
>JAABUW010001842.1_pt1 | contig 33728 bp, 7 predicted proteins | sample 5560081 | NCBI WGS metagenome assembly JAABUW01 (sample SAMN10711882, study PRJNA513363) | rock metagenome | isolation source: Antarctica rocks | place: Antarctica: Victoria Land, Knobhead sud | reverse complement strand
GCGCGTATATCTATAGTAGTAGTAATGGCCATGTAAACAAATAATCCTGAGCGGCCCTGAGCGGCCCTGAGCGGCCCTGAGAATATTAAGCCGGTATTGAGAATCCTAAATAATCCTGAGCGAGCCTGAGCGAGCCTGAGCGGGCCTAAGCGGGCCTGAGAATTCTTACCTAGCTCTAAGCTATTTTAGCGCTCGCGAGCGGGCCTAAGCGCTCCGAGCAAACCAGGATTCTCAGAGTCGCTTACACTTTTATAGATGTAATAACGGATATAATTAATAAAATCTAAAATACTATTACTATACCTAGGAAAATAAAGAGGCCGAGATAAAATAATAAATTAATAATAATATAAAATACCTCGACTAATAATCCGTTAATATTATTATTATTAAAGAAAGTATTAATAGAGAAAAGCGAATATATTCTTTTTAAAAAGTTTAACGTCTAATACCCTAACTAGAATAATATTAGGCGATATATATATTAAATTATAATTAATTATCTCTTAAAAATAATAAAATCGAGGGAAATAAAACTAGGGTTAATAAAAATATTTATTATATAAAAAGCCCGAGGATATAAAAATATAATCGATTTATTATTCTTTATAAAAAGAGTATACTAGGCTATAAATAACTTTGTAATCCGCGAAGATTTATATTATAACTCCGATTATAAAGCTATTTAAAGGAAAATATAATAAAATATAAAATCCCTTTATTAAATACTAAAGAAAATAAAACTCGAAAATAAAAAAGAGATTAATTAATATTTAAATAAAATAATAGAGGGCTTTTAAAAAATTATTAATTTTATAATTTTATAAACCCTTTTCTACTAAAAAGTTAAATCGTATTAAAATTTTTATTATATTAAAGTTATACTAAAGATTAAAGAGTATATAAAGAAATATAAAAAAACTAAAATATTTAAATAAAAAGGGCCCTTATTATAATAAATAATAAAAGGATATATATAATTTAATAAGCGAAAATATTTTTATAAGAAAAGAATATATATAAAACCTCGTTAAAATTAATAAAAATATAAAAACTCGTAAAATAAAAAAGGGAGAAAAGTAAATATCCTTAAAAACTCCTTTAATTCCTAATAATTAAAAATAATAAAGAGAGAAAGATTAAAAACTTTAAGATAAAATAAAAATCCTATTATAAATTTTATTTTTCTCGCCGCTAACGATAAATTTAAATAATATCGACGGAATAAAATATCTAGAACTAATTAAAATAAACTAAAAGATATTTAAAATAGAAATATATAAAATAATATAATACTTAACCGCCGATAAAATATTAAGAACTAACAAAATCTCTAATTAATTCCTAAGAATTATAATAAAAATAGAAATAATAAATAATATTATTTATTTATTCTAGGTTTACTTTAGATAAAGATATTACCCGAAATATTTTAAAATAACTAATATTATAATTATTAAGAAATTTAAAAAAGACGATTATTTAGAATAAAAATTATAAAAATTAATTATACTCTTTAATATATATAAAAAAATATTAGAAATAATTATCTTTAAAAAGTTAAGTAATTTAATAAAAAATTATAAACTCTTATTATTACAATAAATAAAAACTAGGAGAGAGTATTTAATAGAAATTATATTTAAGACCTTTATAAATATAATATATATAATATAGAATTATAATAAGAATAGGAAGGGAAAGATAATAGATTTATTATTACTAAATATAATAAGGGTATTCGATAATATTTTATATAAAAGACTATTATATAATCTTCGAATAAAAGATATATCGAGTATAATTATTAATTAAATAGTAGACTTCCTATTAAATAAAACTATATTTATAATATTTAGAGGAAAAATAAATATAATAAAAATAATAATAACCGGTATTTTATAAAGATTATTTTATTTATTAAGACTTTTCTAAATCTTTAATATATTATTAATTAAAGAGTTGACTAAAATAAATTTATTAATATAAATTAGAAAATTCATAAACGATATTTATTTACTCGATTATAATAAAAGTATTAAAAGAAAATACACGAATTTAAAGAAAGCCTATGATATTTATTTAAAATAAATAGTTATTTATAAGGCGTGATTTACCCCCTAGAAATATAAACTAGTCTATATATCGCGAACGCCGAAGAATTTTAATATAAAAATAATAATAAACTTCGAGAACGTAGTTATTAAATCTAAAACGAGTATTAGATTTTTAAGATTATATATCGACTCGAAATTAAAATAAGAATTATACCTAGCCTAGTTTAAAGTTAAAGTAACTAATTAAAACTACGTTATAAAGTATTTAATTGAATCGATATAAAGCGCTACCTTCGCGAAATATAAAATAGTATATAATATAATAATTATATTAATATTAATATTCGTAGCTCCGATATAATATTAACTAAATAGGATAATAAAGGTTATAAAAGAATATACGAAGAAATTAATAGTTATTTAAAATAATTATTTAAAGATTATTTTAGGAGTATTTAAAATTACTTTAATTATAATATTCGAAGCTAAAGTAGTAATTATATTAATTAATCTTTATTTAGACCGCGTAATAATACGGTATTAAATAAATCGGGGAATTTATCTAGTAACTTCTATAGGAAATAAACTAATCTAGAATAAACTCTAATATAAAAAGATAAATAACAATAAATACTCTTAATATTAATATTTAAAAAAGAGGCCTAGGTACTTTATACCCTAGGATTTAAAGAATAATATAAGGTGATAACTACTATAAAAAGAAAAAAGAACTAAGTAGATATTATTATAAATATTAAAGAATATTAAAATATTAAAGTTATCGATTAAAGAGTAAAAAACTAAGCCCGTTAATAGTAAATAAATAAATAAAAGAGTTATAAAGCGATAATTCTTATACGGACTATTAACCTAGCGTAGGAAAGAGATTTATTCGGGGATTAATTTAATTATTATAATTAACTCAAGGAGACTAAAAACTTTATAATAATATAATTAAAAAATAATAAAATCGGGCTAAATAAGTTTTAATACTATATAAAAGTATTTATAATACGTAGCGCTAGCTATTAATATAAATAAAGGAAATAAAATATTATATATATATTATTATTTTACCCGGAATTAACTAGGGAGAGGGCGGAGCCAGTAGAATAAATAAATATATACGACTTTAAGAGAATATTAACGTAAATTCTAAATATATATATAACCGCGCGGTAAATAATAAAGACGGGATAACTCGATTAACTCTTTTTTATTATAGAACAACTAGTTTAATCTAAATTATTACTAGAACCTAGCGAGATACCTAGGTCTATAAAGAAGAGGAAGAAGAAGAAGAAACCGTCGACTAAAGAATAGTAAATATTAATTATTTAATAAATTTATAATAAAGCGACCGTCGGGCCTCCGAGATAAATAAATAAAATTAAGAAAACTAAAGCGGAAGAGAAGTTAAGAGAAAGAATAAATTATATTTTAAAATAATTATAACTAAAGATTATTAACTAGTAAAGAGAGAGAATAATTTATTTATAAATTAAAGTTTTTAATTAACGAGGTTTCTCTAATAATTAGTAGGCGCTACTAGTAGCCCTATTAAAAAAGAATTCGCGAAACTCCTTTATTAATTAATTAATTAATTAATTTATATACCTACTCTAGTAAAACTACTTTACTAATAAGGGAGTTCCGCGAATACTTTCCTAGTAAGATTACTAGTAGTTCCTACTAGTCGCTAAAGAAACCTCGTCGGTTAAAAACTTTAATTTATTAATGATTTATCTCCTCTTCTTATTAGTTAGTAGCCGATAATTATAATTATTTTAAAATATTATTTATCCCTTCCCTCCGTTTCCCTTCTACTTTAATTTTCCTAATTTTATTTATTTATCTCGTAGGCCTATAGGCCGCTTTATTATATATTTATTAAATAATCGATACCTACGGCCCTCCGGCCGGCGGTTTCTTCCTTTTCTTCCTCTTCTTTATAGGCCTAGGTATATCGCTAGGTTTTAATAATAATTTAGATTATATTAATTATTTTTTAATAAAAGAGAATTAGCCGAGCTACCTCGTCCTTATTATTTACCGCGCGTTTATACGTATATTTTAGGCCTAGGTTAATATCTTCTTAAAATTATATATATTTATTTATTTTATAAGCTCCGCTTTATCCCTAGCTAGTTCTAAATAAAATAATAATATATACTTTATACTCTATTTCTTTTATTTATATTAATAACTAGCGCTACGGATTATAGGTACCTTTATTCGGTATAAGAATTTATTTAATCCGATTTTATTATATTTTAATTATATTATTATAAAGCTCTTAACCTTCTTTAATTAATTATAATAATCGAACTAGTCCCCGAATAAATCTCCCTTTTAAGCTAGGTTAATAACTTATATAAAAATTATTATTTTATAACTCTTTTATTTATTTAATTATTATTAACGGGCTTAGTTTTTTATTTTTTAATTAATAATCTTAATATCTTAATATTCTTCGACGTCTTCGATTAAATTTATTTAGTTTTTTCTCCTCCTTATAATTATAATTATTTTATATTATTCTTTAAATTTTAAAACGCGAATTACCTAGGTTTCTTTTTCCGTTATTAATATTAAAGATATTTATTATTACCTCCCTCCCCTACGTTAGAGTTTATTCTAGATTCGTATATTTTTTATAGTCGTAACTAAATAGGTCCTTCGATTTATTTAATATTATATTACTAGGCGGTCTAACTAGAGGTTAATTAATACGATTATCGACTCGGCCTCGAGTATTAGAATTAAAGTAATTTTAAATACTTTTAGGACCGTCCTAAAGTAGTTATTCTAGATAATTATTAATTTCTTTATATATCCCTTTATAGCCTTTATCGTTCTCTTTAATTAATATTATATCGGAGCCGTAAACGTTAATATCGGTCTAATTATTATATTATATATTATTTTATACTTCGCGAAGGTAGCGCCCTATATCGAATTAATTAGGTATTTTATAACGCGGCTTTAATTAACCGCTTTAACCTTAATTTAGGTTAGGTATAATCTTTATTTTAATTTTAAATCGATATATAACCCTAAGACTTTAATACTCGCTTTAGGTTCGATAATTACGTTCTTAAAATTTATCGCTATTTTTATATTAAACTTCTTCGTCGTTCGAGATATATAAATTAACTCGTATTTCTAAGGGGTAAATAACACTTTATAAATAACTATTTACTTTAGATAAATATCGTAGGCCCGTTTTAAATTCGTATAATTCTTCTTTATACTCTCGTTATAAATAAGTAAATAAACGTTATCTATAAATCCTCCGACCTATATTAATAGGTTTATTTTAATATACTCCTCGATTAATAACGCGTTAAAGAATAAAAAGAGTACCGGTAAAATAAACGATCTTTATAGAATACCCGTTATTACCTCCTTTACTATACTCGTTCTTCCTTTAAATATTACGGATATAGTCTTATCTAATAGAAATTTTATTATCTAGTCGATAATTAGGCTCGGTACGCCTTTTATTTATAAATCGTATAATAACCTCTTATATAAAATATTATCGAACGCTCCCGTTATATTTAGTAATAATAGGTTTATTATCTTTCCCCTCCCGTTCCTATTATAGTTTTATATAATATATACTATATTTATAAGAGTCTCTAGCGCGGTTTCTATTAAACGTTTTTATTTAACTCTTATTTATTATAGTAGTAATAATTCGTATTTCTTTACTATATTATTTAACCTTTTAGAGATAATTATTTCTAGCGCTTTATTAAATATATCGAGGAGTATAATAGGCTTATATAATTTTAGCTCTAAATAATCGCCTTTTTTCGATTTTTTAAAAATTATTATATTAACCTCTTTAAAATACCTTAGGTAGTATCTTTATCTAAAGTAGGCCTAGAATAAATAAATAATAATATCTATTACTTCCGTTTCTATTATAGCTTTTAGGAATTAATTTAAGATTTTAATTATTCCTAATATCTTATTAGTAGTTAAGTATTATATTATTTTATATATTTTTATCCTAGTTATTTTTTAGTTTATTTTAACGGGCTTTAAATACCTTATTTTATTAATATTACCTAAATCTACCGTTTATAAAAGGGGAAATAATACTCTTTATAAGGTTTTTATTTTACCCTCGAAGTCTTTAACTTTTCCTCCTCTACCGTCTTTAATAATTAAGAATTAAAGAAGTTCTTTTAGGTAGTTATTTTTCTCCTTTCTTTATCTTATAAACTTTTATACTCCCGTCGGCTTTAGCGAGGCTTTATATATACTCTCCCGTTAAAATTTTTTTTTTATTCTTCGAATTATATATATTCTCTCGTTATTTATTATATCTAGGGCCTCCTCCGTTCTAGTATTTCGACTTTATTTATACTCTTTTATATATTCCTTTACCTTTAATATAATATTAATATAATAGGAGTTTTAATAAGATTTAGTTTTTTAGTATAAATGGGCCTATAGGATTATAAACTCGATAATTTCTTAAAAGCCTCCTATTATCTTATTTAAATATTAATCGATATCTTCTTTATTTTTAGACTTTAGCTTCCCTAGCGCCTAATAAAAGAACTTTATACCTTATTATATTTCCTTTTAAATAGCGTTATCTTTAATTTTCTTTTAAATATACCGAGTATATAATATTACCCTTTTTTATATTTACTCGAATTTTATTATTACTAGCCTATAATCGGAGTTATAGTATAGGTCTTCGCGGATTATAAAGTTATTTATAACCTAGTACGCTCCTCTCGTAAAGAATAATAAATCGATTATATTTTTATATCCTCGGGCTTTCTATATAATAGATATTTTTAATAACTTTAATTTTATTTCCCTCGACTTTATTATTCCTAGGAGATAATCGGTTATAATATAATATATATATCGCCTAGTATTATTCTAGTTAAAGTAGTAAAGGTTAAAGTCTTTTAAAAGAATATATTCGTTTTCCTCCGTTAATACTTCCTCTAGTAATAATAATATTAACGGATTATTAATCGAGGTATACTATATCGGTAATAGGTTATATATATTATAGATTTATACCTTTTTATAATAAAAGATTCCTCGATTAATAACCTCCTTCTCCCCGATTTTATCCGATCGAGATTTCTTTTTATTTCTTCGCTCGTTTAATATAATCCTTATAGAGTATAGGTCGCCTTTATAATAGATTAATTTTTAACTACCCGTATCGATTCTTTTATTTATATAGAAATATATACGGGCCTTTAGGCCTCCCTTATATACTAAATATTAATAATTAATACTATCGTTATATAGCGCCTAGGTAGTAGGATTCTAACTAGGCTCCTAAATAATTATAGTATTAATATCTTTAATTTACTCGTTTTAGAGTAACCTTATTATTAACTTCGATTCCTTTTTAATATTATATTATACGACTTTAAGTTAGGTACTATAATTTATTATATATTAATATTATATCCGTAAATTCCTCGTTTATTTCTTAGTTACTTAATAGTATTAATTCTGGCCGGTTTTTATCTAGTTAATCGAACGCTATTATTAGGAGATTATTTAGAATTTAGAGGATTATTTATTTAAATATTATTATTAGTCTATTATTTTATCTCGGCCTCTTTACTTTCCTAGGTATAGTAACCGCGTCTTAGATTTTATTAATTATATCCGTTATTATTTTCCTCTTCCTTATACCCCTAGCCGGTACTAGTATAAATTTATTACTAGTTAATTATACCTAGGAGCTTAAGGTTATTATCCTCGGTAATATTATAAACTACCTAGGTTTATTCTCTAATCTTTATTAGATTCGGTATATCTTCTTTTATTTAACTAGGTACGTTTTACTCTAGGATTTATAACGTTTAAAATAAACCGTATAACGCTTTTCCTTCGGGCTTTCGGTATTATATTCGTATAATTAATAAGATTCTATATATATCCCGTATTTAGGCTAGCTTTTATAAATTAGGGTTATATAATTATACTCTTAGTAGTTAAAGTATTACCTCGGGTTACTTATTCTCTCCTATCTTTTATATAATAATAGTTATTCGCTTTCTAGGAACCCGTCCGCTATTAATTTATTTATTATATTTAGGTCCGGGATCTTAAGAAAGAGTATTAAATATTTTTTTTATAACCGTATTCGTCTAGCTTAAAGGCGAATCCTAATTATTTTATATTTATAATATCTAGTCCCGGGTATAATTTATAATTATCTTTCTTTAATATCTTTATCGCCGTTTTTTAATTATTTATATCGACGGCCTCCTTCCTTACGTTATATATTATTATTATATAGTTTTATCTTAATATTCTCGCCGAGGGGTTAATATTTTTTATTTATTTAATTACTTTCTCTAGCTCTTATTTTACCTCTATCGTTATATAATATAAAACGAAGTCTCCTTTTATTATTTATTTTACTCCGATAATCGACTCCGCTACCGAGTAAACTCCGTTCCGGAATATTTTAATTAATTAAGAGTTAATTACCTTCTTAAATTATCCTTTAACCTTAATATTATTTATCCTAATTATTAACTACTTCGCTTTCGCGCTAGTCGTTATTACCGGGGGAGAGGGGTTCGTTTTAATTATATATCTCGATAGAATAAATATATATCTACGGATAATATTAGCCTAGCTTTATATTAATAATATAAGTATACTCCTCGCTCTGAATTTCTAAACTTTTTATTTTAATAAATATATTTAGGCCTCCTAGAGTCTACGCTCTTCTATTAATTCTTATATATAATTAAGAATTATTCCTAACGCGATCTACGTTAATTATAACCCGCGGTATATTATCTACTATACCTCCTTATATTCTATATCTTTTATAACCTTTATTATAATTATTATTAATTTTTCTAAAGTTTTTATACCCCCTTTATACCCTTTTATTTAATTACCCGTCTCGTTTTATTATTACGATATCTTCGTTACGTTAGAACGCGCTAGTAGCCTACTCTCTACCCTAGTATTTTAAGTCCTATCTTTACTACCTTTATTCCCTTTTATCTTAACTAACTTCGTAACTCTTTAAGGTAGTGAAATCTTATTAGCCTAACTTTCGTCTTCTATTCGTAGATAATAGATCTATTATCGTTAATAAGATAGTATATTAACTCCCTTATTAATAGAGTAGTTTTACTAGAGTAAATATATAAATTAATTAAGTAATTAACTAACGACGAGATTAATAACGGGGTTAATAATAATTTTAAAATTTATATTAAAATCAAAATCAAAACTACTAAAATTATAATCCGATTTAAAGAACGATTTAATAATATTCTTAAATAATAAATTAGATTAGAAGATATTAATATATAATAAATATTAAATACGTATATTATTTATAATATAATAAATTATTTCTTTAATCTTTTTTAAATACGTAATAATCCGAATTAATAATTAAAACCCTATTTATATTACACTAACGAGATCGGATTTATTAGATTCTATTATATATATAAGTCTTAACGGACTCTTTATAATATACGGTTCAATAACGAAACGTATTTAAAGAGTTATATAATTAATAATAAAGAAGTAAAATCTTAGTAATATTAATATACTCGCGATATAGTAACGGAACCTAATAATATTAATTACGTATCTTTATAAAATAAAGTATAACGAACCGGTAGATAAAGATAATATAATATATAATTATAACTATATATTATATTTAGGCGGTTATTATAAGAGAAGTTATTATAGCCGATATATTCTAAATAATATAATTAATAAGTTTATTAATGAGTCGCGAAAAACTACGAGTACTCGGCGATTATTAAATAAGGAGTTATAATAAATATCTAACGAATCAATATTATTAAAATATCGAATTATAATAACGAGATATTATTATAATACGCGTACTCTATTAAATAAAGTAAAATAAGAATTTTAAAAATTAATAATTAATAATAATAATACGTATATATAGTTCTTTTTAAATAAGATAAATATAAATAAAACTAATATTAATAAAGAAAAGAAGTTATTATATTTATATTTAAATTAAAGAAAATTAAAATGAAAATTTAAAAAGAAAAACTAAAATATATTAATTTAAACTCTTATATCGAAATATATATAGGAGGTTTATATTTATATTATAAATAAATTCATAGAAGTTACGCTATTAATTAATTAATTAACTCGAATATTAAGAGTATATAAAAATATATATATAAGAAATTAATATAATATTATTAAAGAAATAAACTACTAAGGGCGGAGGCCGAAGTTATAATTAATATTAAAACTTATTATTATTATACGATTTATTGATAGACTCTTTTCGGAATTATTTTATAAAATTTAGAATTTCCTCGAATTTTTACTAATCGATAATTTATTTATCGCCTACCGAGTATCGTAAACGAATATTTATTATAAACGAGTTTCGTTTATTTATAAATAAAGTAAATTAGGATATTTAGCGAGTCTACGAATTATTTAATTAATTTCTAAATTTAGATAAGAGTTTAGTTATAAAGTTATACGAATATATTTCGCTTAATTCGTTATAAACGCGCCGAGTATATAAACTCGTATTACGTATATATATTAATAATATTTATTTTAAAAATATTTTTCCCCTTTTTCGTCTAATAAATTTAAAGAGTTTTAGCGAGTATTTATTAATATATATATTAATAACTATTAATTTAGGCGAATATATACTATTATATTTCCTTATAAAAGTATAAAAGTAATATATTTATACTTTATCTTTAAATTATATATATTGATTTTATAATATTTTATCCGTTATTTATTCTACTAGGTATAAAGAGTTTTATAAATAATTATTATAAATAAAAAGAGATAACTACGGGAGATAATTAATCTTTTATATTAATATTTATCGAGAAATATATATTTTATTTATATTATTTCTTTCTTTCTTTTCCTTTATTTTTTTATAAGTTTAAAGGATTTTCTTAAATATTTTAATTTTTAGATTCGGGGCGAATACCTTAGAGAGGGAGATAATTATTATATTATATTAAAATTAAATCTTAATAACTAAGATTCGAGTTAAAGACTATATATATAATATATAATCTTTATATTAACCTTATTAATACATTAATGTGAATAATAAGTAATGAATATTATAATTAAATACGTTATTATATAGTTAGTTATTTACTCATAACTCTTAAAGTTCTTTAAAGATTAATTCTTCTATCGAGTAATAGAGATCTTTACTAAGTTTATATATCTACTTTCATATTATTATATATACTTTAAATATTATAATTTAATAGAGTAGGATACCTAGAACTAGTTAAAATAAAATAAGAAATATCTAAAATAGAAATATATAAAATAATATAATACTTAGCCGCTAATAAAGCGCTAGGAATAATTAGAATCCCGAATCGATTTTTTAAATTATAATAAAAATAAAAGTAATAAACGTCGTTATTTATTTATTCTAGATTTATTCTAGATAAAGATATTACCCGAAATACTTTAAAGAGATTAATATATAAATTTTTAAAAATCGAAGAAAAGCGATTATTTAAAACTAAAAAATATAAATTTATCCTATTTCTTAATATATTTAATAAAATAATAAAAGTAGTTATCTCTAGAATAATATAATGAAAAAATACGAGTTATTATTACTATAATAAATAGGGGTTATATAAAAGTATTTAATAAAAACCGCGTTAAAGACTTTTATAAATATAATATATACGATATAGAATTATAGTAGGAACGGGAGGAGAAAAGTAGTAAACCTATTATTATTATTAAATATAATAGGAGTATTCGATAATATCTCCTATAAAAGACTATTATATTAATTAATTAATTAATTTATATACTTACTCTAGTAAAACTACTTTATTAATAAAGGAGTTCCGTGAATACTTTCTTGATAAGGTTATTAATAGTATTTATTAACTACTAAAGAAACCTCGCCGGTTAAAAACTTTAATTTATTAAAAACTTATTTCCTTTTTTTATTAATTAATAACTGATAATTATAATTAATTTAAAATATTATTTATTCTTCCCTCCGTTTCTCTTTTATTTAAGTTTCTTTAATTTTATTTATTTATCTCGTAGGCCTATTAACCGCTTTATTATAAATTTATTAAATAATTAATACCTACGACCCTTCGGCCGGCGGTTTTTTCCTTTTCTTCCTCTTTTTTATAGATTTAAGTATATCGCTAGATCCTAATAATAGTTTAAATTATATTAATTATTCTTTAATAAAGAAGAATTAATCTAGTTATCTCGTTTTTATTATTTACCGCGCGGTTATATATATATTTTAAACTTATATTAATATCTTTTTAAAATTATATATATTTATTTATTTTATTAACTCCGTTTTATCCCTAGTTAATTCTAGGTAAAATAATAATATATACTTTCTATTTTATTTCCTTTATTTATATTAATAACTAGCGCTACGGACTATAAATACCTTTATTTAATATAAAAATTTATTTAATCCTATTTTACTATATTTTAAATATATTATTATAAAGGTCTTAATCTTCTTTAATTAATTATAATAATTAAATTAATCCTCGAATAAATCTCCCTTTTAAGCCGGGTTAATAATTTATATAAAAATTATTATTCTATAACTCTTTTATTTATTTATTTATTTAGTTATTATTAATAGGCCTAGTTTTTTACTTTTCAATTAATAACCTTAATATCCTAGTATTCTTCGATATTTTTAATTAAATTTATCTAGTTTTTTCTCCTCCTTATAATTATAACTATTTTATATTATTTTTTAAATCCTAAGGCGCGAAGTACCTAGACTTTTATTATTATTATTAATATCGGAGGTATTTATTATTACCTACCTCTTTTATACTAGAGTTTATTCTAGATCCGTATATTTTTAATAGTTATAACTAAATAGGTCCCTCGGCTTATTTAATATTATATTATTAAATAATTTAATTAAAGGTCGATTAATATAATTATTAATTTAGCCTTAAATATTAGAATTAAAATAGTTTTAAATACTCCTAGGACTATTTTAAAGTAGTTATTTTAAATAATTATTAATTTCTTTATATATCTCTTTATAACCTCTATTATTCCCCTTAATTAGTATTATATCGGAGTCGTAAATATTAATATTAATCTAATTATTATATTATATACTATTTTATATTTCGAGAAGGTAGTACTCTATATCGAATTAACTAAGTATTTTATAATACGACTTTAATTAATTACTTTAACTTTAATCTAGATTAGGTATAATCTTTATTTTAATTCTAAATCGATATATAATCCTAAAATTTTAATATTTATTTTAAGTTCGATAATTATATTCCTAAACTTTATTACTATTTTTATATTAAACTTCTTCGGTGTTCGAGATATATAAACTAGCTCGTATTTCTAGAGGGTAAATAATATTTTATAAATAATTATTTATTTTAAGTAAATATTATGAGTTTATTTTAAATTTATATAATTCTTTTTTATACTCTCGTTATAGACGAGTAAATAAATATCGTTTATAAAATCTCCGATTTATATTAATAAATTTATTTTAGTATACTTCTTAATTAATAATATATTAAAGAATAAAAATAGTATCGGTAAAATAAATAATTTTTATAAAATATTTATTATTACTTTCTTTATTATACTCGCTTTTCCTTTAAATATTATAAATATAACTTTATCCGATAAAAAACTTATTATCTAGTTAATAATTAAACTCGGAATACTTTTTATTTATAAATTATATAATAGTCTTTTATATAAAATATTATCGAATACTCCCGTTATATTTAATAATAATAGGTTTACTATCTTTCCCCTCCCGTTCCTACTATAATTCTATATAATATATACTATATTTATAAGAGTCTTTAGCGCGGTTTTTATTAAATACTTTTATTTAATCTTGATTTATTATAGTAGTAATAATTCGTACTTCTTTATTATATTATTTAATTTCTAGAAATAATTACTTCTAGCGCCTTATTCAGCGTATTAAAGAGTATAATAAATTTATATAATTTTAACTCTAAATAATCGCCTTTCTTGAATTTCTTAAAAATTATTATATTAATTTCTTTAAAATACTTTAAATAATATCCTTATTTGAGGTAAATCTAAAATAAATAAATAATAATATTTATTATTTCCGTTTCTATTATAATTTTTAAGAATCGATTCGGGATTCTAGTTATTTTTAATATTTTATTAATAAATAGGTATTATATTATTTTATATTTTTATCCTAATTATTTTTTAATTTATTTTAATAAATTCTAGATATTTTATTCCGTCGATATTACCTAGGTCTACCGTCGGTAGAGGAGGGAAAAATATTTTTTATAAAACTTTTATTTTACCCTCGAAATCTCTAACTTTTCCTCTTTTATCGTTTTTAATAATTAGGAATTAAAGAAGTTCTTTAAAATAATTATTTTTATCTCTTTTTTATCTTATAAGTTTTTATACTCTCGTCGACTTTAATAAAACTTTATATATACTCTTTTATTAAAAAATTATTTTTATTTTTTAAATTATATTTTTTATTATTATTATTTATTATATTTAGGGCCTTCTTTATTTAGGTATTTTAATTTTATTTATATATCTTTACATATTCCTTTATCTTTAGCGTAATATTAATATAATAGGAATTTTAATAAAATTAAACTCTTTAATATAAATGGGCCTATAAGATCGTAAAATTAAAAATTTTAAAAAGCCTCTTATTATCTTATTTAAATATTAATTAATATTTTTTTTATTTTTAAACCCTAGTTTCCTTAATATTTAATAAAAAGATTTTATACTTTATTATATTTCTTTTTAAATAATATTATTCTTAATCTTCTTTTAAATATAGCGAGTATATAATAATTTTTTTATATTTACTCGAATTCCGTTATTATTAGCCTATAATCGGAGTTATAATATAAATCTTTATAAATTATAAAGTTATTTATAGCCTAATATACTCCTTTTATAAAAAATAATAAATTAATTATATTTTTATATCCTCGGGCTTTTTATATAATAAACGTTTTTAATAATTTTAATTTTATTTCCTTTAACTTTATTATTCCTAGAAGATAATCGGTTATAATATAATATATATTTTATTTAATATTATTCTAGTTAGGGTAGTAAAAGTTAAATCTTTTTAAAAGAATATATTCGCTTTCCTCCGCTAATACTTCTTTTAATAATAATAATATTAACGAATTATTAACTAAGATATACTATATTAATAATAAATTATATATATTATAAATTTATATCTCTTTATAATAAGGGATTCCTCGATTAATAACTTTCTTCTCCTCGATTTTATCCGATCGAGATTCTTTTTTATTTCTTCGCTTTTTTAATATAATCCTTATAGAGTATAAATCGCTTTTATAATAAACTAGTTCCTAATTATTCGTATTAATCTTTTTATTTATATAAAAGTATATACGGGTCTCTAGGCCTTCCTTATATATTAAATAAAAATAATTAATACTATTACTATATAATACCTAGATAATAGGGTTTTAACTAGGTTCTTAAATAATTATAATATCGATATTTTTAATTTACTCGTTTTAAAATAATTTTATTATTAATTTTAATTCCTTCTTAATATTATACTATACGATTTTAAATTAAATACTGTAGTTTATTATATATTAATATTATATCCGTAAATTCCTTATTTATTTCTCGGTTATTTAGTAGTATTAATTCTAGCCGGTTTTTATTTAATTAATCGAATATTATTATTAAGAGATTATTTAAGACTTAAAGAATTATTTATTTAAATATTATTATTAGTTTATTATTTTATCTCGGCCTCTCTATCTTTTTAAATATAATAATAATATTTTAAACTTTATTAATTATATTTATTATTATTTTCCTCTTTTTTATACCCCTAGTTAGTATTAAAATAAATTTATTATTAATTAATTATACTTAAGAGCCTAGGGTTATTATTCTCGATAATATTATAAACTACCTAGATTTATTCTTTAATCTATATTAATTTAATATATCTTTTTTTACTTAACTAAATATATTTTATTCTAAGATTTAGAATATCGCGTAGCGCTTTTCCTTCGGGCTTTTAATATTATATTTATATAATTAATATAATTTTATATATATCCTATATTTAGGTTAGTTTTTATAAACTAGAGTTATATAACCGTACCCCTAGTAATTAAAATATTATTTTAAATATTTATTCTCTCCTATCTTTTATATAATAATAATTATTCGTTTTTCAAAAACCCGTCCGTTATTAATTTATTTATTATATCTAGGTCCGGGATTTTAAGAAGGACTATTAAATACTTTTTTTATAATTATATTTATCTAGTTTAAAGACGAATCCTAGTTATTTTATTTTTATAATATTTAATCTTAATTATAACCTATAATTTTTTTTAATAACTTTTTTTTTAAATTATTTATATTAATAGCCTCCTTCTTTATATTATATATTATTATTATATAAATTTATCTTAGTACTCTCGCCGAGGGGTTAATATTTTTTTGATTTTTTCTTCTAGCTTTTATCTTACTTTTATTATTATATAATATAAAATAAAGTCTTCTCTCGTTATTTATTTTACTCCGATAATCGACTCCGTTACCGAGTAAACTCCGTTCCGGAATATTTTAATTAATTAAGAGTTAATTACTTTCCTAAATTATTCTCTAGCCTTAATATTATTTATTTTAATTATTAATTATTTCGCTTTCGCGCTAGTCGTTATTATAGGGGGAGGGGGATTCGTTTCGGCTATATATTTTAATAAAATAAATATATTTCTATAAATAATATTAACTTAATTTCATATTAATAACGTAGGTATACTCTTTACTCTAAATTTTGAATTTTTTTATTTTAGCGATTTTATTTAGGTTAGTTAAAATATATATTTTTCTAATAATTTTTATATATAATTAAAAATTATTCTTAATATAATCTATATTAATTATAGTTTATAATATATTATTTATTATATCTCTTTATACTTTATATCTTTTATAGTCTTTATTATAATTATTATTAATTTTTCTAATTTCTTTTTATATCCTCTTATTTAATTACTAGTCCCCTTTATTTATTATAATATCTTCGTCGCGTTAGAACGCGTTAGTAATCTATATCTACTCTTTACCCTAGTACTTTAAATTTTATCTCTATTATTTTTATTTCTTTTTATCTTAACTAATTTCGTACCCGTCGATAATACGACTCTAAAAGCGATCAAGGCGTAATTTGATTAGATTCAAGATCTAGAGTTTCTTCGGTTCGCCAAATATAGTAATTATATCTTTATTTTAGACTACTATATAATCTTCGAATAAAAAGTATACTGAGCCTAATTATTAATTAAATAGTTAATTTTCTATCGAGTAAAATTATATCTATAATATTTAAAGGAAGAACGAGTATAGTAAAAGAAATAATAACGAGTATTTTATAGAGGTTATTTATTTTACTAATACCCTTTCTATTTTTTAATATATTATTAATTAAAGAGTATATTAAAATAAACTTATTAATATAAGTTAAGAGATTTATAAATAATATTAATCTACTCGTTTATAACGAGAGTATAAAAAAGAATTATACGAATTTAAAACGGGTCTACGATATTTATTTAAAATAAATATTTATTTATAAAGTATCGTTTACCCCCTAGATATATAAACTAGTTTATATATCTCGAATACTAAAGAAATTTAATATAGAAATAATAATAAATTTTAGGAACGTAGTTATTAAATCTAGAATAAATATTAGAGTTTTAAAACTATTTATTAATTCGAAGTTAAATTAAAATTACATTTAATCTAGATTGAAATTAGAGTAATTAACTAAAGTATTATTATTAAATATTTGATTAATTCGATATAAAACGCTAGCTTCGCGAAGTATAAAATAGTATATAATATAATAATTAGTATTAATATTAATATTTACGGCTCCGATATAATATTAATTAAAAAGAATAACGGAGGTTATAAAGAAATATATAAAGAAGTTAATATTATAGTAGTTATTATAATAAGGTAGAAAGATAGTTTTATTAATTATACTTTAGATAATTAAATACTAGAGGTTTACTAAGACTCTAATAAACTAGTTAACTTATAATAATATTAATAAATAAGAAAATATAAACGCCCTCGCTTGTATAGGTATAGTAGAAAAATAGTAAATATTGAAAAACTTAGTTATAGTAAGCGCCGAAGGCTCTTACGAATTAATATTAATAATAGGGGAAATAAATACCCGATATTATAATACTCGATATTATTATTATTCTAAAGCCTTCCTAGGCTTTCTACGCCGTAGTATAATTAAAGCCTTCGGTAGTTACTTCCGTAGTTTATTATAAATCCTTACTTTATAATTTTAAATAAACTTTAATATATCGTTAAAATTTACTAAGTTATATTAGGAATTATATTAATAACCCTAATCTTTCTATTTTATTAAATATTAGGTTTTTTAAATTATATTATATTTACCTATAATAATCTCGATTTTAAATACGTTATTATATTCCTTACTATTATCCTCGATAATAAATAGCGGATCGTTATCGTCGGTACGGTTATATAGGTTATTAGTATTTATAAATACAAATTATACTATTAATACGATAGGGTGAATATATATAAGAGGTAGAAATTTTAGCCGGTATATTAATAGCCCGATATATTTAAGGATCTCGAAAGGACTAATATATTAAATATATAGTTTAGAATTCGTAATACCTAGTATATAATAATCTATATTAAAGCGAAGGTAGATATTATCTCCCTCGGATAAATTAATAAACTTATATTTCTTATTATAATATAGTTTAGTAAAGGTATTAATAAAAGCGATTAACTCCTTAACCTAGTTTTATTTAAGTTATTATAGTTTATTAAAGTCTTCTATAGGGAGTTTAGCTAGTATTCCTAATATATCCTATATTTTAAAATTATAAGTAATTTTATTAAGGGCTATATTAATAGATTAATTCTTCGAATTATTAAAGAACTCCTAGAGATACGTTAGTATAGTAGTCTAGTTAATAATATCGATATAGGGCTATTAGAAGATATAGAATTTAATAATAATTTCGACGGTTTAATTAATTCTTTTAGACTAGTCGACTATTTAAGGGTAATATAATATTAATATAAATATATTATACCCAAGCTTCTAGAAGATAACTCTCTAGAAAAACGATATAAATTTTAAGTCTCGATTATTTATAATAGTATAGGGAATACCCTAGTTATATACTATTAAAATAGCGAGGACTATATTAATTTATTAAGGAGTTTTTTAGGTCGACTAACTAGGTAGTAATAAAACTCGTTTTAAGAATTTATATATTATAGTAAATAAATAGTCGAAGCCGTCGATAGGCTTTATTAGTAGTAACGCTACTACGAAATCTATTATTATAGTATGAAATAGTACGCTAGGTCTATTAATAGGTAATAGATTATTATAAAGTTTATAATACTTCGTTTAATTAAATTAATATATTAAGTAGTACTCGATATAAGTCCGAAGATACTAAATTAAATACTTTATATAGATCGATATTATAACTCGGTTACAAATACGGTAATAGCCTCTATAATATTAATAATTATATACTAGTTAGAAGATATTCTTTTCGAGTAAATCAAGTATATATAGGCGCTCCCGACCGTTATCGAAATTAATATAATAGATTAGGTTATCGCGAAGACGGAATTATAAACCTATTTTATAAGTCTAATTAGGTACTTCGGTAGTAGTATTATCTACTATATCTTCTTAATAAAGTACTTCGATAGTAACTTTAATAAAGACCTTAATAGCGATTTTAATAATTTTTATAATTATTATAATATTTTCCGAAGTCTTCTATAATAGATTTAGGAGCTTCTTCTACTACTTATTATTTTAATATACTTTAATAAACCGAGCCTTAAAGTTATTAAATATCTCTACGAGGGTAATATAATAAATATTAATAGATTTAGAATTACTAAAGGCTTTATTAAAGACTTCGGTAAATAAAGTGTTAAATATTCTAGGTATTTTAAATATTAAATTACTTTAATTACCTTAAAGCCGTAATAAAACGTCGGGGATAATATTAGACTTTCTAGATTTATACTTTACTACTAGTTTAAATTATAATAAATATTCTAATATTCTAATAAGGTGTAGATTAAATTTATTAATTAATAAAGATAAAAGGCTAGTCTAGCGCGAGATCGGTACCGTAGTAGAATAATTAGTATATAGGACTACGGGAGGTTTCCTAGATAACTCGATTATATATCGCGTTTTCTTAACGATTTAGATAATATTTACTATTTTAAGCTCGGTAGGTTAGTAGTTTTATTTAACTTAATTAAATATTTTATTTAAGAATATAATAAATTATATTAATATTCTAGGGAAGCCTTCCGTAATATTATTTTTAATATAATAAATTATAGTAGCGAACCCCTAAACCTTAGAGGTATTTAAATCTATAAATAATATCCTTTTAAAATTAAAATAAACTAGAAAAAACGGGTATAAAAAAGCGAGTTTAAAGTCCTAGAATAATTTAAATTCTATTTAAGTAGGTTTATAGTATAATTTATTAGATTATACTTTCCTAGTATAACCTACCGAAGCCTTCGGTAGGTCTTTAATTAAAGTAGTTTTATATTATTATAATACTTCCGCCTATTAAATATATTTGGGTATAAAGGATTATAGCTAGCCCGTAAAGTCTAGGAAGATTTCTAATTCTCGTAAAGACCGCGGGAAACTTAGGGTATTAATAGTTATTAACTTTTCTATTAATATTAATAGGTCTAATAAATTAACGCGTTAACCTAGTAAAGTAATCGATAGATATCTCAAAAAAGTCTTCTTCGGGTTAAGATAAATACGGTATTAATAAAAGAGTATAAAGAGTTATTATAAATAAGCTAGGTATTCTAGTAAAGTTTTAAAAAAGATAATTATATTATTAATATAAATCTTAACGAAGTTTCTAAAAGGTCGTAATAACTTATTAATCTATTATTATATATACGGCGGGGAACCCTTATACCCTATAAAAGCGACGTTATATTATTTTTATTTATAATATGAAATAATAGTAAATTTATACCGATTATCTTCCCTAATATTAAATTAATAAAAGTAGTTAATACTATTTATAGTAGAAATATAAGAGTGACCTAAAACTATCGAAATAATATTAAACTATAAGAGTAAAGAGTAGTTATTAAACTCTATAATTTTATTTAAATCTTTAATATTAATTATAATACGGCCCTTCCTATTTATTAGAGTATCGCGCTATATTATAAAGATTAGATAGTTAAACGGGGTTAAATAATTAACCTAAATTATTTTACTTTATTAATAAAGTTTATCGAATATTTTATTAATTACTTCTTTATTTTTTTAGTTAATAGGGTAGACTAGTCGAGGGAAATAAAACTAGGGCTATTAAAAACGTCTATTATATAAAAAGCCCGAGGATAAAAAAGTATAATCGATTTATTATTCCTTACAAGAGGAGCGTACTAGGCTATAAATAACTTTATAATCCGCGAAGACTTATACTATAACTCCGACTATAGACTAGTAGTAACGATATTCGAGTAGGTATAAAAAGGGGTAATACTATATACTCGCTATACCTAGAAGAAGATTAAAGATAACGTTATTTAAAAGGAAATATAATAGGGCGTAAAGTCCCTCTATTAAATACTAAAGAAATTAAAATTTAAAAATAATAAAGATATCGACTAATACCTAAATAAAATAATAAGAGGTTTTTAAAAATTTATTAAATTTATAATCTTATAGGCCCGCCTATATTAAGGAGTTAAATCTTATTAAAACTCCCGCTATATTAATATTATATTAAAGATAAAGGAATATATAAAAGAGTATAAACGAAGTCGAAATATCTAGACGGGGGAGGCCCTAAATATAATAAATAATAAAAGAATATATATAATTCGAAGAACGAAAATATTCTTTTAACGGGAGAATATATATAAAACCTTATTAAAGCCGGCGGGAGTATAAAAACTTATAAAATAAAAAAGAAAGAAGAATAACTACCTTAAAGAGCTCCTTTAATTCTTAGTTATTAAAAATAATAGAGGAGGAAAAGCTAGAGACTTCGAGGGTAAAATAAAAATCTTATAAAAAATATTATTCCCCCCTCTACTAATAGTAAACTTAAATAATATCGATAGAATAAAGTACTCGGAGCCTATTAGAATAAACTAGGAAATAATTAGGATAAAAGTATATAAAATAATATAATATTTAACTACCGATAAGGCGCTAGGAATAATTAAAATCCCGAATCGATTCTTAAAAACTATAATAAAAACGGGAGTAATAAACGTTATTATTTATTTATTTTAAGTCTACTTTAGATAAAAATACTACCTAAGGTATTTTAAAAAAACTAATATAATAATTTTTAAAAAATCGAAGAAAGGCGATTATTTAAAGTTAAATTTATATAGGTTTATTATATTCCTTAATACGTTTAATAAAGCGCTAGAAACAATTATCTTTAAAAAGTTAAATAATATAGTGGAGGAGTATAAATTATTATTATTATAATAAATAAAGGCTAGATAAAAGTATTTAATAGAAACCGCGCTAGAGACCTTTATAAATATAATATATACTATATAAAACTATAGTAAAAACGGGAGGGGAAAAATAGTAAACCTATTATTACTAGATATAGCGAGAGCGTTTAATAACGTTTTATATAAAAGATTATTATACGACCTACGAATAAAAGGCGTACCTAGTTTAATTATTAACTAGATAATAAACTTTTTATCGGATAAGGTTATATCCGTAATATTTAAAGAAAGAATAAATATAGTAAAGAAAATAATAATAAATATTCTATAAAGATCGCCTATTTTACCGGTACTCTTTTTATTCTTTAATATACTATTAATCGAGGAGTATATTAAGATAAACCTATTAATATAGGTCGGAGGATTCGTAGATAATATCTATTTACTCGCTTATAACGAGAGTATTAAAAAAAACTATACGAATTTCGAGCGAGCCTATAATATTTATCTAAGATAAATAGTTATTTATAAAGTATCGTTTACCCCCTAGAAATAAGAGCTAGTTTATATATCTCGAATACCGAAGAAATTTAATATAGAAATAACGATAAATTTTAAGAATATAATTATCGAACCTAGAGTAAATATTAAAATCTTAGGATTATACGTCGATTTAAAATTAAAATAGGGATTATACCTAACCTAGATTAAGACTAGGGCGACTAATTAAAGCCGCGCTATAAAATACCTAGTTAATTCGATATAGGGCGCTACCTTCGCGAAGTATAAAATAATATATAATATAATAATTAGATTAATATTAACGTTTATAGCTCCGATATAGTATTAATTTAAGAAAACAACGGAGGCTATAAAGGGATATACGAAAAAATTAATAATTATTTAAAATAATTACTTTAGGACGGTTTTAAAAATATTTAAAACTATCCTAATTCTAGTACTCGAGGCTAAATTAATAATCGTATTAATTAATCTCTAGTTAGACCGCCTAGTAATATAATATTAAACTAATTAAAGGACCTATTTAATTATAACTATAAGAAATACGCGGATCTAGAATAAACTCTAGCGTAGGAGAAATAAATAACGATAAATATCTTTAATACTATTAACGGAAAAGGAAGCCTAGGTACTTCGCGTCCTAGGATTTAAAAAATAATATAAAATAATTATAATTATAAAAAGGAGAAAAAATTAGATAAACTTAATTAAAAATATCGAAGAATATTAAAATATTAAAGTTATCGACTAAAGAGTAAAAAACTAGGCCCGTTAATAATAACTAAATAAATAGAAGAGTTATAAAATAACGATCTCTATATAAATTATTAACCCGGTTTAAAAAGGAGATTTATTCGGGGACTAGTTTAACTACTATAATTAATTAAAAAAGATTAAAAACTCTATAGTAATATAATTAAAATATATTAAAATCGGATTAAATAAATTTTTATACTTAATAAAAATACTTATAATCCGTAGCGCTAGCTACTAGTATAAATAAAGGAAATAAAGTATAAAATATATATTATTATTCTACTCGGAGCTAATTAGGAATAAAGTAGAGTTTATAAAATAAATAAATATATACGACTTTCGGAAAATATTAACGTAGGTTTAAAATATATATATAACTATTTAGTAAATAATAAAGACGGGATAGCTCGGTTAATTCTCTTTTATTATAGAATAATTAATATAATTTAAATAATTATTAAGATATAACGACGTATCTAGGTTTATAAAAAAAGAAGAAAAAGACAAAGCCATCGGCCGGAGGGTCGTAGGTATCGATTATTTAATAAATTAACAATATTATAAGAAAGTAACGTATAGGTTTATAAGATAAATAAATAAATCTAAAAAAACTAAAGTAAAAAGAAAACGGAGAGAAAGAATAAATAATATTTTAAAATAATTATAATTATCGGCTACTAACTAGTAAAAAGAGGAAATAAATTATCGATAAATTAAAGTTTTTAACTAGCGAGGTTTCTTTAATAATTAATAAATACTATTAATAACTTTATTAAAAAAGTATTCGCGGAACTCCTTTATTAATAAAGTAGTTTTACTAGAGTAAATATATAAATTAAGTTTTAATTAATAATATAAACTTTTTAAATTTATTCTTTAATTTTTATTAAATTCGATATAATTCTTTTTATTAAATTAGATATATTTTACTCTAAAATATATATTATTTAAATAAATAATATAGCGCTTCTTCTTTGGGCTTTTAATATTATATTCGTAAAATTAATATAATTTTATATATATTCTTTATTTAAGCTAGTTCTTATATATTAATATTATATACTTATATTATTAATAATTAAAAGAATAGTTTAAATTACTAACTCTTTTTTATCTTTTATATAATAATAATAATTCGCTTTCTATAAACTCTTCCGTTACTAGTTTTATCGCCGTTATTAAATCCGGGATTTTAAAAAAGAGTATTAAATTCTTTTTATAATTATACTCGTCCGTATTAAAGACGAATTCTAGTTATTTTATACTAGCGATATTTAAACCCGGATATAATTTATAGTTATTTTTCCTTAATATCTTTATTATTATTTTTTAGTTATTCGTATTAATTATTTACTTTTCTATATTATATATCGTTACGACGTAGGTTTATTTAATACTCTCGTCGGAGAGTTAATACTTTTTATTTATTTAATTACCTTCTCTAGCTTTTATTTTACTTTTATTATAATATAATATAAAATAAAATCTCCTCTAGTTATTTATTTTACTCCGATAATTGACTCCGTTATTAAATAAATTTTATTTCGAAATATTTTAATTAATTAAGAGTTAGTTATCTTCTTTAATTATTTTTTAATTTAAATATTATTTATTTTAATTATTAGTTACTTCGCCTTCGCGCTAGTTATTATTATAAAAGAAGGAGAGTTTATTTTAACTATATATCTCGATAATATATATATATTTTTACGGGTAATATTAATTTAATTTCGTAATAATAATAACGGTATATTTCTTGTTTTAAATATTTAAATCTTTTATTTTAATAATTTTACTTAAATATTTTAAAATTTATATTCTTCTACCGATTTTTATATATATTTAAAGATTATTCCTAATATAATTTATATTAATTATAATTTATAAAATATTATTTATTATACTTTCTTATACTTTATTTTTATAATTTTAACTATAATTATAATTAATTTCTTTAATTTCTTTATACTTTATTTATTTTATTTATTTTAGTTATTTTAGTTATTTTAATTATTTTAGTTATTTTAATTATTTTAGTTATTTTAGTTATTTTAGTTATTTTAGTTATTTTAGTTATTTTAGTTATTTTAGTTATTTTAGTTATTTTAGTTATTTTAGTTATTTTAGTTATTTATTTATTTTAGTTATTTATTTATTTTATTTATTTTAATTATTTTAGTTATTTTAGTTATTTTAGTTATTTTAGTTATTTTAGTTATTTTAGTTATTTTAGTTATTTTAGTTATTTTAGTTATTTATTTTATTTTAATTATTTTAATTATTTATTAATTTTATTCTTTTATTATATCTTCGTTATTATATCGGAACGCGCTAGTAGAGTATATTTCTTTTTTATTTTAATACTCGGAGTATTTCTTTTATTACCCGATTTTATTTATTATTTTATTAAATCTTAGTATAAAAATAACCTCTAATACTAGGAGTAATTTTAATTACTCTTACTCGCTAATTTATATCCGTTAATTTATAAATCGTTTTTTTATTTTATTTATATAATAAATAAAATATAATATATATTAATTAATTAATATATATATAAAAATCTAAATATAATAATAATATCGAAGACCTTAATAGTAATTATTATAATTTAAAATATAAATAGTATATTTAAAATATTATAAAATAATATTAAAAATTATTTATATAAATTATTTACTCGTGAGTATCGATTATATTAAAATTAATTATATTATTAAATTATAAATACAAAATATACTTAAAATACTCGATATATATAAATATATATTTCTAGTATTTTATATATTTTCGGTATAAAATACGTAAAGATCGAGGTTTCCGAATTTATTTATATAAATATATAATATTAGAATAAATATATTAGTATATATATTACGCCTTTTAATTTTATTATAATCTTTCGAATATCTTTAAGCTAGTAGACGTAAGATTCTAAATATATACTATCTTATTAATCTATTAAGTATACGGTCTACTAACGGTATCGGATATTTAATACAGTATTTGTATCGCTGCCCGCAATCCTAGCCCTCCGCTAAGGTAGTCTTGCATACGCTAAATACGAACAAGATCATAACACCGTTGTCCTAGCACCTTTAGGAATCGAATCTAATATGATAAGGGATTGAAACCTAGCAAACGACTAGGGTCAGTATAGCGAGTAGATTACTATGCGAGTAGATTACTATGCGAGTAGATTACTATAATATTTTTAGGACTGCATTTTCTATTCTAGACTCATGTTTATCCATCACACATGTCGTCCACATCATCATTGTAGTACCTCATACAGAAAATTGGAGATACCAATTATCAGGCTGCCTCTCCCTCCTAAGTGAGTACATGCTAGCGACCTTTTCGTTGCAGAGAGGCTCGCACATATCCTGCAAATTGTCTTCGAAAGCCTGAAGATTCCGGGACCTCGCTCCCCTGGATCGCCACGTTTCCGGTCGTTGAAGCCGTATTCCTAGAATCTATCGTAATCGAACCTCTACCAGAAGCTGTTTCCCTCCTCATCAGTCATGGATTCAATGTTACCCTGGAAAGCGTGCAGGCAGAAAGGCTGATTGATATTGTGGACTATGACGTGATTATTGGAGTTGCAGGTCATCTCAATATTACAATCGTGATCGAGTTGGACAGTGTAGTAGCGGTTAATGAATTAATAGTCATACGTTTGGTCTTCTTTGAAGTTTCGTGAGTTGCAATAACAATGTGTTTGACTCAAAATGTCGCTATGGTTGATCGGGTGACCGAGGACTGGAAGGGAGAGGTATAGTGCTACGAGAATCGTATTGAGGAACATTGTGTTGCTTACCTCGTCTCTGTCTGTCACTTCCTTCGAATATCAAGCTCCACTTTGAATTGTATAACCTCATGCAAATTAAGAAAAATCAGATCCCGAAGCCATAATCTTTCGAAAGGAAGCTCTGAAAGCTCCCCGACAGCGCCTATTCACCGTGGAATGTTCAATAAGCCAATAATTCGATTTGTATAACTCAATGCACATTCAGGAAAGATAAATTTCTGGAGCCACAATCATTCTGAAAAGATAACGATCGCTTTCCCATGCCACTTATCTACAACGAGGGGCTCGATCAACCAATAGTGAGATCCCAAGACTCGCGGCATGATTTTCATGTATCTATAAGTTGTACATGTCAGCATCAGTCACAATATTGGTAAGGCCTGCGCTTTACTGCTTGCATCCACAACCATATCAAATAGAGAACGGTCTAAAAGGAGCACCTGTGCACACATTCAATTACATCAATTGAGTCATATCATGGGACCTCGTCTATCAAGGGTATACTTTTGTCGTTGAAGACCAACGCCTCCGCCATGCTACACACCAAGACCACCCATGTTTACTGGAAATGCCTTTCCACCACTCGCGCTAGCCAGCTCCAATGCACGAGGTGTTGAGACCTCTTTGGGCTCATCGATCAAGCAGACCTCCGTTCATACTATTACTCTTCTGCCCACCTCCTTTCTCTAAGGGGCTTCTCTTTGCCTTCCTTCGCCCGACTGCCATCGTCTTCCGCTCTCCATGCCCAATACTCGCCAAGTCTAATCTCTGCATATGCAGCATAGTCAAAGTCAATTTGCGATATTGTTGCCTGGATGAGGGCCCAGATACCCCAGTAAAGCCCCGGCACTCCCCGAAATGCATCGATTTCCTCGAAAAGCCGGGAAGCCAGGCCATTGCTCGACATCAGACGAGTATGCGATGCATAGCTTTGTATGTATTCCTCGATGAATGCTCGGCGCATTGACCGTGTGGGGAGGACGCTAAAGTCGCACGCAAATCCACCCCATTCCGCGAAGTGGTTTGCTATGTCGAAGGCAGGGGGCGATGGTACCGCGTATTCGTAGTCAATGAAGGAGACGGTCTCGACTTTGGAGTCCTCTTCTACCGCTGTGCGTGGTTGGACAATCACGTTGCCGCTAAGGAGATCGGTATGGCCGAACACAAACTAGGTTGATGGGTCAGTAACGAGGCCAGGGGCGAAAGATCCCGGAAAGGCTGAAAGCGGCGTACCCCATTTCCCCCTAGCCCAGGTAAGTCCCCCAGGACAGAGGCCGTACTTTCAAGCTCTTTCTGTAGTATGTCTTTGCGTTTTGTTTCGGCCTCGCTCTCCGTTGGTAGGGCGAAAATCCACTTCTGCATAATCGTCCAAACGTTCGGGGTTGGCTTCCGTGGTGTGATAGCGTTTATGGTCTCCAATGAGGGTAACGACTTCGGAACCGAGGTATAGAGCGGCACCTCAGGTCCAGCATCCTGAATAACGGCTGTACTCCCAGCAGAGATGATGGGTAGCGCTGCGTGCCATTGACCCAGCCTGCGTGCGACTCCTCGCCAGACTGGCTCGCGCGTCAAGTCTTCTGAGGTGCACACGCGTCCACGAATGAATTTGTAGATGAGGCCGTTCTGAAAGCGGGCTAGGAGGGAGGGAGCGAGCTCATGTTGGGAGAGTAGAGAATGGGAAGTAGCTTCTTTCTCTCTGTCGATCAGCACTTCGGTGCCCTTCCCATACGCCCTGAGCAATACAGCTTCCTGGTCAACCTGCTCTTCGGTATAGCCAGGCCTCCTCTTGACAGCTTTCAGGAGTGTGTTCGTGATACCGTCGGTAAATCGTATGAATTCGATCTTGCCATCGTCATGTTCCCAATCCGGAAAGAGAGTCAAAATCAGCCTCAAGGCAGAAGTATGTGAATCGGCATTGTGGTATGACAAAGGTATGTGCCGCAGACCCTTGGAGATGCTAGCGTTCGTGCCAGTGGAGGACATAGTGGACGCTCATGAGACTCAATTCTGATCGAGAAGGTCGAAGGCTGTTTAGGTGGGTGGTATCAGTTGGAGTATGCCTTATATATGGCGGTAGGAGTAGGCAAAGATCCAAAAAAGTTCAGGTCCCTGCCCATCATCTGTACCTAGGCAAAGCAAGTTGCTGTATGAGCTACGTACTGAGGGGTCCAATGCCAAGCCTGTCATTCAATTCGGGTAAATTAGTCCTAGAGGGGTCGACACCATTGTACCAGCGCCATTAGAAATCGAACCTACTTTAACAATGTTAAAGTATTGAAACCCAGCAAACGGAAATGTTCCCTTTGCTTACATGGATACCCTCTAAGTCATTACATGGACACCTCCCTATATTTGGCTAGTGGCCGCGGTTTCTGTTTCCTAATCGGCCACACCCCCGTTCTCCGATCTCGAGGTGTGTGAGCTTCGTTAATCTCAACATCATCCAAATGATCTTCATGCCTGTGATCACGTGCGATTGGTGCGCAAAACAAGAAGATGTCGATTTTGGCGCCATAAGTATTCTATGCAGGTCAGCGGCGTTCTCAGTCCTCTACGGGTACTTGGCATTCATCCCGCTTTCTCCTCCAAGCCGGGCCTTTATGGAACTCGCTTCGAGCTTGAACGTGGGAAAACCCGTGCTAAGTGCAATTCCCGATTGGTTCGCTCCAGCTTCATATTGAGATGTACTCTCCGCTTACTTTGGTGTTTCTGTTGATTTAAATATTTCCCAGTTACTCGACTCTCTAGATTTCTATGGATATCTCTTCCTTCCCAGCTGTCAGCTATGGCTTTTGATCAAAGGCTCCCAGAATCTCTTACTTCTGTCGGCTGAGCCCTAGTTATGGTGGTCGAGAGTCCCATGGGCTCTTACTCTCCTTATGCAATCGCGGAATCTCAACCTCCAGAATGGAAACCGGGAGAGAATCTGGCGGCCGCCGCCTTCATTGGTGCATCGCTCTACCTTGTGCCGGACATCAATGTCGCAATATGGCGAGTTTCAAGAAAAGACAAGGTCTATATTACTGGGCAATGCTAGTCGGAGCTTGGGCAGTGAGAGTAGACGCCCTTGGCGTCATACTGAAATACTTGACGCCAAATTCCGGTCATCTCTGGGGCTTCTATACGCTGTGCCTTTTAGCTGGATGGACGACCTATGCTCCAGCGCAACTATTCGTCCTCTACCCACGTCTTCACCTTGTCAACAACATTCCGCAAGTACAGCGATGGATATTGATAATGATCTCGTCGACCCCAATTTTCCTGATCCTCCCGACTTGGATTGTCGTCTGGTAAGGCATTTTTTCGGAGTCTTTTTCCTCCCTTTGATACTATTTTCGAAGTTTTGAAACAGTCTATGGGGTGGGATTGTGGGTTCACACCTCAAAGTTACTCCTGAGACATATGTATTACCTAAAATCCGCCCAAAGAAGTAATGCTGCCTCCGAGATGTGCGCAGGCCAGCCTACGATACAGATCCACGAGTATCCTCAGTTTGGTCGCCAAGAGATGCCATTGTTGAAAGGTACAATCAGATCGGTAGGACCGAGTCTGTCCGATGTTGGTGAATGTGTGGACTTATCGGTCTTAAAGGTTTCACCCTCGTCGAGTGCATCCTCAGTGGAATTTATGTCTGGTCGTTACTTGGCCTACTCAATCTGAAGTCCAGCGTTCGCCAGCGCCGCGTCATGTTAGACCTGATCTACGTGAATATCATAATTGTGTGCTTGGATATTGTAGTGTGTCATACTGATATACTTAAATCGACTCGGGATCAGTTATCCGTTACAAACCTTCAGCTATGCGCTCAAGCTGAAGCTCGAGTTCGTCATCCTGAACCAACTCATGGCTGTCGCAGCTGGTGGTATGCATCGAGAATCAGTTGCAGAGAGGAGGTATCATCATTCCTCCAAAGCCGATGCCTTTGACGCAGAATGTCGTCACTGGGACGAGAAGCCAACCACTGCTGCACCGAATGAGCATCGAACGAGTCGGCCGGATCCCCACGGATCGCCTTACGGGCACTCAGCACGACTTAGCGTACCTGCGCCCGCACTGTCAAAGTTACATCCAATATCCGAGAGCATCCGCATCCTGAAAGGACCGTTACGATCAGTTGGCTCGAAAACACCCAGGTCCGGGAGAACCTGCAGATAGGGATGAAATCTATAGTCATGAAAAGTCGGATGAGAATCTGTTCCGCGGAGAACAAGAACATGTATCTGATGAGTTTCTGGACGATGCCACAGATTCGAACGAAGTGGAGAGAAGAAATACCACGTGAAACTCCAAGCCAGACATTTCCGGGCGAAACATTGCGACCTTCAAAGTCAGGACCATGGGAACAAAGCCTCCACGGAGTCAGACAAGCCGGATATCAAGTCCTCAAATCGATACAACATACGACAGGAGATCAAGAGCGACAGGATTCTAGCAATAAGAGGAGGCTGCCAATGAGGATAACGCTAACGAGGCATATTCCGAGAAGAAAGCGAGATGGGAACGAGGACGACAATGATGATGAAGAAGAAAAAGTTGGTGTGTATATGTGGGAGAGGCGAGCGACATTAGGGTTTGGAAGTCCCATGGTTTAAATCCAAGATTGAGCCGTAAAGCCTTCGGAATTCACTGTATTAGTACATACAGAATGACGTAAGTATTTACTTCAGTAAACGGGGCGAATCTCTAGCTCGGCACATTGTCATGGAAAAGCTGTAGTATTTGAGTGCCTAAGCGACGACCTATCGACAGCTCCAGCACCGGCATCAGCATCAGCATCAACATCAGTATCAGCTGGGATACGGCTTTTGTGTGGGCACCATTCTGTCTCGCCTGTCTACAGTAGAATGCAAAACCACCGAGGCTGGCGCTAAACGGATGGCCCGCGTACCTTATTCGGGTGGGGCAACCACCAACGTTAAATAGAATAAAATAAGGACCCATAATAGGACTATAAACAGGAATATAATAGAGTAATAAACCGGTATATACTAGGTTTATAGTAGGACTATAAATAGAGATATAATAGAATTATAATAGGGTAAATAATAGAGCGGAATTAAAATATATATTATAAAATAAATTATAATAGAGTATATTATTAATTATATTATAAAATATATTATAAAATATATTATAAAGTAGTAATAGAGTAATAATATAATATATTATAAAGTAATAAAAGAGTATATTATAAAGTATTAATAAAATATATTATAGAGTATATTATAAAATAAAAATAAAATATAATATATAATATATTATAAAATAGTAATAAAATATACTATTAAATAAAAATAAAGTATATTATAAAGAAATACTAGAGTATACTCTAAAATAATACTAGAATATATTATAAAATAATAATAGGGTATAATATAAAGTAATAATAAAATATATTATAAAATAATAATAAAATATATTATAGAATATATTATAGAATAATTATAAAGTATACTATAGAGTAATAATTAATATACTATAAAGTATATTATAGAGTATATTATAGAGGAATAATAGAGTATATTATAAAGTAGTAATAAAGTATATTATAATAAAGTAATAAGATATATTATAAAGTCGTAATAAAATATACTATAAAGTATATTATTAGTTTATATATTTAAATATAATAGAATTATATATATTTTTTTACTACTTTATAATATACTTTATTATTATTCTAAATATATTTTATTATTACTTTATAATATATTTTATTACTACTCTATAATATACTTTATAATATACTTTATTACTACTCTATAATATACTTTATTATTACTTTATAGTATATTTTATTTCTATTCTATAATATATCTTATTATTATTCTATAGTATATTTAATAATATACTTTATTCCTACTCTATAATATACTTTATTATTACTTTATAATATACTTTATAATATACTTTATTATTACTCTATAATATATTTA
>JAABUW010001840.1_pt1 | contig 33751 bp, 59 predicted proteins | sample 5560081 | NCBI WGS metagenome assembly JAABUW01 (sample SAMN10711882, study PRJNA513363) | rock metagenome | isolation source: Antarctica rocks | place: Antarctica: Victoria Land, Knobhead sud | reverse complement strand
GGACCACTCCGGCGAACTGAGCAGCATGTTTGTTGATGCGCAGGCATACCTGGCGGGGCTGACGTTTGCGCTGGCGGCTTCGCCGTGCAGCACGCCCGTGCTGGCGACGCTCCTGGCATACGTCGCGACGACAGACAACCCGGGCCTGGGCGGCGGCCTGCTGCTCACCTATACGACAGGGTGCGTGGTGTCCTACAGGGTTTGCTATTGGATAGGGTGCATCTGGCGCATCATAGTTGCTAGTTGTTCGACCAGAAAGCCGCATGGAACACAGCCTGGCCTGGATACAAAACCTCCACTGCTCTTGCAATGCACTCCTGCATCGATACCTCGACTATTGATCCCAAAACATCTTCTGCCATGTATGTGGTGCCGCTGCTGACGGCGGCGGCATTCGCATGGCTTCAGTTCGCACAATCACGTTTCAAGAGTGTGACATCTGACGAAATTCCGTGTAGGTATGTGGTGCCGCTGCTGACGGCGGCGGCATTCACGGGCGCGCTGTCGCGGCTGCTGAGCATGCGCAAGTACTCGGCTTGGGTGACGCCCGCGTCTGGCGTGCTGCTGCTCGCCGGCGGCACGTACGGGCTGCTGTCTCGAACGGTGTTAACATGACGCTTTGCAGCTCAGCCCAAACGAAGTCGAGTGTCAGCGCGAACTTTTGTACACATTTTAAGATGTGTACAAATTTGCACGTGTTGAGGCCGCTGGACAGGTAGACTATTGACATCGTGCATTGGTCTCGCAGCCAGTGCTACAACTAGGTCATCGAAGGTGATGAACCTGAGCGAATCGCAGCTGCAGTAGTCCAAGCTCTGGACAGGATTCCATATGGACAAATTCAGTCAATGTAGCGCCAGTTCAAATGTTGATGTCTGCCTCAGCCAGCGCAGCAATCTCACCGACGCCTCCGTCCTCAGCTCCCAGTGCCTTCATCGCCTGTTTCATGCAACGGGTAGCCTCCTGCAGCTCCAGCAACCTGAACTCGGCGTCTTGAGGCTGTCGCGGGCTGTCGGCGCCCCCACCGGCTTGCTGCGGCCCCGACCTGCATGGGAGCATAAACATCCCCTCTGACACAACGCTGGTAAAATTCAGTTCTGGTACAGTAATAATGTACGGAAAGCTCAGACGATCCGGCACTGAGCCCGCCTGCGCCAGGTTTCGCCTTCTGTTCCGCTGACATTGTCGATGCAATGCGCCAAGCGCACCTGACGCGCCGATTGAACTTCTCCGCCTGCTGCCGCGCCCGGGCGGCGCGCTCGTGCTGGGTGCCCAGAGCCTTCTGCAGCTGAGCCTGCAACGCAGCCAAACACAAGCTCGAGTACAGAGCACCATGTGTGACCATACTACGTTGAATGCCTCTGGCCGGAACAATATTCCGAGCGTTGACGAACGTAAGTCCTACACACCTGTGTCTTCTGAAGGTGGGCGAGGCGCGCCGCCAGCCGCGCCTCTGCGGCGGCCAGCTCGTCCAAGCGCGCCTGCTCGCTGTCCACCTCCCGACCTGACTGTGCGCGCTCCCGCAGCACCACCTGCGGCACATATACCCCAGGGATTGCTCGACTTGTATTGCACACGCCAGCATCTAGAAAAATGTCATAAATACACGCACACCACAGTACGCACACCTTCACACAGCAGTGAGCGTTGAGATGGAGGGGGGGAATTGAGAAGAACCATTGATTCTCGCATGACAGTGTTGTTACATTGTATCATCACATCTAAGAACACACCTGCAGTTCAAACTGCGCCTCCGTCAGCGCCGCCGACACCCGTCGGTCCTCTACCTCCGCCTCGCTGCTGGTCTTCAGCCTGTGTTGCATGGCAGAATGACCCTAGTCCATGGCGGATTGCATGGTATTGTGATTGTGCCTGACTCACCAAATCTCAAACAACCGATCAGCCTGTCGCTGGCAGCAAACGGCGCTCCCTGAACTACACGTTATTATGTTTCACATGCGGGCGGACTGAAACCGGTTTCTTTTTGCAAACATCGGCGCATGCCTTAGCTGGTTCTCCTTCTCGGCGTTGACTGCCAGCATCTCAGCCAGCGCCGGATGCACCAACGCCAGGTCGGCCTCTGCCGCCGAGATGGACGCCTGCAGCGCCGCCGCCTGCCGCTCCAGCTCCGCGCACGCCTGCTGCACAGGATGTTTGAGAGCCTGAGCCGCGCATAACATACCAAAGGTCGAGCCACATGCTGGCGGCAGCGGAAATGGGGATGCATCACGGTCTCGCCTCGCTGTCGTGCGTACAGTGGCGGCAGGCCTGCGCGTACGTTGGCGGCAAGCCGTTCTCTGCTGAGAGAACGACGCGGCTGCAACGGGCAGCTCTGCGAGAGATTGATAGAAGTGCAGCCGTGTGCATGCCTGCTGGATGCTGTTCACAAAAGGCACGGTTCCCAGGATGACATCCCGCTTTCCGTTCCGCACGCACTCAGCGCCACAGCGGCGGCAACACACGATTTCAGTCCCTACACTTGCTTCTCTTTGCAGACTGTTGAAAATGATTGCTTCTGTTGGCAGACTGTGAAAATGGTTGCCTGTTGGGGGCTGTCCTCGGATGGCATGGTGCCCAGGATGACGTCCCGCTTACCGACGAGCCGATCCGCGTGCAGCGAGTGCTGCTGCGCCGCCATACTCGCCTGCGCCAACGCCTCCTTCACGCGCCGGTGCTCCGCCTGCAGCCCCGCCATAAAGTCCTGCGGCAGTATTTGCAAACCGCGTCGCCAGTGCGGTGAGTGTGGAGATGGCTGCTGCGTCGCCGTGCCGATTTGCACCAGCGCCTCCAAAAATCCTGCCTGGGCTCTGCCTGCGGCTCTGCCATACAGTCCTGCGCCGGCAAACATCTCGAAGGCTTCTTTTGATGTAATGTGCACACACTGCATCTGCCGCCGATGCAGCTTTTGTGCTGCGCCGGCGCTTGCCCCATCCGCCTGCTGCCCCGCCAAGAAGTCCTGTGCCAGGCCTGTAGGTGGACTTGGGCAGGCGTGTTTCAGCTCGAAGATGAACCGAGATGGTGGCAGCACCCGCCTCACATGCCGCCACCACATTGCTGCCAGAGGCGTCATGGATGTGGATCCTGGCCTCTGGTGCCCCGCTGTGAGGCACCCGAGCTGCCGCTAGCACGCTCTGCACCTGGCTCCCGCAGTCTTCACACCGCATGCACCACAGTCTTCAACGCAGCAGCATCCCTCATGTTCGTCAGTCCATATACTCACACACCTTTATTTCCAGGCGGCGCTGCGAGATGCTGTCCTGCAGCGCAGCCTTCTGCGCGCCCAGCACCGTGACCGCTTCCTGCTGCCCCGCTTCCGCCGCCTGCTTCTTCTGCAGCTCCAGCGCCAGCAGGTCAGCGGCCACCAGCTTGTTCTCCCGCTCCTGCAGTTTGACGTCAGCATGATAATTCATTTCCGTCAGGAAAGCGTGGAACACAGGAGATGCAACAGCGCAGGGGCTTCCTTGGATGGCGGCCACTAGCTTGTGTTGGCGCTCCTGCAGGTTGGAATGTGTCGGCGGGACTTGTATTAGCGTATTCAACTCAACAGCACAGGCACAAGCGAGGCACTTGAGCATGTCAAAACGGCCGCGACCGAGCAGTGTCATGTTGCGGACCAACATTTGGATGTGCACGGATCTGTCATTGAGCGGTCAAGCGCAGGCAGGTGCCAGGTGCAGGAGCGCCAGAGAGCGTTGGCTCACATTTCTGAGGACGCCAGAGTTGTGGCCGATGCTCTCGATCTCGCACTGCAGTTTCAGCAACGCCTCGCTGCAGCACTGGTTTGTCGTGTGCGCTTCGGCGTTCGAGCGCCGGGTCCGCTCTGCACGTTACTCCATGCATTTGGAGGTCAGCGGAGCTGCTGCAGAGACGACGTCTTTGCGACCAATAGTACACGCCAGCTGGCCACCCAGCATCGTCAATCAGATGCTGCGACGCTTAATTGCAGCACCATGAATCAACCTGTAGATATGCAGCACCAGCAAGGCGCACCCAGGACGGCCTCTGCGGTGCGCAGCGCGGCCATGACGTCCTTTTGCTCCGCCTTCGCGGGCACCAAGGCCTCCCGCGCCGCTGCCAGCGCCGCCGTGAGCGCTGCGCTCTCATCGGCGGAGCGCTGCCCGGAGGCACGCGCCACTCGGTGCTCCGCCGCCGCCAGCTGGTACTGCGCGTTGTACACCAGCTCCTGCTGCCGCACAGCCTGCTCCACGCATGAAACCTTCAATGAGCAGATCAGAAAGCACAAAACCACAAAGCACAGATGATTTTGAGTGATAGAAGCAGGTGCTCCGCTGCCGCCGCCAGCTGGTAAAGCGCCGTACACACCAGCTCCTCCCGCCGCCACCCCGCGCCGCCTGGGGACGCACATCACAAGCATTTTCTACCGCTTCACGCAGCGCTTAACACTGCAAAATATACAGGGCCCTTCATCCTTGGATGCGTACCTGCTCCTGCAGCGCCGCGATCTTGGCGTTGGCGTTGCGCCGCGCGGCCAGGCCGCCGCGGATGCCCTGCTGCAGCTCGTCCTCGCGAGCGCCCAGCCGCGCCAGCGCCTGCCCCTGCTTCACCTCCTGCTCCCTCGCCTTTGCAACGGCCGCCTCGGCGTCAGCCGCGCGCCGCGTCTCGTCCTGTACAGGGTTTAGAATTTGAGTACTTATATTGAGTGTTAGGTGTGTGTTAGCCGCACCAGTGTTGCGCCTGCTTCACCTCCGCCTCCCTCGCGTTTGTGACTGCGGCCTCAGCTTCCGCAGCGCGCCACGTCTCCTCATCTACAAAAATACAGGATACGATTAGAGTGCCTGGGTGTAGGATAGCCGCGGCAGCGTCTGCCCCTCGCTTCACCTCCTGCTCCCTCGCCTTAGTAACGGCGGCCTCGGCACGCCGCTTCGCCTCCTGTATGTTAGTAATACTGAATTTGTTTTCAGTGTTATTTAGGACAGGTGTAGGACAGCAGCGCCAGCGCCTGCCCCTGCTTCACCTCCTGCTCTAACAAGGCCAGGCGACGGCGGCCTTGCCGTCTGCGGCGAGCAATCTCCTCCTGTGATGCCAGCACATGTCGTACCACGGGGTATCTCTGCTGACTCGCTTGGTGTCACAATGTCGTCACGCACAAGCTGTCAAAGCTCCCAAGCAAATTCTGCTGAGGGTTTACTTGCAGCAAAAGCTTGACAGCCACCTACTTTGACGGACATCTCACAGTCATATCTGACCTGGACAAATGCAGCGAGAACCGCTGTCAGGAAACGCACCTGCAGCAGGGCCTCCAATTTCTCATCGCTGGCCCGCAGGTCGCCCAGCTGCGCCGCCCCCGCGGCGTACTGCTCCGCAATGCCGGCCAGCCTGGCGCGTGCGCCCTCCACCCGCTGTTGCTTGCGCTCGTTGGCGGAGCTGCGCCGCAGACAATACTGATGCCAGAGCCGCAGATATATCTCTCTAAAGCGCCAGGCATTTTGCCGTCAAAGCACGTCCACCTATGCCGCTTGCATGTGCGCCCCTAGGCTCTGCCGCAGGGTGTGTGGGGAATCAGATGGACAAGAAACGCCATGGCAGCGGGCCAGCGCCGCAGCGACGACCATGATGGTTGCTGCGATCCAGCATGCACCATGCAGCTTCACCTGGACAGGCAGTTGAGTGAGGAGTTGACGGCCAGCTCCTGGCGAGCCTTGCTGCCCGCATTGGCCTGCACCTGCGCCTCGTCTTCGGCCAGCGCCTGAGCCACTTCTGCGGCGCCGCACTCCCTCCGCAGCTGGTCCAAGACCTGCGCACCAGAAGCGACAAACTGGCTGGGAGGGCGGGGCTTAACACAATGCCAGCTGGACTTTGGCCGTGCGTGTGGGTGCATGATCGTCCCGGAGAACATCAGGATGAATCCTCAGCTTGAAGCGAAGTGTTGGGGGCACTCACTCGGTCAAGCTGCGCGGCGTCGCGTGCCAGCTGCCTGCTGGCGTCCACTGCTGCCAGGTGCTGCTGCCGTTCCTGCTGCAGCAGTTTCAGCGTGTCGTCCAGGTCAGCGGCCGCGGCAGCTTTGGCAGCATTGACCGCATCTGTCGCCTCGCTGCGCCTGTAGAATCTCGGAACAGCGATGTCACAAGCTCCACTCGCCAGTGTTCGAGGCCGGCTCAACTGCTGGCTGATGTGCATTCAAGCCTGGCGTTCCTTCGATCGCTATCTACAGTTGCATGCACGGCTCCTCCAGGCCTGCCGACGCCTTGCCACCAATGTTGGCGTGCACATTTATCTGCCAGCAAATTTAGTTTGCAGACAGCTTGATCAGCAGAGCACGCACCTCCTAAGGGCTTCCACTGTGTCCTCCCACTGCGCCATGAGGCCGCGCCGCTCCGCCTGCAGCTGCTTCAGGTCGCCGGTGGCCTTCACCAGCTCGATCTGCGCCGCCTGCTGCTCGCTGTCCTCCTCCTGCAGCTGCACCCGGGCGGCGCTGACCTGGGTGTTGCGCTGCTCCAGTTGAAGCATGAGCTCCCGGATCTTGGCCACATCCTGTAGCCGTCAGAATGTTCATTCTCGTCAGTGTCAAGCACGGGAGCGACATTGATTGCCAGCAGCGTGTCTGCAGCAGGACAGACAGTCAGCTCGGAAACATGCTGTGGAGAAATGCCAATGTGTCTGGTCAAAACCTTGCCTGCTTGCGGTATTTCTCCAGCGCGAGGTTGTCGTCCTCCTTCTGGTGCGACACCAGCACCCACTGCTGGATCTCCTCCACCTTCCAGTCCGCCAGCAGCTGGAACTGCCCCAGCCGCTCCTCGCCGCGGTAGGCGTCCGCCTGCGCATCCATGTTGATAGTGTGATTTGGTCTCGTGGGTATACCTGTTTTTGCGTTTCTCGGGGTTTTCTTTGCATTCATCGAAGCACATGTACCAGCTCACGATCTAGTGAATAACGGTTGACGCGGCGGGACGGGGGAAAGCACGTGCGCTGGGAGTCAGGGCGCGGGCCGAATGCCACTTACCTGCAGCACGATGCTCTGGTTGGCCAGCGCCGCCGCCTCCTGCCGCGATTGCCGGGTCTGCTCGCGCAGCTGCGCCTGTGGCAAAGACACAAATATGTACATCTTGGAGCTGTCGAGGTAAAGTCCCAAGGCGATGCCAGTGCGAGCACAGCTTCTTTGAACATGACAACCACGGGCAAAGCAAGGCGGTGTCGCCAACAGAGGCCTTGATCGCCACAGCTGAATTGAGACACGTGCGTCAAGCCGCCAAACATGACGCAGCAAATCATCAGTACAAGATTCAAATTCCAGAGCAGGTCCGGCTCACGTCATTTTGCTGCATGATGCGCTGCAGGTGCTGCTCCGTCGCAAATTCCGCCTGCTGCGCCGCCGCCCGCGCCTCGCAGCACCGCAGCTGCAGCGCCAGCTGTCGCAGGTGCTCCGACATAGCGCCCGACCGCGCGTCGTCGTCTGAAAGCCGATCCTTGGCATCGGTGAGCTGGCTCGACAAGCTGTCGATGCGCTGCTGCAGCGCCCAACTGGCGTTGTCCGCCCAGGCCGGCAGCGGCGGGTGCGCCATGGCGACAACTTCTGCAGTGATCGCCTTCAGGAGACCAATCGCCTAGGCCTTGGACTCCGGAGCTGCCGCAACAGGCTGTGCCACCTGCTGCTGCCGCTCTGGCCGGATGATGGCTGCGCTGCCTCCTATTGTCTACACCGTATTTGCTGATGATGTTCGAGCAGGGAACTGCCCCGAGGGCCTCCGAAGCAGGCCGAAATGTGTCAGATAACTCACATCCTTACTTTCGACACATGGCTGACGTTCACGAGTCAAAGTGCGCGATCGACCGGTCTAACTTTTGGAACCACGGAGCGTGCAGTAAGCATATTATCGGACAACAACAACGACCGGGTGCGTCCGATTTCAATGCAAAGTATCGTTTTATAGTCCAATGTTAATCCCTGCACGCTGAATGCCGCACAAGAGAAGCTACCAAATCGGGCGCGACCGAACTCCGACACAAGCGGCAAAACCCTGATCCAGCTCACAGGTTTGCAAGGGGCTGTCTCTTGCAGTTGAAATTTGCTTCCTTCCATTACTTGCGCTGGTCTTATAGCACAGTCAAAGCGCCTTATTCGCTAACGAGCGTGCAGGCCTGAGAAGAGGCTCAGCCTATCGAATAGTGCTGCATGCCGATGGCAATTTGAACTCCACGCATGGAAGCCCTACTAAACTTGCCAACGCGCAACAAAGAGAACTTCTCCAGGTACAAGCAGATGAACGCCAGGCAACCGGCAGCACTCCAGAAGCAGGTGAGTACATCCACCATGCATACCACCCCTGTGCGAGCGCCCAGCACCTCTGACAGGCGCTTCGCCGCGCAGGAGACTTCTGCGCTACCGAAGTTCACGCCGTATACCTCCTCGAGCGACCTTCCGAGCATGCAAGGTGAGGCTGACCTGGCATGGCGAGGCGCCCATGTGGCGGACAGCATTTGGCGGTGCTATGAACCAATGTCACTTTGTGTCATGTGCTTGTGTCAAACAAGCTGTGCATGCCAATTTACTTGCAGTGGTCGGCAACGAGAAGAGGAACATCCTGCTCAGGGAATTCTACAAAATGGGCCTGCAACGGGTGCGGCAGCAAAGTGCCGCATCTACATTGTACATCCTTGCGCATGTTCACTGCTGAGCCTCAAATGCATGTCGACCACACTGTCAGTCTGAAGAGTGTCAGACACTTGTCTGCAGGACGCACAGCAGCCTTTGTCGATGCAGCACTCGCAGCTACAGCAGCAGCAGGAGTTTCAGCATTTGCAGCCGTCGCCAAAGCGGCAGCAGCAGCAGCCGCATGCTGACGACGGGCTGCGGGCGAAGCAGCCTCGCTTCTCGTGCGAGTGACGCAGCCTGAAAGAGCTATGTATTCAGGTGGTGGCTTGAAGGCCCATCAGCTTTGTCGACTGTGCTCGGCCGCACGACGGTTGGTGATTCAGGACGAGCTGACGATGCCAGCTGATGTGGAAAACATCTTCGACGCAGTCGTGTGCTAGTTATGCCAGCCATCTGCAAAGAAACAAAAACCATGTGACAGTTTAGACGCTTAAGGTATCAGGACGTGCGTGCGGGTTTCGCACTTGAACTGCCATTGGCACAGTTGCTGCCCGGTCGTGGGTGTACATGTAAGTATTGATGGCAATGTTGGCGATGCATCTCTGGCTCTGTTGACTGTGGACGCACAGCAGCTGTTCAACAGGCTGCTTGGACCGACAGTGTAAATAATTGGGACCGCCGCCTGATTTTTGGGCGGAAACTGTCGTGGCAGTCGATAGATTGATTGATTACATCCGGCCAGCCCTCCTCACTCAGGCTGATAAGCCAATAAACCATCATGTGTCATCACGCAACTGGCAACCAGCAAATATGACTGAAAGTAATGTCGGTGGGGGACGGGGACAGAGTGCTTATGCGCCTGAATGAGGCCCGCGGCTCGGACAGTGGTTCTAAGGCTTGGTTGATTCCAGAACACCGTTCTCTGGCTAGTCACCAGAGTTTTCCTCGTCATCAACCCTTCTCTATCTATCATGTCGAAGACAGGCTTGTCCTTGGTCCCTGTTGTCCTGGTCACATCCTCGGCTTCGAGGATCGCCAAAGCGCTGCCTGGACTCACAACGGAAAGCTGCTACCTTGAGACTGCCGTCCGGCAACATGTGTGGCGGCAGCCGCCGCGGCAGGCTTATTGAAAGCGCCGGGACAGCCTGCTGCCCCGTCGCCGATCGCCCGGCCCAGAGCTACGCCCCTACCCTCTGCATACTGGTGCGTCCTGCCCTTCACAGCTTGCGCCACGACATCAACATGTTTCAATGTCGGAACTGGTTTTCGACTGGGTATGTTCTGTGTGCTTGTGCTCTGCTCTGTGTGCGCCGCCGCGGGCTGCTATGCAATGGCCACTCGCAGCATGTCGTCTCAGCAGCCGCTCCTGCCTGCTGAAGGCAAAGACTGACAGGCAAACGTTTCAGCATCCCAGCGGCTTCATTTGCGCGTTGGTCTTTTGCTGCATTCTCCATGCGCTGAAGCCCCTCCAGGCCAGCAGACTTCTTTGAGCAGGATAACTTTGATTCCTTCTTTCCTCCTGCCAGGTGCAGGGGCCTGCTGGACGGAACGCACCCGGCGCCGGCCGCCTGCCCACTCACCTGCAACTGGGGCGTCTACGTCCGCTTCCACGGCTCGGACGGTAAGGGATGCAGGGTGTTGCGTCCTCTTGGATGTCAAACTCCTCGAACGACACATACTATGTGTAAGTAACGACATTCACAGCCTGAGGTCGGACGGCCCGCTGCCATCTTGCATTGTAATTTCATGCAATGCTGCTGAAACCCATGTCCACCGATGGACTGTTTTGACTGTTTGTGAATGCCTTCTGCAGTCTGGCGCCGGACGGCTTGCCGCCGTCCTGCATCGCCGACTGCCGCTGCGTCACCACCGCGCTGCGCGGTGGCGCGCCAGTAGGCAGAGGCTTTGGCGGCGGCGGCCCCGCCGGCGGCGGCTTCGGCGGGCAGCCGTAGTTTGCGAGCGAGTGGGCAGGGAAGGGCGCGCGGAGATTGTGCATTCCCAGACCCACTGCAGTGACTATTTGGCTACAAACCACACTCAATACCTAATTGCAGTCCTCTTCAAGTCTTGTTATTCTCAGAAGCACTTGTCCAACACCTATTCTACACTCAGTCCCAGCCGCTGCCAGCTTGGGGCTTATTGGCTACTACACGACTGATCCTCGAGGCGCCGCAGAAGAGTATTGCAGCAACTAACCCAGACCTCATTTCCGCGATCTTTTCGCGGCCGAGGCGCCGCCGCTCTTCGTGGCGCGCTTGCCGCCCGCCCTACCCTTCGCAGCCTTGCCGTTGGCTGCCGGCGCCTCTTCTGCCGGCTCCTCGTCTGCCGGCTGCGACGGCCCTGCCTCGGCGCTGCCATTTGCCTTGGCGGCAACGTTGGCCGCCGGCGCCGCAGAGCCCGCTTTTGCGGCTGCTGCCTTTGCCGCCTTCCTCGCCGCCGCGGCCTCCTTCTTCGCCGCTGCCTCCTGCGTGTTCTTCATTCTCTGCGCGAAACAATGCCAAAGGTCAGGATGACAACCTTCGCTCGACTTGCGTCAGGAATGGCTGGCGCTGGCAGCGGATGCACATTTTGTAACAGCGCAACCTGCATACCTGACAGGCAGCTCATACTCTGCAGCAGATGCGAGTGTGGGGGCGCAGGAGTCAATGCACTGTCTGCAGCTGCAGCCCACAACTCATCTACAATCACATACACAGGCACAGCAGCGATTACAGGAAGACAGGGCAGCTCCTGCCCACAACCCAAACTGTAAAACCACACGCGCCTGCAGGTAGAAGCGGACTTCCTTGACGTCGCCGCCCTGGTCTTCCAGGATGCAGCGGATGGTGTCCACGTCAAAGCCGTCAAACTCTGCTGCGAGCGCCTCCGCGTCCGATGGCGCCGCCGCGCCTGCAAAAGAAACAGGCAATGTGAATGGAGCAGGGCTCTTGCACACATGAAGCTGGCCTTCCAACATGTGCCGGACGCAGCAGCCTCGTGACAAGATGAAGGTCATGCATCGCATAAACTGGCCAGAAAGGGACATGCTGCGACCAATCAGGCAGACTATCCAGCATCTCGTCAAGTGTGGATGGTATCAGAAACATGCAATGCAAGCGCACCTCTGGACGGGTCTGCGCTGCCATTGGCTGCCGGCGCCGCCGCCGCAGAATCTGCCCGCCCAGCCGGAGTTGCTGCATCCTCCTCCTCGCCGCTGGCCGTGGCTGCCGCCTCCTCGTCTGCTGCCACCGCCTCCTCGTCTGCCTCCGCCTCTTCCTCGTCTGCTGCGGCCGCCGCCGCGCCGCCAGACGGCTTGGGCGCGATGCCGCCCGCGGCCGCCGCCTTGGCCGTGGCGCCGCCTGCCGCCTGCGCGGCCTCGGCGGCCGCCGCCGCCTCCGCCTCGGCGGTTTCTGCGTCGCCCTCCTGCGCCGCGCGCGCCGCCGCCTGCAGCCGCTCGATAACCGCCGCCATCTCGTGGTTCACCTGGTCATTTGCACCAGCAAGGGACGTCAGAGATTGCGCTGCACTGTCTTACGACAGGCGCCATGTGGTCCTTCCTCCTGCACACCGTGCGCCGAGCGCATCGAGATGGCCCTGGCCGTCATGGAACCCCAAACATGGCACCGTGAGAGTCACAGCATCCACGCACCGAGGTGCCCTTGAGGGTGGCCGCGCAGTCGGCCTTGCACACTGGGCACGGCTTCTGCACATGCCGCACCCGCATCGCGCGCCCGTGGCTGTTTTCCTCCACATCCGGCAGGTGCGCGAACTGCGGTGGCCAGCAGTAGATGATTTTACCAGGTGTGCAAGCACCGGCCGAGGTCGAGGCAGGACACGAAGCCGGCTGCAGGCATGCTGACGTGCGGCAGCGGGATGTGACCACCCCAGCTTGCCGAGTTTGGTGTTGATATGGCAGCACATGTCAGCCAGCGGCTCATGCAGTTCGGCCATTTCAGGCCACCAGAGCAGGCGAGTGCATACGTTGGGGGCGCGCCTTCTTGAGCAGGCAGGGCTTGCAGAAGGTGTGGTTGCAGGGCATGCACAGCGGTTGCTCAAGCACGCCCTTGCACACGCCGCAGGTGAACTCCCGCAGCGCCCGCTCGTGCTGGCTGATCTGCGCCATTTGCGAGGCGGAGGAAACGTCTGAGCTGCAGCCTTTGGGCACATGGCGATGGCAGTGTCTGCACACGAATGGGATAGCGGTCCATTTGTGCACTGGCCGCTGACAAGCACACCGTGGGACTGGTGCAGCGAAAAAGGGCGCATCTGTGGGGAAACGGGGGCACCATGAAGCACGAACATTCGATATCCTGAAGGCACCTGCTTGCGCTTGGCCTTGGCGGGGTCGCTGGTGCCGGACTTGTGCACGCTGGCGGGCGCCTCCCGCGTCCACCCCCATTTCTCATCTGCCTCGTTCCACCCCCTGGGCGAGATCCATGGAGACAGGGAATCAGCGGTGCGTCGCGGGTCCACAGCTGCAGCAGCAGTGAACATCGCAGCAGCAGTGGAGCGTGCTGTGCTGCTCGACCTCTCCGAGCAGTGCAACACTGCCCGAGGGGAAGCGCTGCGTGAGCAAGGAAGCGACCTACCTGTGCAGGGAAGCGCCCGCCCGAGGGACAAAGTGCTGCATGAGCGACGCCACTCTGGCCAGCAAAGCGGCTGAACGCCAGGACGGTAGGAGGTATAGGTAGAAAACAGAAACAGAAGGGGCGCGCACCACCAGGGGTCCTCGCCCATGTGGTAGACGGTGCCCTTGGCCTGCTTCATCTCCTTCTTGCCCGCCTCCGGCAGCTCCTCCATCGGCCGGTCGCCCGTGGCTGCCAAGCGAGGCAACTAACAGTCAAGTGCGGGCGGTCATTGAAGCGACAAATTAGCTGCGCAGGGTCCGATGCTTGAAGTGATGGGCTGTTGCTGCAGCTGCGCACAGGCGCCGGGAGCGCCCAGAATAGCTACGACACGCACGACAGGTGCAGGTGGGAGTGACAGGCAGGCATGGATCCAGAGGGTCTCGCGGTTGCAGGGGCCCAAGCGACGCACTCTCAGAGGACCAGGGGGCGGGCTCATTGTCGGCACGCACGAAGAGGTAGCGGCACATGAGCAGGCCCTGGTTGCCGGGCTTGCGCCAGCAGGCTGCGATGCGGTACACGCCATCGTACCGCACAGGCGTCTCCGGCGCCGGCGCGTACGCCGAGCGCTTCTCCTGCGGCGAAGATAAAGAGACGGCTGATGAGACGAGATGTGAGCACAGAGTTGTATGCTGAGAGGAGCCGGCGCCGACACAAGCGCCGAGCGCTTCTCCTGCAGACGCAGTCAGGGGAGCGGCAGAGGAGCTTGGCTCAAAAGCGTTGCCTGGTCCAGCCGATGAAACACCGCTTGTGCAGTAAGTGCACTCGCCATGGTGAAACAGACACTGCGCTGGCGGTGTCCCTGTATGTTTCTATTTTGGACAGACTCGTTCATTTGCGTCCTACGTTGGACGAAACCAACTACAAGTATCAGTCGGTGATCAGCATTAGATGCACTGAGCGCACCTTGTGGGAGCGGACAACACGAACGGGCAGGCCCTTCTGGCAGGACAGCAGCAACGCCTTGTTCATCAGGTCGAATTTCTGGTCGAAGGACTGCACCTGCGGGCACAGGTTCGACAGCAACAAGTTCGGTGAGGCACGAAGGCGTGGGAGCACACACGGACTGGGCAGCGGAGTGACACTGTGCAGGCAGAGCCACCCGGCAGCAGCTGGTGGCATGGCCGTGCCAGCGGCACTGAGCCCCAGCGCAACACAAGCAGCACTCGAGCCATTTGCGATTGTACATGCAGGCTTGGAACATGCTGCACTGCTGAGCAGACTCGCCTTGGAGGTGCGCTTGTTGCCACTGAGGTCGCGGCCGCCGCTGCCGGTGTACAGGAAGTACTCCCCATGGTCCAGGTCGTCCTCGTACCTGCATTGAAACATATTGAAGCATCACGTTCAATAGTGAGGCGGAACATGGACAGGTCAAGTGTTTTGCAGATTGCAGAAAGGCTGTCGAAGATGCTGCAGCGCTTGCAGATCCACAACGAGCAGGTACAGATTGGAAGTGTCGCGCACCCGCCGGACAGCACGACGGACTGGGCGCCGACGCTGGACTGGCCAGCGATGCCGGCGACGTGCGGGAAGTGGGTGCCCCACTGCCGGCAGTCCATGCGGTCCTTCCACCACTCGCCCACCCGCACGCCCTGCCGCAGCCACAGGACCATGCAGTGCCCTCAGGACCGGCTGAAATAGTGCAATGCTGGCGCACAGACTGCGTGCGACGCTCCGAGGCAAGCAACAGCGGTTTGGCGAAAAGAACTGCCGTGCTGATTGGCAGGCTGCGTCGTGGCATCTCGGGAACACGCAGGCGATTGCAATGCTCGACTGTCCAGCAGCAACAAGAGAGATAGCGGCAGCCTCACCGTGCCGCGGGGGTCGTGCTCCGGCGGGACGGGTCCAAAGTGGTCCTGCGGCACCGTGACCATAATGCGGCCGCTGGAGGCGTTTGCCCGCCCTGACCGCACCTGCAGGCAGCGCAGTCAATGGACATTGAGTCTTGCCGTGACGGTCCTACTTTCGTGACGGCGTGTCATCACGTTTGCACAAGCAGTCGCTGGCGTCCGCAGGTGCTATTGACTGGGAGGAGGCTCAACATGCCAATGCTTGCCATTGATGATGGGAGTGTTTTCCTGGGCTAGCCCTTGGCAAAAGCCTCACCGCCCGGTCTGTGGTAAATGCCTCCTCGGGGCGGTCGGCGTTGGCGATGCGCTGCAGCTCGGCACGCGCGGCGGGGCGCTCGCCCTGCTTCGCCAGGCGGATCGCCACCGCCAGCGCCGTGTTGATGCGCGGGTTGGCGGCGAAACCGGTCGGCAGGTTGGCGCGGCAGGTGGGACACTGCTTGTTGCCCTTGGCCGTCCACTTGCCGAAGCAGGCCAGGCAGAAGTTGTGCTGGCAGGGCGCCTGCGAGCCGCACAGGCAAGCTCGTCGACTGGGCGGTGATGCGAGGCGATCCGAGGCGGCCGGCTGGCGACTGCTGCGCGGCAAGCGAGGCTCACCGTGACGGGTCGCTCACAGACGCACAGGCAGATTGTGCACTTGAGCGCCTCGTCGTCCAGCAGGTTTGCCGGCTTGTCCTCCTGGCTGGCGGCCTTTTCTGCCGCCTCTGCGGAAAAACACAGGATCACACGTCAGATGTGGTGGCGGCAGCGCACTGCTCAGATGCGCAGGAGACGCATGGAGGCGAGCGAAGCTGCAAAAACGACAAAAACGATACAACATATGTATCCTGTCAGCTTCTGGCATCCACTGGACTGTCTCTCGTGTTCCATAGCATGCCTCCAGCTGCTCGCCTGACTTGGCCTGAGCGGCCGCTCCCATTGGATTCATCAGCGCCTGACATTGCTTGGCCTTCTCCTGCGGCGTCAGGTCCGGGTTGCGCTGGATCGCGATGATCTTCTTGCGCAGGTCGCTGTCTGCATCGGCCATGATTGCCTATGTGGTTGAGATCAGGACGAAGACGAGCAATCGGGGTGGCGGGCAAGGAGCTGAATGCGATGTCTCAGGGCTTCAACAGCAGCCGATGATGCATGTCAGCGCTGCTTGCAGGCCAATCTCTGCGCATTGCCATCAAGCACCAGGCAGACGAATTCGAAATCTGCCTCGGGATCTCGAAAGGGGCTACCAATGCAGGGACCACTGCAAGCCTTTGCAAAACGGCTTCAGGGTTTGCACGAAGCATCCGCCAGCAGATGGAAACAGGTGGCATCTGCGCGCAGCACAGCAGCGCTTTGCGAACCTGTCTGCGCGCTGGCACCCGCGGCGTATCTGCAGAATCCTCTTGGCCTCCTCCAGCCGGTGCTGCATGTCCTCACAGCCAGCGGTCGCAGAGCCTTGCTACCTCAAGGGGCACGAACAGGAGCCGCAGCCTTGGGTGCGCGCTGAGGCCGCTGCCGGCCCAGGAACGGTGCAACGTGCTAGTCTGCATCCGTTGCAGCCGGTCGCGCTGCCTCAAACGTAGTGCACCAGTCTTGGCACACCCACCCAGACTCCCGGCCTCGAGGCCGCAATGCCAGTCAGTATGGCCCAGCCCGCTGCGCTGGATACCGTGACTGCGCCGAACGGCATCGACACAACCCCGATGTCGGGGTCCGCACCGCCAGAGGCGTCGGGGGCACCAGCAGCCATGCAGCCAATGCCATCGCTGACGGAGTGGCAGACGCCCATCAAGTCAGCCACCTACAGGGCCGCAGAGCTGCTCAGGTGAGAGCGGACCTGGGAAGTTCTTCTCTGGAGCGCGGCCTCGCATACGTGTTTCATGCACAACACTATTCGTGCACTTGTATTGGCGGCGCAGCGCAGCAGCGCTGCCGTCGGCACTTGAAGCACACCACGGCACTGTCATTTGCATGAATGCATACAGACTGCAATCTTCCAACGAAGACACGTTCACCATGCAGCCCGGGCATCGGTACGCCAATGCCTAGCTGGCAACTGGGGCTGACGCCGACGGCCGGCAACCGCTCCGCGTCAAAGACGCACATACAGCCAGACCCGATCGTGCGTCCTTCACCCGCCAATCATCTGCAACGAGGCTTGTACACAAATACGTCAGTCGCCGCCAGCCGTGCTGCATATTGCAGGGCTCACACTTGGACAGGCCTTCCGGGCGACGCCCACATGGTTCGCCGCTCCCGCTTGATCCAGAATCCGTGCGGCACACCAGCGCCTCCTGAGCTGGCACCCCTGTGCCCGCCAACCAGGTGCGGCTGAAGATGGCAGCGAGGACGCTGCCGCAGCTGCCGGCCATCTACCAGCGCGGCAATCGCAATGGCAAGGATATCGCCAAGGAGCTGGGCGTGTCGGTGCCCGACTGGGCGCACGTGCGCAAGTACCGCGCGGTCGGCAGCGCGCACCGCCGCCTGCTCAGCGAGCCGCTCATCGAGAAGGTGGGCGCTCTGGGCACTGAAGTGGCGTCTTTGTGGAAACGGAGTGTTGCGGCAGCAGTGTGCAATCAACTGCTGCCGCCCATCACACGCAGATTTCAGGCAGCAGCGAAATGCCCGCAGGGTGCAGGGTGACCCACCATTGATATTGTCGTGTAGCGGCCGGATGCGCTGCCGGCGACGCGGCAGTCGGTGCAGAAGGTGCAGAAGGTGGCCAAGGCGAAGGGCAACGCCTCGGGCCGCACCTACACCTCCAAGTACCGCGGCGTCCACCAGACCTTCCCCACCAAGCGCTGGGAGGCGCAGTTCCGGTGCGCCTCCCCTGTTGGAACCATCACAAGGACATCCTCTTCTTACTGGCCCGTGTGCGGGCAGCTGCAGCTTCTGGGTTGAGCACTGACTGCTGCTGTGTGCATCTGCAGCGTCAACCTGTAGCTCCCTGGGCGGCACCAAATGCATCAAAGCCAGCGCCGAGAGCGACAGAAACTGATGCAGAACGTGGCAACCGCTGCAGGCGCAACGGCAAGCCCACGTCGCTGGGGTGCTTCGACCACGAGACCGAGGCGTCGCGCGCGTACGACAAGATGATGCTGTGGTGCGAGCTGCACAACAGCACCGGCGTCAAGGGCGGCATCACCAACTTCGACCCGTCGGAATACGAAGCCGACATCCCCTGGCTACAGTCTATCACCCAGGTAAGGAGGGTGCTGGTCTGGAGGGACCTGGCCTCTGTGGCAGGGATGCAGATTTGCTGATTCAGTGGGGTCATGACCTTTAAGGGATTGGCGCGTTGTTTGAAAACTGGTTGACATCAGCGAGGCGCAGCTGTCTGTGCGAGACTTCAGTCGCTGGAGGGTGAGCGTGACCCTGTCACAGCTCTGAACAGACACGCATGCCGCTGTAGCGTCGTAGGACAAGGTGTTCATGGCAGATGTGTACGACTGAACTGTATGGACTCTAATGCATATGAAAGCATGGCGGCGCCGCAGAACAGAGCTGGTATGTGCTTTCAACACCCTGAGATCATAATGGAGACCCCTCTATGCTTTTGTCGCCACAGGACGAGCTGGTGCAGGCGCTGCGCAGCGACGGGCGGCGGCAGGCGGCGCAGCGCATGCTGCGCGTCAAGCGCAGCGGCGGCCCCAAGCAGCAGCAGGTAGCGGCGCCGCCCGAGACCGCAGACGCCGGCAACGACCCGCCCTCCGATTGACGGCCTGGGCTGGGTCTCATTGGGTTGGGGAGCGGAGGGGAGGGCATCGAGGTTTGCGGCGGTTGTTGCTGGGCTTGTTCGACACGCCGCTCAGCCTGGCAGCGGCTGTCGGCGCAACAACCCGTTCAGGGGGTGTGATCCTGCAGTTGACGGGCGACCGCCTTTGCGGCCTACCTATTCGATATAAACGAGATTCCTATCTTACACTATCATGATTCTGTCGAGGCAATAGAGGCAACTTCCCAACTCCAACTTGCGAAGTGCTGCTGTTTTTCAACTGTGTGGCGCAACATGAAACCAAGCAAATTCAACTGCACCTGGCCAGGGTCTCTCTAACGGTATCACGTCGCGCTCTAGAACGCCCAGAAAATAGCCGCCAACAACTTCCAGCCTGCCATTGTTGTTCCAAGTGCATCACGGAGTTCGCGAATATTGCGATGTCAGTTAAGGTCACGATGAGGTATTGTACAGGTGCAGACCAGTGCACAGGGCCCGCGGCGGAGCTTGGCTGCTGATGACTGCATTGACTCCATGCGAAAGATGCACACTTCTTTGGTCAGAAGCCATGCTTCTCCGGTCATGAGCCCTCCAGCAGGGCATTGAGGCGGGAGCGTGCCGCGGCGCTGCTGCTGCTGCCGCCGGGCGCTCTCGCGGCAGGCTCTGCGCAGGCGGCGCCATGTGCAAAGCCCTTGGCGAGGCCGCCACAGCTGCTCGGCAAGGGCACGGACGCAGGCTGCCGCTGCTGCTGCAGCTGCTGCAGCTGCTGCTGCCCCGCCATGCTGCTGTAGATGGCGCTGCTCAGCTGCTCCAGGGTGTGCGGCCCCGGCCGCAGGCTGGCCAAAACACTGGGGTGCACCAGCGCATAGTGCTGCACCTGCACCGCCGCCGGCGGCGGCTTGTCCGCCAGCCCCGCTGCGAGCGCGTGCGGTGCACAGGCGGCGGGCGCAGCTGAAGCCCTTGAAGTGATGCCTGCCGCTGCAGTGGCGGGGGCAGCCTGCGGCTGCGCCGCGGCGGGCTCGGCGCCGGCCGTCCTGGCTTTCTTGGCGGGCGGCGGCATGGCGGCTGGGCCCTCGCGGGGGCAGGGCACCGCGCCTGTGTGCGCCAGGCACACCAGGACGTCAGCACGATTCACATGCTCTGACGCAGCAGCAGGGACGGTACTCACAGGACGACTGGGCCGTACTGAGCAAGCTGTGCAGCATAGTGGGTAGAAGCCAGACCTGTGGAATCCACTCGGCAAGCTCAGCATCGACGGCAGGCGGAGTCTGCTCAGCAGTGCCAGTGCAAACAGGCGCCGGTATCAAGGTTTCTTTACTGCTGTAAACAACAAACCCAGAAAACCCACCGTTGTTGGGCAGATCGGACAGCAGACGGCGCACGACAGGCGGTCGCTGCACCGGGCCATTGGAGCCGTCGCCCGGGCCGATGCCCAGCCGCGAGCGCCCCGCGCGTGCCTGCGCGCTGCCAAAGCGGCTGCGCTCCCGCTCCGGGCTGGCAAACTCGCTGCGCGGGCAGCACAAGGTGCAGTTCAGTTTGAGAGCGGCGGTTGAAAGTGATGAGCAAGGAGAGCAGCTGCTGCTGAGACAATCATGCCGCAGGGTTTGGCAGCCAGTCAATAGCGGCACTGACCATGCGGCAGCATCAATCGAGGAGGCGGGGCACGCACACCATTAAGATCCAGCTTAAGCTACAAGTTTACTGATAAAATTCTACTGAAAATTGAGTGTCAAAAGCGCACAGGAATGCGGTTGGGCTGCGCAGCGCGCCACGGGATCCGTCGCCGTCGGCGCCGGGCGGCGACTGCAGCAGCGCCCAGATGCTGTGGCTCGGCGACAGCCGCCACTTGCCACCGCTGCTGGGCGGCGGGCTCGCTGCGGCGCCAAACGCATTAAACCCTGCACCCTGCGGCGTCTCGCCGCCCATCGCGGCGGCGACGTCCGCGGCGCATGACGAGGCGTGGGCCGGCGGCGGCGGCCGCACCGGCGTCGCAAACAGCGTCTGGGCGGTGAGGCAGTCTTGAGTGGGGCTCATGAGGCACTGCATAAGAGCCACACAACAGTCTCAGCAGGGGTGTGCCCAAAGCTTCCGAGTGCACAGACCTGATTCTTGAAGCAGAAGAAGGCACGAGGGTCGTCCATGTGCAAATGTGTGTCGAGCGAAGGTGCGCGACTTTCCATTGCATGCCACAAGCTGCAGCATCGTGCCAAGGGTTACTGGCTGTGGGGCCGAACATGCAACAAAGACAGGAGTCGAGTCTTCTGCAGCACCTTCTCTGTGCTGTTGGGCGCTGAGGCATCTGCCTGAAGCGGCGGCGGTGGCGTGCGCACTGGAGTTCTGTCCAAGGCCAGGTGATTCTGCACCCAGACGTCAGAATATTAGGCTCAGATCCAAGGCTCTACACATCCCCACTCAGGTCCTCGATCCGACGATCACGACAGCCACACGAAGCCATAGTGGCGTGCAGCCACCTTTCATCCGCGCTGCTTTGCGCAGCTCATCAGCAGGAAAGGCCAGGACTGCCCTAGACGCGATGCTGTGCTTTGATTGAACCTACTCATATTCTTACCTGACAGGAGCCGGCAGGACTGGGGGGCGCCTGCAGCGGCAGCCCCGCCGCCGTCCGCTGCACCGGGCTAGGCGTAACACACCGCGCCTCTGCGGCGGCCGCCGCCAGTTCCGCCGCCGTGCCTTCCTCCTCGTCCTCCGTCTCAGTTGCCTCCCCCTCCCCGTCAAACGACTCAATTGCCGCGCAGGCACCGGCCGCGGCGCCATCGCCGCAGCCGTTGCCGGCCGAAGCGGCGGCCGCGCCGCCGCCGTCCGAGAGCCCATAGCCCTTGCCGCCATACCGGGTGCGCGGCGCACGGACCGGCGTCGCGAACGGCGGCCGCCAGCCGCTGCTGCCGCCGCTGTGCTCCAGGGCTGCGGCGCCGTCCTCTTCGTCGCCGGCGGAATGTTCTGGGGAGTGTTCCTCCGAGTGCTCTTCATCATCTCCCTCATGGTAGGAGCTGAGAGTCAGGCGCCGCCGCACGCCGCCGCCGCCGCCACCGTGCGTCATCTCCGACCCACTGGAGCCGCCTGCAGCGCCATAACAGGTGATGAGTTCAAGATTACAGTGTGATGAGTTCAGGATCGCAGGTTCAGCCTCTTGTCCATTTCAGAACAAGGCTGTAGTTTCACAACTGCAGCCTGTTGAGCCTGCTCTAAAGAGGCCATGATCAAGCTCTCCTCTGAGTTCAAACACACTGCCCACAGCCGCAGACGTCGGCACAGCCCCCACATGCAGCATACACGTTTCGTCTGTGCAGCAATGAGCACGTCTGCAACCGGAAATGGCAACAAAAGCTTGACAAGGCTCACCAAGGGGGCTGGCGCCGGGCGGGCGGTTGGCTGCGGTGGTCATGAGCGACGCGCGGCGCGCCTCCCTCGCCACCGCCGTCGCCGTTGACCGTGAGCTCGCCTGGCCCCTGTACATCAACGGTGGGTGGCGTATTCAACTGCTCTTGCCGCACCTCTGGTGCTGTGGTGGCAACACGAAAGCAAATGGAACCAACACCCACAGTGAGGTTTTCGCCTTGGGCAGTGCTTCGGGTAGTGCTTTGTATAATTCTATCTTGGGACAGCATGGCAGGTCATGTAGGGCACCTGGAGGGGCCAGCGCGCTCGGCGGTGTCCTGTGATAGCCGCACCCGCAGCGCCGCCACGCGGCAGTCCTCCTCCTCCGCCGCCCTGTAGCTGCCCGGCTGGGTGCGCGCCCTGGCGGTCGCCGGCGCCCGGCCGGCGCCGCGGCGGCCGCCCGCGGGCGCAGTCGCCGGCGGCGGCGGCGGTTCGACATCCGCGTCCATGCCGCTCGCCTCCAGTTGGAACCACCTGCGGCAAAGGGTTTATGCCTGCATCTTGAGTTCTCGCTGTGGGTAATGGCCAAAACTTTTTTGCGTTGCCAATGCTGAGTGTCTGTTTGCAGCTGTTGCCAGTACGTCAGGCCAAGCTGGAACGCAGCAAGCCTTCATTGGTGCACGTGGTGTGCAGGCAGCAGGGCAGTCGGGGGCAGGGGAGCACCGCACCGGGCGCGGCACTGCTGGGCGGTGCGGCCGGCGAAGGCGCGGGAGATGCGGGACCACTGGGAGCCGTGGCGGTGGACCTGCATGGCCAGCGCCGCGTCCTCCGCGCCTCTCCAGGGCGCCCTGTTGATCGCCGGGTCCAGGTGCCGCCGCCAGCGCCCCATGCACTGCTGGTCCGTGCGCCCCTGCGTACAGTGAAACTGCTGGCTGCACCCACGTTCCCACATGCAACTTCACACAAAGCGGCACCTGCTGGGGTCTGCAGGCGGCGTTGCTTGCGAGGCTAGGTAGTTCTGCTTGACGTGGGCATCAGGTGCAGGGCGCATCACGATTGTCCAGCATTGGCGGCATTGCCATCCAGAAGAGGAGGATCGCACCGCCATGCCTCGCGAGATCTCAGCCCAGCAGCTGCCATGCACGCCGACCAGCTCGATGAGCTGCACGTCCTCGTCCTCCGTCCACTTTTCCTTGCGGATGTCCGGGTTCACCTGCATGTCGTGCAAGGGTGCATTGTGCCCTCATGGATGTGCAGAGGTGAGTGCCGCAGGAAGCCGGCGGCGGGCTCCGCATGCAAGCAGACATGAATATAGACATGGGCAGCAGGGGTGCACGGCATGCAGCATGCAGGCGTTGCCGGAACGGCATTGTGGGTCCCCCCACCCTGTGGCGCCAGCGCTGTGCGCACTGCTGACCCGTCCGCCCCGGGATGTGCTTCGCGACGCTGGCCCACCTGCAAGAACGTTACGGCGCTCAGCCACGTGTGTACTCCAGGACATAGCAGATCGGCTGGATCTGCTGCACGATCACTATGGCTTGGGCGCAGCCTCGAGCAGGAAACCGCCAATTCTGAGCGCCGCGGATGCGGCCGGGAACCAGCGCACACCTGTTTCCCAGCTTGGCCTGCCACTCGGCGAGCGCCTGGTCCTCGGCCGGCTCCCACGATCCGGTGCGCACCGGACGGCCGTTGACCATCGTCGGCATCGGCATGGCCGCTCCGATTGTGGCAGATGTACCTCAGGATTGTGCACGACTTGGCGACTTGCGCGGTGCAACCGGCCGCTGTACATGCACAGCTGATACCGCAGCTGCTCCTTGCTGGGCTGTCCTCGGAGATCGGCCCTCCTCTGTCAGCAGCAGTGGGCGAGTGGCAGACCGGGGCTGGGAGGCAGGCAGCGGGCACCGGTCAGTGATCGGCGCCCTGGGCGTGCTTCGCCTGCAAGAACATTCAGATGAGCGATTGATACATCAGCGCAAAGGCCAGCAGGCATGCGGATCGCCGTGCGACACGCGTCGGCACAGCTTGACTCGGATGGATTGTTTAGTGGACAGCCCCAGGCTGCAGCAGGGCCGGTCCAACACGCGCACATGCCGGATATGGCAATCCCAAGCCCGAAGATGCGGCCTCGACGTGGCCTCATGCAAGCAGGAGCCCGGGCGCGCACCGTCTAGCAGATGGCTCGACAGCCCGCAACAAAGGCCCCCGGCGGTGATGCGGCTTGCCCTGCGGTCAGGCGGCTGCCCAGCGTAGGCTCTGCGCATCAAGGCGAGGTCAGCGTCAGTTCTGGAGCTCCCGGCGCCGTGGGGTTGCATTGCAAGACGGGGGCGACGCCGAAGCAGTTGCGTCAGGCTGAGATGACTCAAAACATGCTCAGCACAGCGCACGACGAGGCTGCGGGCCACGCCGCCCGAAAGAGCATGTTTCTAGCATGTCATTGGCGCCGTGCAAGCAGGCCCAGGCCCCTGCATGCTGCCCGTCTTCAGCGTGAGTGAGAAGATCACATCCGCTTTTAAAAAAATTCAAACTGGTGGGCTTCAGAGACGCGACGCACCGTGGCGCGGCAGTCCCGCCTCACACCATCAGCCTCAGCGCGACACCGCAAGTGTTCTGCTGCGCCAAATGTTTGTGCTGGCTATTGCGGGAGTCTTTGCCGCGCGAGATCACCGGGAGCGAGTCATCAGCAAAGTCAGACGGGGAATCGATTCTCGCGGTGCGACTAACCATAGATGATGTTGCAACGGATAAACCGGCGGCACGGCAGCATGGTTGGCAACTTGAAGGTCAACTTTGCTCAGCCGTGAATGAGTCGGACGGCGCAGGCCTGAGCTCCTGATGGGGTTAAGATGACACTCCAAGATGTGACGTTGTCAGGCCCCGATGATAGCTGCCTATCGGTCGGTGCGTGCGCGAGAACCAGCTTTTGAAACGATGCAGCAGCGCACGCTGGCGGTCACAAGCATCCTACCCATACAAATTTAAGTTCGATTCTAGTTTTATCTATAAAGACCAACTGGCATGAGCGCATCTGCAAGCCACGTACCCTCGATGCCACTGGACCCGGTATTGTGCAAACACATGCGCACGCACCCAACCAAAGCAATTGTAAGCAAAACAGCGGCACTACAAAATTGACATCGCAAATAATTGGCGCTGCACACCAATGATTTCAGTCTCAAGTTCATGGCGGGACAGGTCTTGAAGTAGATGCTGCGCGCTCTCGTTGCGGTGGTCACTTACGGCATCCGAAGAGTGGCGAGCTCCCCTGTATGACCGCGCAGCCAATGCTAGGACGTCATTGCTGCAGTAGCTTGTGCGCACATGGCCATAATTCCTACTCGCTTAGCAGCGGCCAGTCTGCGCAAAGGAAGAGAGGGATCATGCCGCGTTCGAATTACGGTTGCGCAAGGCTGCAAGCAACATGCGCGGAGGGGCCGCTCCGCTCAAGGGCGGGCTGATGCATTGCAGTGTCTGGAAGCAGGCCCGCGATGATGCAGCAGCACGCACAAGGATGGTGCTCGAGTGGATGAGCAATTGCTGATCGAGACTCACGTGGCGGTACTTGTGGTTGACGAACCGGAAGCGCTGGTGCCGGAAGCACAAGTCCTTCGGCGCCTTCTTCGGCTTCTTTGTGGGCTTCCTATAGGAACGACGGAGGGGAGAGAATCACAGCACGCCCAAGTAGGCCTGCTGGCCTGTGGAGTGACTCCGGCCGGAGTAACATGCAACAAACAATCGAAGCTCTAGATGCAAACGTGACACTATGAACACAGCATTGGCGCAGCGCTCACCGGGTCGGCTTGCGCGTCGGCTTGCGCGTCGGCTTGCGCGTCGGCTTGCGAGTCGGCTTCTTCGTGGGCTTCTGCGAGTCCACACGGTGAAATCTTTTTCAGATTCGAGTGACGATCAGTATATGACAGCCACGGCGTCATAAATGCATGCGGCAACGCTGCTGCAGCTTGAGGCAGTGCTGCTGCGGACCAGGGACATGCAGTTCCATAGGATTTCCTCCAGATGACTAGGCGAGGATACGTTCTGTCTCATATAGGATGGACTGCACCTTCGTGGGAGCCTTGGTCGGGGAGGCGGTGGGCGCAGCCGTCGGGGCGGCGGTGGGCGCAGCCGTCGGGGCGGCGGTGGGCGCAGTCGGGGCGGCGGTGGGCGCAGCCGTCGGGGCGGCGGTGGGCGCGGCCGTCGGGGCGGCGGTGGGCGCAGCCGTCGGGGCGGCGGTGGGCGCAGCTGTCGGGGCGGCAGTGGGCGCCTGTGAACAAGTCCATGCATCTCAGCTCACAACGGTTACAGTATCATTCTGACAGCATGGATTTAGAGAAGTGCAGCAGCATGTGGCTGTATCATAGTGGACAGGAACACTTCAATCGCAAGTGCTCATGTCGACAATCTCACCGCCGTGGCTGGCGGCGGGCTGGCCGGAGGCGGCGACGGCGGCGCTGGCAGGGGCGCCAGCACACCACCCTGCACATGTCGAAATAAGGCTATGATCATGGTCAAGGCTATGCTCTGCAGGCTGTGTGTCTGTACAGCTGTCATGCCACAAGCTCCGGAACACCTTGTGTGCATCAAATCTGCTGCGCGGTTCAGATGTCAGGACGGACAAGGAGGGACAATTTGTACCTGGCGGCGGTTGGGGCACGCGACGACGTCACGCTGGAACGTCACCTGTCAGGAGAAGGCAGACAGCTCGTGTCAGAGCGTTGAAGCGACAGGAAGTCCAGCAGGGGTTAGGACAGGCTTACAGGAGGTGAACGAAATGTTCTGAGGGTCCAGCGGCAGCATCAGGCCGCACCAGCACACATGCATGCCGGCTGCTGCTGAGCACTAGAGTGATTGCTGGCACATTACAGATGCTCATGGGGACTAGCGCCGCGGGTCAAGGCCCCACCGTGTCGGTGACCTTCGGGAGGGAGTCCAGGTTGCGGTACCAGCTCCATGTCGCCACAGAGCCGTTGAACACCTGCACACAGCTGCCGCGGCATTCTCAGGTAATGCACCACCACCATTCGCCAGCTCAAACGAGCATTCACCTGGACGTTTTCCAGCAGACCTGAAGGTGCCACTGCAGCACGCGAGGGCATGGGCACGGGCAGCAGACTCAAAAATGAGGAGGTGACTGCGGTCAAGTGCGCACCTCCAGGATGCCGTGGCCGAAGGCATCCTCACGGTATGCAGACCAGTCGGGCTGGGCAACTGTGCAGTAGGGCACCTGAAAGCAGATATGAATGCCCATGACCATGGGTGTCGGCCTTTCAAATGAACACACAAGTCAGACAGCCTGCTGCCCAGAGGGCTGTGGCCAGACATGCGGCAGGGTGCATGCGGCGGGGCTGCCTCAGGCTCGCAATCTAGGCCAGTCGAAAGCTCGGAGATGTTCGACTGGACAGATGTGTTGTGAACCCAGTCCAATTTCGGATTGAGCGCTGCCGTCACGGCACGCGTCACGTGATAGCAGAGCGGCAACAGCGGCACAGTGCAATTCATGACTGCATGATCGTCACTGCATCATCAGTGCTGGTCAAATGAACACCTGTGTGATAGGCGAGACGCAAGTCGCGGGGTCAGCGGACACGTCGTTGTCATTGGGCTTCGGGCAGCCGTCGGTGCCGGATGATGTGCCGTCGGAGGCGTTGCCGTTGACGAAGCTGTGGTAAAGCTGCAGGACAGACCAGACCAATCGACATCAAATCTCACTCGAAATCAGCCACCCAGACTAAGCAAATTACAAGTTCTGCTGCAGGAGCCACCAGGGGCTTCGCAGCAGATGGTCGGATGCACAATGCGCAAGGTGGCAAAGCGCACCCCCTCGGAGTTGCCGCCATCGCCGACGGTGAAGTAGGTGGGCGCGCAGCCTGCGGCGTCGACGGCGTAGTTGCTCACCGGGTTGGAGCTGCGCGGAAAAGACAATTTTCACGGTGTTTCCAAAGCTTTTGTAAACGCTAGCCCTCATGCAGGCAAGGCAAGCCGAGCAGCAGAGCGGTTGTCAAGGTGATAGCAGGCAGTCAGGCACATCATACAGGTGCAGCTTGTGTGGTGCAAACGGCAGACGTATCCCGCGGCTGCGGCGTCGCACCGCTCGTAGGCGTGCACGTGGCTGCGGAGCAAGCACAACAGAACATATCAATATCTATCTGACACAATGACTGCTGGAAACATGGGTACAGGTTCAGACAGTGCAGTGCTGCACGAAGCAATGCCCACCACGGACAGGAACCAAATTCTACTTGCCAACAACGGGAACTGCCTTCATGCCCACAGAAAATTTGCAGTTGGGGGCAGAGCTTGCCGAGCAGAGCAGGGGCACTTCGGCCAAGCAAGCTCACCCAGAGAAGATGATGTCGACACCCGCGGAGTTGAACATCGGCTCCCAGACCTGACGGAAGCAGTCTGTGCGGCAGAGGTGGCCAGCATTCAACAGGCAGCAGATGGGAGCGCCCGAGACATGCTGGTCTCGCCAGTGTGCACGGGTGTGCGAAAACTGTTGACAAGCTCTCACCGTACTGCTTGTAGTGGGTCACGTAGGTGTGGTAGACCGGACCGTGGAAAACTGCAAACGGGCGTTACCCCATCAGCACCTCATGGGATGCGCAAGTCAGCATCAGACATCGTCAACATCAAAATTCCAGGCAGGAAGCTTCTCACGCAGCTGCAGCTGCAAGCAACTCTGAAAGCCAAAGGTACTCACTGACGAACACCCAGGGGGTGGCAGTCCTGCATCCAGACATGAAGCAGGCTCATAATGTGCACCGCTACTTGTATGCTGGCTGCATGGTGCGCATGTGAAGATGTGTGGCAGGTGGACACACAGGTACTGGTTGAGGCAACAGAGTCAGAGTCGTCACGTCTCAGCTGAGGATTCGGATCTCTGCTGAGCTGTGTTTCAAATGCGATTCGCACCGATTGACGTCGGCCAGGTCGGCCACAGCCCAGGCGTACTGCAAACATATTGAACAGCGGATCAAACGGGGCACTCTTGGCAGCACAATGCAACTAAGTTGGTCTGCAACAGCTGCAGCGGCCCGTGGGAAGCTCCTCCACATGCACAGCGCCTCACGCAATCACAGCGGCACACGAGTCGAGGAGAGCATGTGCGTCAACGGTGCCGTAAACCCCTGAAGCGCACCTGGGGCGAGCCGCGGGAGTAGTCCGTGTACTGCGACAGGAACAGCGTGTGCACGCTGCCGTGGCTGATGGAGCTGCAGGGCCACAATCGACTGTCAGCCACAGTTGGCGAGAAGCGGTTGTGTCCAGTGATTGTGTCAGGGTCCGGAGGGCGCGCTCAACTCTGCTGGAATGCCCAACCGGGCGGTTCAGGAGCAGGAGAGAAAAGCGCACTAGTACAGGTTGCTCGGCGAGCCGCTTGCCGTGTGCGGCATGGGGTACCTGCGCCAGCATAGCGCAGCGTCGTCTGCAAGGGAGTCTCTGACACGCTGCCACAGCATCAAGCGGGGGCATGGGAGGCCTCGGAAGTGGATGCGTCAAGTGTTCCAGCGGCGCGCGAGTCTAGACTTGCTGGCTATCAATCACGACTGACAGGGACAAGCACAGAATCTGACGGCATGGGCGCTGTGACTGGCACAGAATTCGCTTTGGGAAGGCGAGGGCTCGGAAACGGAAGACTCATGCGATTTACCGGTTGTTGTACGACTGCTGGGTGACGCCCTGGTTGTTGCCGTTGCTGCCCTCAATCTGCAGTATGCCAATCACCAGTTGCGCCCACCGCCCAGAGTGTCCGACAGCAGAGGCGCACGTATGCTACTCAGTGAGAGAAAGCGTCCTTCACCAGATTGGCAGAATCCAAAGGGGGTCTACCTCGTGATTGCCGTTGGTCGGGTTGTGGGGCGCCTGCACTCAGTCGGAACACAAACCAAACTAAATATGCGAGCTGACACATCATTCGCTCAGCAGCCAGCACACAGAACACGAGCTGCATCCGTCAGCGCTCCGCGTCAGCAAGGTAAGCTTCGGCTAGAAAAGGGGGAGGAGGAGTATACCTGGCTGAACAGCGGCGACACCAGCTCACCTGCATACAGTACACCCAGTCAGCATTGATGCTCATGAATGCCAGCAGCTCAGTGCAGTCTGTCACCGAGAGCAGCTTATGGCATGCATGCCAGACAGATGCAGTGTTTTCTCACCCCACTTGTCCCACCTGCAGGCAGATTGCAACAGGATGTCAGCATTAAGCATCACACACATGTACCAGTCCGAAACATTGGATAATTGCACAGCACAGCGCGTTTTGCACACTCACTTGACGGGGTTGTTGTTGAGGTAGTGGTCAGCGTAAGAGAAGTCTCTGCGGTGCCAAAATGATTCCTGACAATCAGCCGCACACCAGCCGCACACCAGAAACACAGCTTGCTCTCCTCCACAGTGCAAGACAAGCGCAATCTATTCCGACATCTCGGAACACCGTGCAAGTGAAGCGGCTTGAGAACGCACCCCATGTTGTAAACCATGTCGGGGTTGTTTCCGATCACGTGCGCCAGGGTGTCTGCAGCATGGCGGATCAAATGTCGAATTGCAGGATAGCAGCGACACGCTACGCTGGAGGTGGCACATACAGGCTCAGCGTGCTGAAGCATTGCACAAACATCTGGTCGTTGCTGCAGCTGATTGTGGAAAACTCACCTGTGGTATTGTAGGTCTCGCCGATGTCGCCGATGACGGCGATCTTGAGCGGCGCGTCGCTGCCGATGGCCGGCTGCGTCTTGAAGCTGTACTCCTTCGTCCTGTACCATGCCAGAAACCGGGAGAGCCATGAGAATGCACGACTGCATCTTTTCATTCGGTTTGAGCAGCGCATCCAGGTGACTCGATGCTGTCGAGCGGTCATGCGGCTCCGCTGGGAATGCGGACGGAAGCATCCTGCCGCACTCGTAGGAAGGGCACTGCAACGGCGCGAAAGAGGGCTCACGCAGGGGCGGAGTTGGCGGGGTTGGTTACGACGTAGAAGTAGCGGGTAGACGGCGTGAGGCCCGTCAGCCGGGCCATGTGCAGGAAGGGGGAGATGTAGTACACCGGTGCCGAGGTGCCGTTGTTGGCCGTCTGCGTGTACGTCGTCGGCGTGCTGCGTTGCGCATATAGCAACCCGGGCGTCAGCATATGTGCATCCATGTTGATTTGGGCGTGCTGCACAAACTGGAGGACAACACAGGTGCAGGAACAAAGGCACACCATGCTGGTCATTCTGGCGCACATCGACTGAAAAAGGGTGAAGGCGTCTGGAGGCGCGTGTGTGCATAGACATGCTGGATTGAATCAATGGCAGAAGGGCAGCTGCAGGAACTGCTCGGGAATGCGTGTATGACTCAACCGGCAAACTGGATGAAATGCCCAGGCGGACAGGCAAGGCTGGAGTCCCTCACCCAGCCATGACGCTGCGGGTGTACGCGCCACTGGCGGTGCCGATCTGCACGACTGAACGCTTAGACGGAATCTGCGGCGCCATGGGCGCTCCAATCGTGGCGTTCTGCGCCATGGGTGATACAGCAGCACATCAATTCGGAACTGTCTTCTCGACATGCAAAGCGACACTGGCGGCAATTTGGATGCAGCGGCCAGTGGGCAAGGGAATCCCATTGCATGGCCCTGCACAAGGGCCGGACGAGTGGGGTAGCACACGTGTGATACCATGCCAGGTAGAACCAATTTGTGCATGTGTGTACTGCCATCTGCTGAGGTGCAGCTGGAAAGCTCAGGTCATGACATGATGCCGCAGGGCTTGGGCAGTCCGACACATTTGTATCATATAAATAAAAAAAGCAGTAGGCTCACGTAGGTGCCATTGGAGTAGGTGCCAGTCGTGAACGTCACCCACACCTCAGTGGGGCTCGCGGTCGTCAGCTTGACCTGCGCGCATGACGAATGCCTGAATCGCTCGGTGGCTCTCAAGGGCGACGCCTTGCACCATCAGCGCATCGTGGTGGCACGCACCGACACCAGTGGGACTGACTCGTAATCATAGAAGAAGCACACCTGGTCGGGCGTGTCGGCGTTCGCGGGCTTTGCGAAGAAGGGCGAGTCCTCCAGCAGGTCCTGTGTGCCTGCACTTTGACGCAAGGCGATAGTGATCATTGGCAGGGCACAGATCGAGGACAGAAACCCCGCCACCCTGCCCGCATACGATCCCAACCGGGCAAAAGGAGCAGACTCACCGTATGTGTTGCGGGGAGGCCCGGCCAGGGTGCCGGTGGCCGCGGCGTAGAAGGGGTTATCATTCTCGGTCATTGGCGTCTGCGGCTTGGGCAGCTGCACCGCAGACGCGAAAGCGACGAGTGCGGCCAGGCACAGCGCCAGGGCGCCCATGCGTACCATGATGATTCGCAGGCGCTGTCACCTGCGCATGCAAGAAGAAGAGAGGGGCTGAGGACGATCTTGACCACATGCGCTAGATTATGCAGGATTGCTGGTATCGCGCAGTATCCTTCCAGCAACGTCCGCCCGCGGCTGCTGCCTCAATTCCAACCAGTTTGGCTATACGGACGCCACTGGCGAAGTATGCATGTTGTGCGTGCAGGCACAAGGGCATTGCACGGTGTCAGACGAGTCCTAGCCTCGACGTCTCATGCTAGGTACTGCCGAACTGTGCATACCGGATGCTTCATGCTCGTGCACTACCTATGTAATGCCGTTACCAACGAAGTGATCCCATCGCGCACTCGGTGGATTGCGGATAGCCCGCGCATAGACGCGAATAATATTCCGTCATGCGCAAGTGGAGAGCCTATGACGGGCCCCTCTTGATGCTGTTATGCTGCCCGCAATATAAGCCGCGGTTGTAATAGACGCTATTCACAGCGCCGCGATCAGAAGGGCTGCTGGAACTCGCCGAGTGACGCAGGCTTGAATGTACTGTTCAAACATCACCGTGTACTCAGCCGCATCACCGCCTTTTTAACGGATAATAGTGCTGCCACGGGTTGGGTGAAGCACCGTGCAGGAGAGTGAGCAGCGAGACGGTGACCAGGCGCCGCAACTAGTCACGGGCCGACGTCGATATTCTCAGAGGAAGGTCGTGCCTTTAATAACAGGCGGGCAGCAATATGAGCTGCGAGCGAGGCGCGCACGGATCTGCAGGTGGGTATTGTCGTCAGATTCAACCCTTTACGGCGTTCAGACCGGCGTGCGATGCACGGCGGGGTGTGCACGACGCGTTGTGCGTGCATGGAAGGTCGTCACAGCACCAGCACACAGATCCAGCTGCTCACGACCCCCTCATGGACGCACTGTGATGGGTCGCGCATCATGTCATGTCGCTGCGCTTGAAGCAGGCAGACGATTTGGAAAGCAAGCAAGCCTGGCAGGTGGCGGCGCTCGTACACTACCCGCCGTCGATTTGGGCGCAGCGAGACTAGTAATTAGAGACACCTACCTGTAGAGCAGGTGCAGTTGCGCTAGCCGCTGCGACGCCCCGTCCCGCGACCACCACAGACCTCGCAAAATTTCTTTGTCGTGTTATGCTCGCTCGCGGGCATCTGCGAGCAGAGGACAGCCAGCTGTTACAGGAGGGAATCGCCCTGCAAAATATGCTATTCTGATGAGTCATCAGCGTCTGTCACCTTGAATTATGGGGAATTTCCAGTGTGGGCAGTGTAATTAATTCGTTATTAACAAAGGTTGTTATTAACATGTTATTAACAGATTCCAAACACAGGCCATGTTTGGAATTCGTTGTTATTAACACCCGCATGTGATTAATGCATTT
>JAABUW010001839.1_pt1 | contig 33764 bp, 35 predicted proteins | sample 5560081 | NCBI WGS metagenome assembly JAABUW01 (sample SAMN10711882, study PRJNA513363) | rock metagenome | isolation source: Antarctica rocks | place: Antarctica: Victoria Land, Knobhead sud | reverse complement strand
TATAAGTTGTTATAGCAAACAATTTAACTAAGTATTGTATATTTTTTTGCTTTCTTTATTTTTTCTTAAAATAAACTTATATTGTTTAGTTGTTATTTAATTTTATCGAAAATATCTTTTTTTATAATAATATTGCTTTCTAGCGCTTTTTTGTATTTATTTATAGTTTAATATATTTTTCTCTCTCTTAATAAGCTAGCTAAAGCGTTAAGATAATTTATAATATTGTCTAGATATTTGTAAAAAAAAATTGATTATATTTGTTATTCGAATTTGTTACTAAATAAAAATATAATGTTTTTAATTGTTTTACTTTTATAGTCTTATTAAGTATTTGATTGATTTTTTGTATAAATATAAATATTTTGTCTAATAATATTTTATCTAGAATTTTCTATAACTAATTTAAATCTTCTATTAGATAGTAGTTGTTATTCGATTTAATTTCGAAAATATTTATTTCTATATTAATTTGCTTTCTAATATTGTTCTAATTATTAAATATCTCTTTTAATATAATATTAATTTGTCGACAATTTATTAAATTTTGTAATTGACAATTTCTTGCAAAGTAGTTTAATTTGCTACATAAATAGTACGTTTTTTTAAATTTGTTATCTTGTTTTTTTCTAGAATTCTTCTTTTTATATTGCTAAATAGAATTTAATTTTATAGATATAGATTTTCGATAATTTAAATTACTATATTTCTAATTAGAATAAATTTTTTTGCTAATATTTAATTGCTAATTTAAAAAAGATTTCTATTTTTTTTCGAAATTAATTGTATCTTTTTTCTATAGTTCTTTTATATAGCTTGTTGTTAAAATCAATAGCTACTTCAATAAAGTCGAATATATTGTTAAGAGTTCTTTTATTATATATAATTTTGTTCTTTAAATTGTTTTTTAGATCTTGTCGAAATATTATTATAAATACAATATTGTTTTATTTAATTAGATTAATATATTTCTAAAATCTAGCTATATAATTTGTTGCAGAAATTTGTTAAGTTTAGACTAACCGTCGGGTCGGGTTTCGGTTCCAAATATTAGAATCGACCCGACTCGTCAATTCCAACCCTAGGAACCGACCCGAAACCCGAGTCGATTCCTAATATTTTGGACACAAATTGACACGATCCGACTCGATTTTCGATTCTGTTATTAGGAATCGAATCGAATCGCCAAGAAATCGAAAATTACGTTATTTTGCCAAGAATTTAAATTTTTGAATTTAAATTTTAAATTTTTCAAATAAATTCTATAGATGTTGTTTAACTGTTAATTTATTGTAGAGAACACAAATGCATTACTATAATGCATTACCTATATCCGTTTATAAGTGTTATAGATGTTATTTAAAAATCTAAATATTAAAAAATTAATATTAATGTATAATTCGCATCTATAGGCCTATAGATGCTATTTAAATTTTCAAATATTAAAAAATCAATATTAATGCATAATTTATATCTATAGGTCTATAGATACTATTTATTAATTAAATATTAAATAAATAATATTAATGCGTAATTTGAATCTATAGGCTTTATAGATACTATTTATTAATTATTTATTTATTTAATTAAAAGTCTTGGCGATTCGGATCGGTTTTCTCGGGTCGGATTTCGATTTCAACCCTAGGAACCGACCCGAATTGTCGGTTCTGACCCTAGGAACCGAACCGACTTTTCGGTTCCAACTTTTGGAATCGACCCGACCCGACGCGGTCAATCTAGTTAAGTTAAATATTAAATTACTTTTTTTGCAATTTGTTTTTTGTTAAATATTTTAAAAAATTTCGAAACTCTTTTTTAAAGTTATTGAAATCTATAAATATTATATAGAGATTTTTGCTATTATTTTTCAAATATTTTTGTAAATTTGATTTAAGTTAATACTAAACTCTTTCTCTAAGAAATGTTAATACAAAAATTGTTTTCTAATTTGCTAAAATAGAATAAAAAATAAAATAGATATTTATTTGCATAAATTAGTTCTTTAGATCGATACAATTTTTATAATAGATATCAAATTTGTTAATTTTGATTTTGTTGTCTTCTATAATTGATAGTTAACATAATATTAATAAACTAGTGCTCGAAATAGAGATGCGTTAATCTAATATAGATATTTTTAAAATATTTAAAATATTATACTAATACTGTCTACAAAAATATTAGAAATAATTCTACTATTAAAGAGATTTGTAGATGTCTTTAGACAATGCTAGCAATTACTTAATTACAAAAATTTGCAACTTAAATAGTTGTAACAATAAGTCAAGACTTAAAATAAATTAAATACAATTTATAAAAAAGTTATATTTGATTTTCTATATATTAAGAAAATACTAATTGTTTGTTTTGCTTGCTTGTTAAGTATAGCAAGTATAATTGCTCGCAATACTTGCTTGTCGAATATATCGAACATTATATTTAAAATGTTTGCTTCTCGAGCATATCAAGTATAATAGTAGATTTGTTTCAAAGATGTAGAATCTAGACTACTAGTATAGCTTAAGTAAGCTCGTAACAACAATATATATTGCAAATTCTCTATATATTTTTTAGTATATTTTATAAAACTAAACTGTATATATATTTCTAGTTTATTTAAAGATATTTTGAATATTTGTATATTAAAAATAATTTTGTATTGTTTTTTTATATTTTTTAGAGTTTTGTTATTAAATATAATTAATATATCTATTATTAATATTTTAGAATATAGTTGCGTACAAAGAATTTCGAAACAAATATAATTTGTTCGAAACTTCTTTTATTTATTTACAAAATATAATTTGTTAATAGCAAATATACAAAGTCTTAATTAACAAAACTAATAATACAAAATATTGTTAAAAAATTCTTAAATATAGCAATTTCTAGATTTGTAAATATTGTTTTAGTTAAATTTAATTATTAAATATTATACAAAAAATATAGCAACAATACTAACTATATGTATAATCTTTATTGTATATATTGTTTCAATATAATTAAATTGTTGTTCTTGTCTTTTAAGACTATTAATCGACAACTAATAATTTTTTTTAACTTTTTATATTAATTGTTCTTTAAAAGAAAAAGAAATATAATAATTAATACAATTTTAATTAACAACAATATAAATAATAGTATCTAATATAATAAATTTTTCTCGAATCTTGTTTTTGCAATTACAATTATATTTTTTTGTAAAACAATATTAAGTATTTTTAGTTATTTCTATTTAATTTTAATTTTAAATATATTTTTTACAATATTAATAGTTTTTTCCTTAATTGTCTTTTTGTTCTATATATTGTTATTATTTGTATTATTTTTTATTCTAGAATATTGTAGAAATTAAAAAAGAAAATTTAATAATAAATATTATTTGTAATTGATACAATAGATTAAAGAAACTATAAATCTAAATTGACAAAATAATATAACTAAAAGAAATATTAAGCAAAATAGTAAAAATGCGCAAAAAGTAATTGTGTCTATATATAGATTGCAATTTTTAAAAAATATATATATATATATATATATTAAGAACAATATTATAGTTAATAGCTAAGTTAATTGATTTTTAAAATAATATTATTAAATAGAGTATAAATAGTAGTATTGCAATTAATTTGTTAATAAGTATATAATTTAAGTAGCAATACTAAATATACAATTTCCAAATATATAGTAAGAATTTTTTTGATATGCTATTATTAAAATAATTTCAAAATATTAAGAAATAGAAGTTTTGCTCTTAGATCTAATACAAAAAAAAAACGCTATAACAAATATTATACTCGATACAAATATGCTCAAATATACTAAATACTAGTGTATTTACTGCATCGAAACTAATCTCTAGTGCCAGCTCTAGCGCGGCTCTAACATAAGCGAACTCGCTAGGGTTCGGTTGAGGGGTTTTTTTTTGGCATTAGGTCTGACTACTGAGGCAACTACATAGCCTCCTATCCGGAGCTATCGAGAATGTTAGGAGGTACATCAATCTTGGGGAAATTCATGGACGCCAAGTACCCATTACCAGCCGCCATATTCCGGCAAAGCATCTCTGTGGAGCTGTTCGTCTTATGAAAACGATGCTGAAAACGTAGACGGAAATTCTTCGACCATAGTCGTTCGGACACTGAATTGATCCCATTGTCCGGTCTATGTCAAAGAGTCGTATATAAGAGTATTCAACATGTTGGCGCGAGAATTGAGTGGAACTTGATCATATGCTGATACATCAAATAATACATGACAGCGGGGCATGATACGACAAAACAGGCTGTGATGTTCCTCTGAAGATGCACACAACCCGGCAGGGTGGTGACCATGGTATGAAAGAAAGGCTTCTTTTGTGTGTCACCTTTTCTTGGCCGCAGTCAGAAAATGAAGAGGAGAAGTAGGAAGTAGTAATGACTGCCATGTCATGCGTCAACACCCATTGAATGGACATTAGCCTATGACTCGTTCATTTCCCACGTCAATCTCATTTCTCTGCTGTCCAGAAATTTTCCCATCGTAAACAGCTTCTCTATAACGATCGCAATTGGAGAAATCAGCGCGGGCACCACTTAGCATCAAAAGCTCCGATCTCTGAGACCCAACGATCAACTTGCAAAATCCTTCGAAACTTCACGATCTCTATCCTGCCGCCACTTCTCACTTTACTGTCGCTCTCCGCCATACCACCGAAACCTACGACAACATGCCTCTAATCTTGGGGTCCGTCACCTCGCAATGGACATGCTGCCAGTGCAGCACTTTGAACGCCCACCCCGACCCGCTCGGCAAGTGGCCATTCTGCAAGGTTTGCTTCGGGCATGCGTACTGCAAACGCTGTGAATGGCATCAGAAGAGACTTTTCACGATCGGTGGGGAAAATCGAAGGACTGAAGGATGAATACAAATTGAGCAGAGTAGGCGACCGGACAGTGATGAAGGAGGTAGTCCTGTGGTGGATGCCGTTACGGTGGTATCCCGGTTTTCCCAGATATAGGCAGAGCTACGAACAAGGGATTTCCTGCGCCATTGATTTGCCATTGCGTGCGGAAAATAAGCCCACCTGTCGTTATGTACTCGGCATAATCTTGGCCACCGCTGGTAATAAGGTGACTCGATGGACACGATAGTAAAATGAGACCTTCTAAAAGCGCGGTAAGAAGTAGATAGGCGTGTCGCTGTCCCCGGCCTCAGTCAAGTCGGCATGACCTTCCTTGGCCAAGTGAGCCGAGTCAACTGACTCATGGAGACGATTGCACCGTCAGTCTTCGACGCTTTATTATCGAGATCGTGTGGGCCGCCGAAGCCGTGTCACTAGTGATGCAACTTCTCGTCTTGGTTTACCGGGCCAGATGGCCATCGAGGAGCCAGCTGCTCTTGAGCGACATACGACTCGGCATGCTCTACTAACGAACAGCCTGCGAATTTGTCAATGGCAGCCGGACATATCATATGTCGGCCTGGCTTCTGCCACCATAGAAAGACGAACCGCACTTTAACGGGCTTGTCTGCTCTCAACTCTAGCTCCATTCATCAGATACTTTCTTTGTGTATCGCCCCGGCCCTTCAGCCAAATTCATCATGAACAGGCTTCTCTTTGTACGGACATCATCTCTACCGTGCTTTTCCAGTGTAGTCTGGATCCCCTCCAACCCCATCGAATCTGCCAGTCCTCCAGCTCTACAAGCTCAGCCATGCTTTTCTACACAACCTCTTTCCCCATCCTACTGGCGCTAGCGCTGTCACAGTCCCTACTTGCTTTTCCGCAATCTCGATATTCTATCAGTCCAGCGTCGCTGATCCCAAATCCAGCTCCCACCAGTCTTTCGCACTGCCACATAGTTCTGCAGCCTTGAGCACTGCTGGTAGGGTTCCAAACGTAGCCTCTATTTCCCCAGGTATTGGTCATGTTGCCAAGAGGAGGGCGCTCCTTTCGAACATTCCCTCGAAAAGATCCTATTCCACGGCTACTTTCTTCCCTACAGGGACACCGGGCCCATCTCCTCGATCGTCTGGTGTGCTGATGGGTTGTCAACGGCACTTCCCTCAGATACAATCGCTTCGAATATACCAGCAGCTGTTTTGAGTTTTGTTGCCAGCCTTCGTCGCAAGCAGACTAATTAGGCCATGGTTGCAGACGGCAACACCGCAGCAGCAGGTCAGGTTGAGCGACTGGCACTTCCCTCCAACACTCCGTGCTCCATCGTGAAGCTCTTCTCTACTGGTGCATCAGGGGCACTGATTCGACCATCGGGAGCCCCAACCAGCATTCCTTTAGCTTTTCTCGTGGAACCTACCCCAAATGATGTCTTGGCCTCAGTCTCGAGCTTCAGTATCAGTCTTCTTGCGAAGCAGACTGAGTCGACTGCGCCTGCTAAACGGGGTTACTTAAAAGGACTGGCGCCGTAGTGGCAGACTCCAGAGATCTAGGTGACCACGTCCAGGGGAGGATACCACCAGCCGGCTTTGCCAACGGACGCTCACCCGTGCGTCCCCGCTTCGGTCTCCTTCATGATCTAGAAAGCTGAGCACCGCACTGGTCGCCCTCGCAACATTCCAAATGGCTTTCAGGCCTTCGATATTCGATCAATTGGTTTCATAATTTTACAGGCGTTGGATACCTTCAGACCAGGACGCATCGTATCTCTCAACGCATTTGTCGATTACCATTACCTGCAATGCTTCATATCATTAGGAGTGAATATATACTGCGTCAATCACAACTGCATGTCAGGCCATAATGACCGCCTAGGCTGGAGTGGTGATCGCTGCTCTGGAACGAAACGCTCAAAAAGTTTTGAGCACGTGTTTCAGGGTTCAAGATCCTCCGGATTTGCGACTTCTGGTCTTGCTTTACTGTTTGCACGATCGTCAACAAATTCTACATCGAGATGCCAATTTGTTCTCTGCCACCATGTCTGATTCTGCGCTTGGTATTTTCGAGACCAGTGCTCAAAATGGGTGCCCTTTGCTTGGCAGTACTAAGATCTTTGTCTTGATCCTTCTACCTCTCGATTTTTTTGCGGCCATCCAACACGAGTACGCGGTACCATTCCAAGAATTGAATCGTCACCTGCTCGAACAGACCGCCGTCCTCCTTCCAGGATGTTTTTTCAAGGATTCCGTGGAATGAGTGCACAGTATAACCACTGAAAATAGCAACCGCGCATCTACATGCCGTGTTTCAACAGCACCCTGCATCTCTCTCTGAGACAATGCCGTCTTGCCAAGTGCAGGCCATTGCGATCGAGCTCGGACCGTAACCCTTCCAGAGGATGTAGTAAAAGCCAGTGGGTCGGCTACGAGCCTGCCCTCATTGCTGGCTCCATGATTCTTGGGTATACAGCTTTTCTTTCCGATCCTCTTCAGAAGAGCGTAGCCCATCCATCAGACGGAGTTTCTTAGGCAGCTCACGATGACTGAGCCAAATCGCTCAGACCACGTCCCATGGTGGAGACGGCTCCCCAAAGTCTTCATCACTCGTTCGATCCTGCTCTGCATAGGCGTTGTCGCGGTTTTCTGCCTCGCGATCGCACTTGCGCACTTCGACCTGAACCTCTATGCCGTGAGGGGTCAGAACAACAATTACTCGCAAGGTGATGTGTTTGGCGAACTGGCCGTGGCCGCAGTCTGTCCATCCCATTTTCTCTTTCCCCTTCCGTCCCAGTCGCGGTCACTAACGCCGGGTCTGTCGAATACAGGTATCCCTCTCGGTCGCAACGTCCGCTTTCTTTTTCTTCCAATTCATCGCCGGGCCTCCCCTACATCCTGGCTACTACGTTGCAGGAGATATGCTGTCCTTTCTGACCCTCACGGTCTGCCTCACTATTGGTTTTATGCTGAGCGCGTTCACAACATTCAACAACTTCGTTGAGGAGTCGACCTGCCAGTCGGGTTTTCAATGGGCTAGATGTGTAGCAGAAGCGGATATTATACAGCAGCTAGAATTAGTAGGCTATTCGTGTGGATTCGTAACGATGTATGCAAATCGAGACACAGTTCCTTTATCACTCGATGATTTCGTCTTCTATTAAGCAATGAGAGTAATTCGATGCTGACGACTATACGAACAGACCACTCCACTTCACTTTGTTCGTAATTGCGTGCTATCGAACGCACGTCCATAATCTGAGGAAGGAGATGTCAAAGATCACTGCCGAGATGACGAGGCAAAACCTCGAGATGAGAATGCAGGACCTCGAGATGCGACGGTATCCGCCTGCGAAAGCCGGCAAGGGGCAGCTCCCCAGGCATCCGGCACACGGTCTGTCGACGAAGAAGAAATTGTCGAGAACGTACAAGGCCGAATTGGACGATAGTGATCGGAGGGAGGAGCTGCAGGAAACGAGATAGTATACGGGCTAAGATCATATAGGGGTAATATGTATCAGTGGGTCAGTGGTCTAAGGGGGGAACTCAAGCAAGAATTGCTTTGGCCGCTGACGCACGTTCATCTGATTTCGCCACACGTCATCTCACCACTCCGGATTCTGACTTTCTTCTCGTTCCTGTCCTCTCGATGCTCACTAACACTACCAATTGCCGAGAATAACCCATAGTGAGTTCTACTTCTCTTATTATTAGGATCAGCCGTTGCCAGAATGATCTTCTACACGAGGGGTCGTGGCCCAGATACTAGCAAGGACAATCTAATCATCCACAGGGGGTCGACCTCCAGCATAGCATAGGTGCCAGCCTTCCCTTGACCTCCCGACCCTCCGCCATCTCACCCGGTCTTTATCAAGACGCAATCCACTTATGGAGTGGCTGATCCTCGACGTCGTCCGGCCAGCCCACGGACCTAGCGAACGAGACCGAAACAAGGATCTCGCGTGTACAATCTTTACACTAAATATCCCCATGCTATGAGCGCATCTACACAATAAATCTTCCCCCTGCGATGTTGGTTATGCTCCCTGTAACGTCGCCTCACTCTTCACAAAAATCATCGTCTATCCCATCCAAGACCGGTGGTGGTAGATATCCCTTGATAGAGCCTGAATGCATTCTCCTACTTCTTTGCCTTTGCATTTTTCTTGTCGGGTGTACTGCCTGACATGTGATTCAACCTTACGAATTTTTCCTTTGGCAATGGGTTCGTTTTCGCTGATCGGCGGATTGACGATTCCTTCGGAGAAGGCGGAGAGAGTGCCTGACACGCGGTCGAACGGAGTACTGTGCCGGCGCTTGGGATATATAAATTGAGTAAGTTTTCTGGCCGCCATCGGACATCACGAGTAAAGCGGACGCATCCACCATGAGAACAACATGCTCTATCACTTTGCGATGACTGCAGTCGGTGAGTCAGCACACTCAGGGCACATGATGGCAAGGACAGTGCTCTGGGCGCAGCGGCATTCTGCAAGACGGGAAAGTTGTAACTTTTCATGATTGGAACGTATCTGGAAGCCAGCGTAGATATCATCGAGTATCGTGACGTGCATTCCTCCTCACCCAACCCTATGTAGACTTTTGGTATCATCCTCCCTCCCTCCCTTTCGACATCAGACCCCTCTCAAGCTCTTCACGTCGCGCCGCTCAGCGCCGCATCCTGCCTCTCCCCGCCATTACTCCCCACCACCATATTCTTCTCCTTCCCCTTCGCATCCTTCTTCGCCGCCTCACTCGCCTTGAAGCTCTGCTCAAAATCCGCAATGATATCATCAATATGTTCCGTGCCCACACTGATCCTGATCAAATCCTCCGTCACCCCAGACCCCCTCTTCTCATCATCGCTCAGCTGCGCATGCGTCGTCGTCCAGGGGTGTATCGCCAGCGTCTTCGAATCCCCCACATTCGCCAGATTGCTGATCAGCTTGAACCCATCCACGACCTGCTGCCCTGCCTGCTCCCCACCCTTGACGCCGAAACTCAGCACGCCGCCGAAGCCGCGCGGGAGGTATTTCTTCGCCAGCGCGTGGCTCTGGTGCGATTCCAGCCCCGGGTAACTCACCCACGCGACGTGGTCGTGTTTCTCCAGCCACTTGGCGAGCGCCAGCGCGTTGGTGGCGTGGCGCTCACAGCGCAGCGACAAGGTCTCCACCCCCAGCATCAACTGCTGCGCCGCGAAGGGGTTCAGCGCCGAGCCTAGATCGCGCAGGATCTCCACTCGGACGCGAATCGCGAAGGTGAGCTTGCCGAATGTCTCCCAGAATTTCAGGCCATGGTAGCCGTCGCTCGGCTCGACCATCTGCGGGAAGCGCGCGGCGTTGGCGCCCCAGTCGAAGTTGCCGCTGTCGACGACGACGCCGCCGATGGTGGTGCCGTGGCCGCCGATCCATTTGGTGGCGGAGTGCACGATGATGTCGGCGCCGTGGTCGAAGGGGCGGCAGAAGTAGCCGCCTGCGCCGAAGGTGTTGTCGACCACGACGGGGACGCCTTTAGCATGTGCTACCTTCACTACCGCTTCGAAATCGGGGACATTGTAGCGTGGGTTGCCAATGCTCTCTAGGTATACGCATTTGGTCTTGTCGTCGATGACTTTCTCGAAAGCAGAGGGGTCGGCGTCGTTCGTGACGAAGCGGCAGTTGATGCCGAGGCGGGGGAACATGACTTTGAATTGGTTATAGGTGCCGCCGTAGAGGTTCGAGCTTGATACGATGTTATCGCCGGCGTGGGCGAGGGCAGCGATGGTCATGAATTGAGCGGACTGGCCGGAAGAGGCGGCGACGGCGGCGACACCACCTTCAAGGGCGGCGATGCGCTTTTCGAAGGCGTCGACCGTGGGCTGAATGGTTGGAGAGTCAGCGACATGGTGACACGGTGACATGGTCGAAGTGTGGAGGCAAGCGAGAAATGACAAGGAGGGAGTTGTACGTTCATGATCCGGCTGTAGATGTTACCAAATTCCTTGAGGCCGAAAAGACGAGCGCCGTGGGCGGAGTCATTAAAAACAAAGCTCTGTATTGCGAATCAGAGGGCATTGGTTCCGGGGAGGGAGTTTCCCCGTGACGGGCAGAGCGTACAGTCGTTGCGTAGATTGGCAAGGCACGAGCGTTCGTCGCTGAATCTGGCTCTTGACTGGATGCTGAAAGTCAATATTTGCACTCGACAGGATAGGCGCTGCGATATAGAAGGGGGCATGCATGCGAGATGGCTTACCCGGCATGCAATTGCAGCGTCTCGAACTTGTGCTGGGGTGCTTCTTCCGCCATTGTTGAGGGTGAGTGGAGAGCTGGATAGCGACGTGGTAGGAGCGATAGCCAAGTGTGTCCTTCAATAGGTCGAGTATGTAGTCCAGGTGTCTCTCAGAATCACGTCGTACAAAGCAAGAGGCTGACCATCACAACTCGACTGTAAATGTAATCAAGAACACCTCATTAGCCTCGAACTGAGCTCAATCTTTTCTTTCTGGGAGCGCCCAGCAACCAGTGCCCGCAATCGTCATCGTACAGCGGGATGGCGCCATATTGCGACTCGGCGACCCCTGGGGCTGGCAGTGGCACGCGACAGTCGTGGGGGTTCCATTGGTGGCTATGATGCAGGCTAGATGTAGAAGGGCGCAAGCTTGCTCTTCTCCGAAGTACGACACTCTGGTCTTGGAGAACACCTTCGGGTGATGCAGCAGAAGCCGAATCAACCCGTCCTGGTACGTTCGGTTGATTCGCGACGGCCAACGGGTGCCACCGGCAGCCGAGGCATGCGGGGTCACAGCCACATTACGCCACGTGCACAGGCCACATGCTTGTGTTGCATTTCGGTCCATCCGCGAGTACCTGACTCCATGGTACGAGTGGGATCCCGTTCGCGCATCGCTAAGCCATATCGAGGTTTCCTCCGTGTCTGTCGAAATCTCATCGATATCTCGGTCCTCACTCCCGCCAGTGAGATGTCAATACTGCTCTTCACGATGGCATTCTTGGGCCTCGACAGCCGCCTTGCCGCCACCATGGCTTCGGGTCCGTCGGGAGAATAATGTTGAGCTCCGGGGTGGGCAGCAACGTGATAGGAACGGGGATACGTCCGCGCCGAGGAGGTTGGTCCGACTTGGTTCGGAGTGGTACTGAAGGCGGAGCGGGGAAACAGCGAGTCGATGGTGCGGGACACCTCTACGGTATGATGAACAAATGAAAATTCAGGTCTCGAAGCGATATATGATGAGGGGGAGAGAGCAAGGGTGGCTGTCTAGGCTCAGTATCTGACAACCCTCGTATCTTGGTGGAACCGCCCTGGAACAGCATGGCCACGACGGGCTGGCCTTTGACGTGCACGCGTGGGGATTCAATAGAGAAGAGAAGAGATCTTCCCGGGTAAAAAAGAGAAGCACTATAACATGCCAGAGTAAATACGAAACGAAGAAATGCCCGATTTATACCGAGGGAGCTTGAATGGTCGACAATTGAGATTGAGCCAGATGGACGATTATTGCACGGAGAAAAAGATGTCATCTATAAAATTCCGGGATCAACGAGAGCAATGCATGATATGCTTGGAAGTTGGTCGAGTCGGCTAAAAAAATGCCGTTGGAAAAGTACAGGACCATGCTTTGCAATGTGTGAACACACCTCAAGATACACAGATTACAACGACTAGAACCCCTCTCCGGAAATGCAATCAAGCAATGACCGGACCGGCTAGTAATTTGTGTATGGAGATGTCTGTGGGTTGACAATAGTACAGTAATTGTAGAGGCGAGAGAGCGCCATGACTTGGTACGAGATGTATGCGGATCTGGGATACCAATATGTGCTTTGGCAATGTATGTACTGTTGTCGAATGTCGTAGTTGATCCCACGCCCGACTCTACCTCCCTTTGTAGTCGTGGGCATGGCTAAGGTATCCTCTGGCGATGTTCGATGTGCTGCTGGCATCTCAATGGTCAGGTTGGGGCTCCGAGAAACCATGCAGGAGCCCCGTAGTGATGCGGCCGACGGGCGAAAATTGGTTTGCCATATTCGTTGAGTCGAGCACCCCACCCACTTTATGGACCCGGAAGGGTGATATCTTTAACATCTTTGCCTTCGGTGCCGTTCGGTTCCTCTCCTTCATTCATGCCCATCAACGCCTTTTGCAGCTTCGGGAAGAAGTCCCGATTGACCCCCACGTCGACATACTCTTTCTGATCCTCGATCATACCCTCCTCATCAAACTTCAAGATCCACATGTACTCATTCAAGTATTCGCCAGCCGCCGTATCCGCCCTCGCTTTTAGGTGCATGATAATTTTCCTCTGCTGGACATCTTCGATGATCTCATACACCGTAAGACTGAAATTTCGGAAGGCAGGAATGATGGACTGGAGCTGCGATCGATAGGTCTCGTTGGACTGAGGGGGGTACCGGAGGGAGTAGGGAAGAATGGTTCGTTTGCAGCCGGGGTTGCGCAGGGCAATAATGTCAGGAATGGACATGGAGTTGAAGGCGTCCACGAGCGCGTCGGCGGTCTTGCGCTGAGCGGTTATTGCCATGTTTGTAAACTGTGGAAGTCGACCAGCATATGCTATCGCTCGGCAGGAGGATGTACTTGAGAAGCGTTTTGGGAGGTTGTCGTGTTTGTAGAGAGGTTGCGAACCATGGACATTCCTTGGGGTTGCATGCCTTAGGCCGGACACGTGAATGATGGCCTGCGATACTCTTGTGATCAACAGGGCATCCCTCGACGAATACAGAAGCTATCATCGGTCGATCACGGTGGTTTTGGCGGCGCTGGGAAGCTAGGAGATCCTAGTGCCAGATCGGGTGAGGGCCAGAAACAGGGCAGAAGTGGGAGGACCTCGGAAGGATCAAAGAGGTAATGGGTCACTGGGTCAGCAATCTTCAATAGGCAATTCACGGCAAGATATCACTGGTAGAGCCACGATCAACGTCCAGTTTGGCATGCATCTCTGAAAGCAGACTGCCTAGTAGTCGCTATCTCAGCACGCTTGACTACTCCTGGCGCTCACGCACGCCAAACTCCTCAGCCTTCTGCCAATCGAAGTCATAGGCCCTCGCATCCATCTGATAGGAACAACCATCGAATCTGCTGCCCCGCATGTTACTCAAGACCCTATCTCGATCTGACATGACGCTGCTGCTCAAACCGCAGCGGTGCCCTTTGGGTTCATCTCGTGATCCTTGTTGTCAGGGCCTGTGGTCGGATTGCCGGTTCGCTGCAGGCCTCTCAGAGCCAGAACCGTCGTGACCAGAAAGAATAGCCTAGAAGCCCAGAATGGTCAGCGCGTGCTTCGTTGACAGCAAAGAGATGCCTGCTTTGGACACTGGAAGACTCACCACTCCACCGCTCCCAATACGATTGTCGCAACCATGACGTGACAGATGCGCCCATAACACATCAGTAGTCTATGGTGGAAAACAGCCAGCACGGTGAACGCCGCGAACCAGAAGAGCATTGTCAAGGCCTCGCAACTAGGAATGATCCATCTACGCTGAACCTTGAGAGCGGCCACGAAGAGTAGTGGCGTGAGCAACAGCGTCCAAATGGTGCAAAAGAGCAGAAGGTTGACTTCGGAAGGTGAAGATCTCCAGAAGGAACTGAAGCGGTACCAGTGGATGACTATTTGCCGGAATGGTCAGCAAAGGCTTCCCACGTCTTTCCCCTGCTCAAGCTAGAGCTTGTAGGATTGTAGCTCTCGGATCTTCCTCTGGTACATCGTTGGTGAATAGTTGCTACGCTTTCACCATACTGAAGGACTCACGCGGAAGAGGACAAGGGCAACAATGACTTCAGGGACAGCAGCGAGTTGTTTCTGAGCCCATAGCAAACCGCGACATTCTCCAGGAGACGAGGACGAACTTACGATAGCTAGTCAGGGCGAGCAAGGCCAGAGCCAGAGCTACCTGCACAGCACGCAGGGGGAAAATAACAGGGAGCATGGCTGCAAAAAGTGCTTGTTCGGTCGACGTGATAAATGGTCGATGTAGAGTGAAGAGCTGCGTAATCAAAAGTTGTGAGGGATGCTGTTTGTTGATGAGTGTTGATGAGTATTGTCCTGGCAGAGGCTTTTACTAATGATGGTCGAGGGGTCGAGGAGTCAAAGGGCGACGGGTCCAAATTGTTTTTTATGAGCGAAGGAAACCGGGGGAGTTGACGGAAGGAGTCATACACAGAAGGATGAGATCTGTGTAAGAAGCAACGTTTTGACACTTGCTCGGGAAGGGAAGGAGCATGCCTGTGGTCGGCGACACATACAAGAAACAATGCATGCATGCGCACGACCATTGTAATTCAACTTAAGAAGGACTAAAGTAAGTGGCTCGTGGATGAAGTTTCGAAGAAAAGGGGATTACCTCCTAATCAGGGGCCTAGTGGTGCTCATAGAGGCTTTCCTTCTATATTCTTTGGCTGACCATGAACGAACCACAATTACCAGTCATCGAGCATTTCTGTTCCTGCTATATACAAGCCCAATGCCCTTCTCTACAACCGGTTCCGTTGTACCAACTTCGTGTACTTCTTATACTACAACCTCGCGTTGACCTTCTTGTTCGCCTGCTCTTCTGCCACCATTGATTCGGCGTACAGCTCGTCCAGTTCACCACGGAATTTCTTCGCCGTTTGCGGCCGCTTAAGCTTGAGCCTGAAAGGGGATATGTCAGTGACGCGCTGCGAGCCCAGTATAGGAGCACATGACTTACGTAGGTGTAAGGAGCTCGTTGTCGATTGTAAACGGTTCGAGGTAAAGGTAGCAATTCCTCACCCGCTCGTAACCGGCGAAATTGTTCTTCTTGCCCACTTTGTCCATCTCTTTGACCACTGCTGCTCTGACCTTGGCATTCTTACACGCAGCTGCTACAGCCTGCAAGTCCGTTGCGGCGATGGTTCTTCCCAAGACCTTGCTCGCAAATGGTGCAAACATCTCTGGCATCACGCCGAAGAGGGCCACCAGAAACGTTTGTACCGAGTCACCGTGAACGTAGGCTTGCGCGAGGAAGTTGAGATGCGAAAGATAGACGTTTTCGATGCGTTCGGGTGAGATGTATTCTCCCTGTGCGAGCTTGAGTACATTCTTGACGCGATCAATGATCTTGAAACGCCCTCTGCTGTCCACGGTAGCGATATCGCCTGTGCGAAACCATCCATCCGGGAGCATGCACTTCTCCGTCTCTTCCTTGTTCTTGTAATAGCCGGAGAACAGGGTGGGTCCCCGAAGGAGTAGCTCACCGCGAGGTTGAGGCTGGTCCGTGACAAGATATTCCACGTCCGGCATGTTGGCCAAACAGATCTCATTCGAGGGCATCACAGCCCCGCAAGTCCCTACCGATAGGTCACCCTCTATCTGCACAAGACCGCAAGCATACGTTTCTGTAAGCCCATAACCTTGCGCAAGCCGATTGCCGAAGACAACACGGAGGAACGTTTGGAGGCTCGGATCAAGGGGTGCGGAGCCGGAGACCATAGTACGCGCTCTATCAAGGCCCAACGCTGACGCAACTTTACGTCCCCATATGCGATCATAGATGGCATGCTTGTTCGTTGCATCGGGCGAGTCTGGATGTTGGAGTGCTGTTGTCTTGGTAGACACAATGTGCCGCGCCAAAGCGCCCTTAACCCCAGGTTGAGCGGTTGTAGCTGCACGGACAGCGCCACCGAAGCGATTGTAAAGTCGTGGTACGGAGATGAAGCCCGTAGGTCGGAGTAATTTCAAATCATCCACCAAAGCAAGGATATCCCCATGGAAGTAGCCAATGGCAGCGCCTACCCATAGGGCTCCATGCTGGCTTAGGCGTTCGAAGATATGAGCTAGAGGAAGATACGAGCAGTAGACGTCGGAGGGACCACCGGGCATGAGGGTCAAGGCACTTCCAGTCGCTGCTACAGCCGCATAGTGGGTGAGAACAACACCCTTAGGCGGGCCGGCTGTGCCGGAGGTGTAGTTTATGGTGATGATATCTGAAGGGCGCGGGACATGATAGACGGGACTTCCCAACGACTTGCCTAACGCCTCAATCTGCTGCATTGAGTATATTCGGACCTCCATGTCGGACGCCATAGCTGCAAGCACATCATACTTGGAGTGACCAGGTCTATCTCCGTCTTCGAGGGGGTCTAGAGATATGATGATCTTCAGAGAGGGTAGTCTTGGCTTCAATTTCAGGACAGTAGGTATATGCGGTAGTGAGACTGCGATGCAGGATAGTTGCGCGTGATTGATGATGTACTCGACTGCGGAGGGTCCTAATGTATCGTACAAGGAGACGGTATAGAGAGCTTGGGACATGCATGCCAGATCTGCATGTTCATCAGCTGTACTTCTCAAACGCCAAAAAGACAAACACCCTACCTGTCAATTGCCATTCCGGCCTGTTCTGGCACCAAAGCCCTACACCGTACTTGCGCTGCGTAACACCAACTTGTCTGTTCGCCTCGACTATGCCAGCACCAAGGTTGGCCCGTCTCTCCTGCACGGTTTCGTAACTCAACCATTGGTACGGCCCCCAAGCCTTTCGCGCGGAATCGTAAGGCCGGAAGCCGAGACATTTCCTTGTAGCATGGCGGTCCGCTGCAGGTCGTTAATATGCAGACGAAGCCTATGTGAACGCTCTTTTACCTGAATCTTCAAACATATGGTGCACAGTGCTTATCTAGTATTGTACATCAATTCTGCGTTCTTCGTATAGCGCTGCTCTTCTGTCCGCTGGTCCACTTACCTCTGGGTCAAGTGTTTCAAGAAGCTCATTCTGACATCTCCAATGCCGGTAGACTGCGCTTCGACCTGGTTGTTCGGAGTTTGGTATAGGTACTGAGTAGGGTGACCCGACAGGAGGTGGAGCATGTAATTCTTTCGCACGCTCAAGAAAGGCCATGATGTACCACCAATGGAAGTCGAAGGCAACAGCTTGTCCAGAACAATGAAGATGGGTGTCCGAGCTTGGCTCGGGTAGGTCTGAAGGGCGGGTTATAACATGTGTTACTTCTTAGACAGCTGTACCTTCGTTGATGATCTTGAAGTTCCAACAATCGACCATGAGGCACACTTTGGTATCAAAGTGGAGATTGAGAAGTCACTGTTGAGAAGGGGATCTGAAGGAAGCATCGAGTGGAGCGACTGTTCTCCGTCTTGTGATGAGTGGGTGGGCGATGAAGGTCGAGGAGACGCCCCGTTCTCTGAAGTGAAGTCTGAACGCAAGAGATTGAACCTCGGCTCCGGAATCGCCGAAGTCATGCCGCACGTGGCTTTCCGCCGGCAGATCCTTACCTGGCTCTGATCGATCGACTGGATTTCCGAGCATGTGAAACTGTGGCTGGGCAGCGCATCGCCGTTGGCTTTAGCCAGCATTGTTCCTTGCCTCAGTATTCAGACCATATAGAAAGATTATTGTAGCAGTGCGGCGCTTGACAATGCGACGCTCCATTTAATGCGTCCCGACTTTAAGTGTCGCATCATTAAGTGTCGCATCTTTCTATGCGTCGCGATATAAATATCGCATTATTAAGCGTCGCACTCGTACAATAATATTTCTATGGAGTCTGAGGACGACACCTCGAAAACCTGTCAAAATTGAAAAAATAAATTTCAACGTTACATTTGTTATGCGATACAGTCTTAATTACTACATTTTATATTAATTAAACTATACTCGTTGCTAGATTTTAATAAGTTTTAATTATCTATAATCAAGATAATTACTAATAGTATGTTGTACACGCGTGCTAGCATCAAAGCAAAAAAGTTTTTTTCATTTTTTGATTCTAATGGGTTTTCGAGATTTCGCCCTCAAACCTTATACGAAAAAAAAAGTTCTGCCATCTTACTGTATGTAGTTAGCACCTTGTTGGATTCAGCAGTTGCACGTGATACGGTACATAGTCATGCGAAATAATAAGTGAGCATAAGGTCTGACTACTGAGGCAACATTGTTCCTTTACTTCTACATTCCCGAGCAAAGAACAGGGACAACTGCTCCGTCTTGGACATTCTTTTCACCATCCATGTTCTCAGCGATGGCAAATAGATCTCGTCGTGCCTTCTGGAGTGTGGGATTCTGAACGTTTCTTCCTGACCAGACTGTACATCGAGCATGATATTCTTCACATCAAGGACGAAAGGGTCCATGAGCTATGATCGCCCAAGCGGTCTTCAAAATTCGCGACTCGTCATGGTTTCTGCATAGTGACGGTGACGAAGCCAAAGTTCTTCAGTAGAACCTGCGCCATGAGAGCAGGGCATAAGATGTATCAACTAGGACAACTCGGCCAGGATCGTGACATTCAATTTCCCACAGTTGTGAAGCTACACACATGGCACTACATGCCGAAGGCTGGGTATCTCAACATGTTGCGCGACGTGGAACATACGGCCCTCCAGCGTCCCTCTACTCCAACAGGGAGAAGAGCTCCGTGTCCATGCGCGGAAACCAATGGTCGTCCTCCATGTCGTCTTCGTCCAGAACACACGGCGCTGGATCCAGCTTTAGACCGCTACCGTCAAGCACCACGTCTTCCGTATCGCTTGTCAAGTCGACAATGTTCGAGTTCTGCGTACCTCTAACTAATTCTTCACGACGCCCAGCAATCGTGTTTCTGATGTTGCGAGCGGCCGCATTCTCCCGGACTCGGCCCATACTTGACACAGGCTGTTGCTTTTCGATATCCTGGTGGAGACGTGCGGTGCCTGGCGCTCCGTCCTCCCGCGCATACGCTGCGTAAGGCCCTGCGTAAGCTGGCCCCTGCCCAACGCCGAATTCAAAATCCATGACGACTTGTCCGGTTTCGATCAGCTCGCGGGCAGCAAGTTGCCCAGGCCCAAGCCCTGGTAGGGTGACGGCTGGTGGCGACTCGTTTCGTACGGCTGGGTGGTATTGAATTGCCTGTGGCCCTACTTTCGGGCCGACTTGTTGGGCTCCTGCGCCACCGGGATCGGATGAGAGTACATGTACACCCCCACTCGAGTCACCGACAAGTAACGACACGTAGTCTGGGGAGAAGGAGCCGCACGAGATGCCCGCCTGCAGCTGAGCAACGTCGCGGATGAATGCGTCTTCAGGTGCTCGACTAGTATCCCAGCACTTGACTACTCCATCTGTCGCGCCGGTGTAGAGACGATGCTTGCCAACGCCCCATAAAGTCATGTTGACTCCTGCGTCTCCCTGTTCCCGACTCATTGGCGGAGCGCCATATTTGTGATCCCAATCAGCTATTGGCTCACCATGCTCAAAGTGGTGGAGTACGTGATCTGGATTTCGGGCGTCCCATACGTAGATCGATCCGTCGGTGCATCCCACTGCTAGAACGTTCGGGTCTCGAGGGTGGAAGACCAAGTCCTGCATATCTAGTGCAGGACATTCGTATTCGAACATGGATCGCGAGCTGCCATTGCGACGATCCCATGTACGCACGACGCTTCGAGTTGTGTATTGGTGTGTCAATCTTAGTCCCGGGGCTCCCCCGGTCGAAAAGGCGTCAAGGAATGGGTGGAAAGCCGCAGTATAGATATTTTGGGCCGATGGGGTAGCTTTAAGCTTCTCCCCGGTGCTGACATCCCAGAGGCAGAGGTCGCCCTCTCGAGCGGGATCGTAGTCGGGTAAGTCTCCCCACCGAGTAAATCCAACCAGAAGGAGGTGTTCCGTGAACGGGGTCAATCCCCATCGGAGACATTCTGGGTAGATCTCGTGTTGCGGCTTCAGACGTGATCGATACGATTCGAGACTTATATAGTTGTGACTATAGTCAGACCCGTCATGTGAGTAGACTCTGATTGGGTTCTCGACGGTGTGCGAGGCGGTAGCGAACGTTCGTGGGAGTCGTGCCGAAGCTTCCAAGGCCGCGACATGTCCATTGTGTACAAGGGTTTCAGTGCAGACTTGCTTCCCTTGCTCAATATCCCACACCTTGACCGTACCATCATGGCTTGCCGAGTAGAGCTCACCTCCTTGTGGTGAGAATTGGATGGCTGTAACGCTTCTGTAGACCATTGGATCACATGCGTCATATACAGCATCCGTCGAATTCGGTCCGCTAGCGATTGTATCTGGCCTAGGCCGTGGAACTCGATGGTCCGGTAGCTCACACAGAGTGTTGTGGATAATGTCGCCGTATAGGAAGTTGTTGGGACGATTATATTGAAGATCCTCCGCATTCGCGGTAGCTGTAGCACCTACTGCATACGTCTGAGAATCTGGGCTCCAAGCAGCCGCAACAATATCCCCTGATGCTCCTTTCCAACATCTTACGGGAGCGACGTTTTCGATGGCCGAGTATCGTATTTCCTGTTGCGTCCGTCGACCTTTTGTCTCAAAGCCTAGTTCGCGGTGTCTCAACAATAATGAGATGTTAGGGTCAACATCAGGCTCTCTTATTCCTTTCTCGACTCGCACTATGGAGGGTGTCGCTGTTGTCGTGGTCCTTGCCCGCGTCAGAAATTTTCGAATCGCTTTACGCTTCCTTGTTGATACAAATTCCGGCTTGGAATGTGCAAGACGAGAAATAGCGTCGAGATCGTTGTCATTGCGATTTCTGACCATCCTTCGAAGTTTCTCGCCAACAGTCTCGGGACATTCTTCGTCATTTAAAACCCCATGGAATTCTTGAATAGTAGCAAGTAGGGCTTGGCTCTCGAGATTCGAAAAGTCGACGTGCTTGATCGCAAGGTCATTTTCCTTAGGCTTAGCCCTCAGCTTGCTGTCAGGTTTGTACGGGTATGGGACAGTGCCGCAGGTAGAACCTAAGCTCGCAGATACTAGTTCGAGGGAGGAGTCGAAGATCGGCTTGTCTTTGCTGGCTGTCGTCTTAGGAAAGACCGTGTCAGGATAAAAATTGGCTGCAAGATGGTTGCCGAGGGTTGCTGGATATCCCGCAGAATCAACCTTAGGAGCTGCTCTCACTGATACGGTGGAGGGCTCGAGAGTGGCTACTCGAAGGTTTGTAGCAGGTGATAATCCTAGGATCCGGCCAGGCTCTGACACGCCATTCAGTGGCCGAGTACCATCCTTTATAGACTGTTCTAACGTTGTACTCGTAGCTATAGGATAAGCTTGTTGTGGTGGGGCTTCGTGTACCGAGGAGCTTATACGCAGTCTTTGCAGATTCGTTGTGGCAGCTGGTCCCCGTTTGGTGAACAGTGCAGGGCTCTCTTGCGGCCGAACTATCATTGCAGATGACTTGTGAGTTGCTTCCAGTGATTCTTGGCGAGCCGAATATTGACGAGAGTCTCTTGTAGCATCGGAACAAGCTTCCAGAGAGCTTCGGTGGTCATCTAATATCGGCGCCGGTCGTAAATTATTGGCGGATCTTTGTGCTGATTTTCTTGCCTGGAATGGTCGAAAGGAGTTGGCCAATGATTTTGCCTGTTGTGTTTGTCTTATTGATGAATTTGGTCCACCCTCATGCATAGCGCTAGCATTCACATGTGGGTGAGAAGGTGTACGAATGTCACGAAGATCGCGTGACATCTCACTTGCGGAGTCCTCTGCACCTACGTCCACAATCATCTCATTGCCGTCGATGTCGAACACCTCTATAGAAGAATTCTTTAATTTTTCGAGAGGCTTCTTCACCTCCTTCTTGAGAGCTGTTGGTGTTCCCGCCATCAACTGATTTGAAGATTCTGCATCGATAGAGCCAGTGCGGGTCGGACCCCTTCTTTGCGTACCAACAATACCTTTGTCATACCGTAAACTCTCTGAACCGAACAGTTCCAGGTTTCCTGGGTGCCCGGTCGCAAGGCTCTCTGTTGGCGCTACAGATGTCGCAGGAGGCTCAAGCTTTTGTTGCAGCCTACCGAAAGATGGGCTTACATCTGGATTATCGGCAAAGGAGACGTCACCCGAATGGGAGGGTCCGCTGTGTCCTCCGACGCCATCGTGCGTGAGGTCGTAGAAGGGAGTTTCCTCAGCTTTGAAGAGGTGGAGACAGCTAAAATCTCGGGGAGTTGGAGGTACGGAGCCAGATTCTTTGGAAAATCCCTGGATTTTGCGGCAGAAAAGTTCTTTCACGAATCTCCTGATCACAGTTCGCTGGTGACTGGTCGGGTCGCGCCGCACACGAATCAGATCCGGAAGGGTTACCTTCAGCATCTCAAGCGCGACCTAGCAGAGCTTAGCCTCGAGACTTCGCGTCGCCCACATTCAAGGCTCTAAGAGCCAACTTACATCAAGTCCCATGGTTTGTAAGTCTTCATCGGCGTGAAAGCCACGGTAGTGACTTGTAAGGGATTGGATAAAGGGATACACCAACTCCTCAAAGAGCGCAATGAGCGCATTGGCTCTTCGGCGACTCATTCCTTCACAATTCACCTCAAGCGTGCAATGGGGATTGTGCACTGACGTGCTCGTTCCCAAATTGGGAGCTCGATACCGTATTTGCAGCTTTCGTGGTGCATCATCACCACCCGCCAACTGTACGAGAACCGGAACGGCAGCGAGTAGTGGTTCCGAGGTATAGACATTATGTGAACATCCCAACGAGCCGTGCTTTGCTTTCGTACCATTGGTTAGGGTGGGGAACTCTCCCAGATGTTGAAGATTTCGATTGCTGGCATTTCTCGCTGTCTTCGCCGTATCTCCAGTTTCGGGTATAAAATCTCCGCTTGATTTCCTACCCCGACGATTCAAAGGACCAACAAAGTCCTTGTCACCCGGGCGAGGAAGTTGTGGCTTCCTAGGTCTGCCACGTTTTACCGGCGTAGAGACCTGTCTCAGCTCGGCTGTCGTTCGGGCCAAGATAGCGTCAGAAAAGGGCGCTGCATTCAATCTAGGGGTGAGACTCTGATCTCCCGGCGGAACAAGAGTATGCTTCTCAAGAATCTCAGAGTAACCTACCGCCCCGCCTTGTTTCGTTGACGAATGCTGATATATCCTGCTGAGGGTCTGGGAGGTACCAAATGCACCTTCAGCAACGGAGCGTGTGTGGTCAAAGAGCTGAAGCTTCCCAGGATTTGAATCGTGATCGCTGTAATGTTGCTGCCGCACTTCTCCGGCTGATCTAAAGATAAATTGTCTACCATTCGACGCAGGAGAGTATTGAGGAAGAGGAGATCGATATGCGCTTGGAGTCCCCACCGGGTCTGTTCGAATGGCGGCGGGTTTCTTGGTAAATGGCGTGAAGGGGTTGTGCTTCTCGACCCGCTTATGCTCGTTGAAATTAATGGGCGCGCTTCTCTCGTCGCTGGCCGTGGGTACTATCCTCCCAGGGCTCCCTTCCCGAGGAGATTGGCATACGAAATGTACACCAGTAGCCTCCTCGACAACTCCTTGACGATGGTAGACTTGGAACAGTCGAGGTGATGGAGGCCCAGTCGACATCCTCCGAGCTACTTTCGCATGGGCTCGAGGACAATTCGATTGTATGTGAAACGGAAAGAAGTCAGATAATCAGGGCTGAAGTTTGTTAAGGGGGGAACCTTCAATGGTCGCAGGTTGAGCTCTGTTTGATCAGACATGGAAGTCGCAAACACCGCGGTCGAACTTTGCTGGAAACGGATGCTTGACTAGAGGGCTTGCGTGGAGTATCTCAAAGGGAGGCCGGTTTCAGGTAGTCATGAGCGATCTGGCATCCAAACCTGGGGCCGTGCACGTCGTTGATATGACTCGCGAAGCATGATTGATGGAGGTGCAGCCTGAGGTGCTACGGGTGGTCTGGACGAGCTATAGCATCTGTGAAGCAGGATTGAATTAGCAGAGTGCATGAGGCAGAGGGTAAGCGCATACGTTACCAACATGTTTTCGAGCTCCGACCAAAAGTCAAGAAGCTTTGCACCACACAAGTCGAAACTATCGCGTTCTCGTGTCTGCCAAGAAGTCTTATCGATAAGGTCGCTCACGTCTTTGGACATCACTTATTATTCTCACATCTCTGATCAACGCTGTTTGTGCTTGCTAAAGTATCCTCCGAAATCCACTACAGTATCGTGGACCTGCAATTGTAACGAATGAAGCATGACTATGATGATTGAAGCTTGGCAATATTTCCCACTCTCAACTGGTACTCGGATGTTGGATTGCTATCAGAAGCCGGCCTAAAGTACAAACAGATAGAAAACCCGTCTACCCACCCCCCCTTTTCGGTAATGTTCATCCCCATTCTCGCACCCTCCTCCAGGGAGGTACCTGTTTTTACACCATAAAACAGGTATACTCTGGTAGTTTCCCTTGATAGTAGCGCTCCTGGGGTAATAGGTGCCTCGGGCCTTATTGAGTCAAAAAACCACAGTAATTACGACTTGACGGGCGCAATGCTATCTATTACATCTGGATACTAGAAGAACTGCCTCTATGCGTTCGAAAAAGCATCTCGACGACATGGAATTTGACAATGCCATCAGCAAGGGTGGTGGCGTGGGAAATCGCTCACATTTGAGTCCCAAAACGGCAGTTTCCCAGGCAGTATCTCATGGGTTCTGAAGATGTAACCTGACCTGGCCTGCCTGACTGTATGGCCGTAACAGAAACTGGTTGCTTGAGTAAGATCGGTTAGAACCGAACCCTGGCAGATCACGATCTGAGGAATGGCTTATTTCCTCCTAGTTTTTGAACGCGTTGAGCGCGGCATTCCTATTATGATTGAGTGTAAGCACAATGGAGGACTCTTCTTCACTAAAGAAGTCACCAACTTTACACAATTCATATGCCTCAGAATGCATCGTTGCGTTGTCGCAAAATATAAAGTGTGCTTCGGAGTATTTGGAGCGTGGTCCAGAGCACTCAGAGCGTGTGCCAGAGCACTCGGAGCGTATTCTCGAGCACTCGGGACTTATCTCCAAGCAGTCGAAGCATATTCACAAGCAGCAATCATGATCTCAACTGCTATCACGTCAAGCAATTCTCGATATCATCGATGCCACTTGGCTAAGCATGCTTGGCGTTTCGACATCCATGACACAGTAATTCTACCCAATATTCACTATTGACACAGAATTGGATGAAGCTAAATGTTGGCAAAGAAATCACTCCTGGCCATATTTTATCGATGAAGACTGCTTCCTGATACCGGCGTCATATTCCGATTACAGAACCCTTCGCAGACACCTTGCTTCATCGCGAGCTTATAATGCAAAGATTCGCTTTGTTCCTGCTAGACGTCTCCCAGATCTATCGAAGCGATCAGCGATCGCAGTGGAAATGCCAGCACCCAAGCCAATCCATTAATTTATCGCGGGCTGTCTACAAGGGCGGATCTATGATTCTTTGATAAAATGGACCGAACAATCTGATAAGTATAAAGTGCTTTTCTTTCCAATAGGTTCGCAAGGTATAGCAATGTTCTTTTCTGTATGTTGAAAATGTCATTATAGCTAATCTCTTTAGGGATCAACCTGACATTTGCCGAGAAGTCCAAGCGGTCGGACACAACATGTCACCCAGACGGGACTGTCCGTGCAACGGACTGCCGCGCCAAATAGCCATTTCTTGTTATTGAAGTGGCCCATACACAGTCGGAAAACAGTATTATCCGCAAAGTCAGAGATTATGCCGAGGGCGCCCACGGGCGCCCACGGGCGCATAAGCACTATCGTTGTTCTCAAGATGGACTCTGAATCTCAGTTCAAAACACAACTGTGGATCTACAAAGTCCAACGGGTTAGTTCTCCCAAGAGAGATCGACCAGACGGCTTCAGATCTACTTGGAAGCCAATCGAAAAGGTCGAGATCTACCCAAGTCCCACTCACACAGATCTAGTATTACAATTCACATTACAAGATCTGTTCCCAGGATATAATGAAAATGATCGAGAGTCACTTATCCGCATCGACTTAACCTCGGCTATAGCAGAGATGGGAAACATAATCAATTCTCACAGACGAGGGGAACTTATCGATGAGAGCCCATCAAGTCGTCCCAATACGCCAGATGCATCAGAGACAGACACCGCCGAGTCGGACTCCTCTTTGGAATTTGGATCACAGAGTTCGAATCAAGGTTCCAAATATAGACCATCCACCTCCGCATCGCTTGAGGGTATTGAGGAAAAACACACGCGCTCGAAAGGATCTTCAGACAACACCAGAGACTAGCCAGCCCAGTTACTGAGTACGCGATCTTCTGTCGATCTAAGGTTTTAAATTGTTATCTACTGATCTGTGGTGTCCTTAAATCCACCCTATCGGCGATTTAAACTGCATGGTCTTCAGATGCCTCAGCTACTCACTAACCGACCATGTATGGAGACTTGATGGAGCTTGACTAGGACACCATGACATGGTCCGAACCAAGTCAACCAACAATGCAACTGCCGATATTTGGAGGATCAGCAGAGGAAAGCATGCTTGATTAGATTGATTCTGATGAATGAGAGCTTCTGATTGAAGAGCGTGTGTGAGCTAGGTACTCGCTAGCACACAGATAACATATGACTCAAACATTCCAAAAAGCGGTCTTCAGTTATCAATAAGAAAGTGTGAATATGTTGAAGTCCCTTATCTTGATGCGGTCTGCCTTTTTGCCTCGAATTTAGATCGTCTCGTGGCAATTGTATGGAGACGACTTTGTAATTAAACATTTGACGTCGATCCAACATGGACTAATCGACTGCGAATTGGTAGTTCATCGATCTTAACAATATCGAAATTATGGGCCTGGAATACTATCAAAAGATACCTGTGTTTTGGTGCAAAAACAGGTACCTTCCCGGAGGGGGTGGAACATTACCGAGAAGGGGGATGGGTAGACGGGTTTCCAACAGATATGGGTACGCATCTCGGTAGCGAAGCCACTGCACCATACTATCGACATGCCTTTACTGTTTGAGTCACGAAGTACCTTTGCGGCCGATCGTGTCCGAGGCTTCCACCAGACTTGAAGGAAGTTGCCTCACCTCCTCCAACCACCAGGATATCGGATCGGCCAATCGCATCAGCCGCAGAGAGCACTAGCTTTAACAAGCAACGGAAAGCAGAACAGCGCACGCTTGCGCTCTCACCCAACACCATTGTCTTGGATCCTTGTTACTGCGAATGATTATTACTCGCTTTCTTAGATGACACTCGAGAAGCACACCGACAAAACCTTATCACAGATCATCCCAGTCATGATCCTCTAGAAAGGTCATTGGAGTTGTAATGGAAACAATAGCTTCCATCCTTCTCTCAACCACTGTCTGATCTGATTGAGAGCGAAGCGAGGTCTGGAAATGCTCAGCATGTTCGACCTCCTGCCGTTCGGATGAAGCGTGCATACTTAGTTCTCAGACGATGAAGGAGCACACAGTTCTCAGAAGACAGCCTCGATCGCAGGCCTACCATACCAGGTCGCGAGCTCGTCCGCCTCGTTCTCTCGTTCCCCACTGCTAGACGGTTGATAAAAGTCCGTGACCCTCATACCCTGCTCTTCGTCGTCTGGCAATGGCCAGTCAGTCCTCGCTGCATGCTGCTTGGCTTCGAGCATGTCCTTAGCGGTTCCCCAGCTGAAGCGGCACTCGTTCCCCCAGCCAAAACAAGAATCCATATGCTCCTGTAGCCACGTCACGGTACGAGCATCCGATGGATAGCCAGAGCCCCAACCCTCTGCGTAATGGTCTGGATTATACCCAATGCTGGATTGATATGATTGATAACACACCTTGAGTGCTGCGTCACGCGTCACCTTGGCGCACACGGATGCGGCTGATACACAGGGGAAAAGCGAGTCTGCTTTCTTCGCTACGGTAATCTTTGTCGTTGGGAATACACGCTCGAGCTTTTTCTGGTACACTTCGGGAGAGCCTATGGTGTCAATATATATTTCTTTCACAGTAACGCCTTTTGCAAATACGTCTTTGATCAGATCAATAGTCGCATCCATTGCTTGGGCATTCAAATTATATGCCCCGGCTGGCTTCAGCATTGCAGCTGAGATATCGCGTGCGGACATGACCCTTGTTGCCCAACCGCAGTTCCTGAACAGATCTGTGCCTGGAGTGCAGAGAGTCTGCATCAGAGAGCTCCGAACGGTGGGAGTCAGAACTTTTGAGTCATCAAAGTGGTGAATCTCGGCCAGAAGGGAGCGATGGAGCTCCAATGGAAGATACAGCAGACCATACACCATTGCACCTGGATCCGATTCCTGGCATGAGTTATATGCCAGTCTCAGGAGGTGGTCGACATACCTAGTACTGGACCCCTGCCGGCTTCGTCAACGCCAAGGACGCATTCCGTAGATAGATCATTTGCAACGTTCTCCGGTAATCTGGTGTTATATGTGTATGAGCTACCGGCTAGAATTTCTGACTCATATATGGAGGGCGAAATGAACACATCTTCGGCCGGCGTTTCTTGAGAAATTTCTTGCAGACTGATCTCTCCCATTTCGTCTCTCAACGTTCGAGTCAAACCAGATGGGATTACTGGGAAGAGACTTCAAGTATAAAGCAAGACGAGTAATTGGAAAGAAGATACAATCACTCGGAAAATAAATCTGCCATCGAACGCGCTTGGCGCGGAGACGCGACGCGCAGACGGTTCTTAGGGCTGCGCCAGCTGCGAGATACCTAGGGTTGTGAAGCAACCAAAATTCGGATTGGGGCACTCATCATGAGTCTGATTACTTTAGTGGGGTATTAAATCAGACCAAAGCTTCATCAAGAACACGCACAATGTTTGGGTCCATTGATGTTGGAGAAATATTGAGGATCGCCGCTTCTTAGGGGAGAAACACCTCGGACAACTTGCACTACCTTACACTACTACATGCTTTTGATAGCTTACAAACAAGAGTAGTATTGCTGGCTGGTCACGTCCGGATCACTTCCACACAATTCACGAAGAGCATCTCGATATCATGCGGCTTTCCAGCAGCCGCTATACGCGAGGCATCATAATGGGTAATCAAAGTATTCTCAATACCCTTTTGCATTCTGAGAGCGTTAGTTCCCTGTTTGTTATGGAAATGACAATGTTCAAGCGCGGTACAGTTCACACTTTAGCCACCAGACAAAGTAGATCAGGCGACGAAACATTGCAGTGAGTGAAGGAAGGAAATCCTCTAACATTTGCCAAGCCACTAAGGAATAGGTGGAGCGCGTGTTTACAATCCCCTTGGCGGCTCCTTCTTGATCGCACAACCAACGTCGACGCGCTGGACCACCATCCGATTTCCAATATTGCCCATGATTGCGACCCAACGACATCACCCTGAGGTCTACCAGTGATACAAGACTTCAATCGAACTGCTGTTCCCCGCGCGCGCAATTATTTGTCTACAATGGCGCCGAGTGCAAGGACCCCACGACGTCCAGCAAAAGAGGGCGATTACCAAGCGATTGGGGTTAAAGGCAGGTGAGTACTTTGAGGAAATAGCTGGCGATGGCTGCGAATGTGCTGCATTCTATCATATTTATACTCATAACTCCTAGGCGAACTGGGGCTATCCTGAAAGATACCGGCATTCGGGACGAACATGGACTGGAGCCTGTACCATCCTTCTCATCACCCGAGAAATCAGCGCCGAAGATCAATGGGGTGAACGGTGGAGCACATAGCTCCTACACAGATGATGTCACGATGAACATTGGTGATAGTAAGATATAACTTCTCTTCAACAACCCCGTCACAGCGTGCTTTAACCGCAACAGCTAACCATGATCCGCCTTTTAGGTACAATTCCAGAACCAACAGAACTACTTCGACCAAACGGCCGGGCGAGCAACATCAAATTCCCTTTACCTCACGCGCGATCCCCAATGAAAACCCATACTGGTTCCTCTCCACGAAGATCAGTAGGCCCGCTGTCACCATCCAAAAGACATGAAGCGGATACCCCGACACGCGCAGTCTCACATCCACCACCAAGCTCTTTAGCGAAGAGGAAATTTGATGACTCAGTCAATGAGCCAACACCGCGGAGCTCCACACTGAAACGGCCTAAGCAAACTCCACCTCCCACTCGGTTGACTAGGAATTCGTTCAACGTGGAAGATCAATCAGAGCCAGATGAGACAATGGGAATGACGAACGGAGATATCACAACTAATGGCTACATAGACGAAGAAACCCCATTGCCAGGGTTTGAAGACGACTCGATGCAGATAGACCAGAATCAGAATGATGAAGATGAACCAGTGGAAGAGGAGACAGCAGCCGAGCGAGGAGCTTTAGGAGAAGAGCCTTCCACGATCCCAGAAACCTCTCAACCCGAAAAGTCGACACCGAAGAAACGAGGTCGACCATCTCTAAAAGCCAACGTGGAAAATTCTCAACTTTCCATTTCCGCTACCAAACCTCGAGGCCGGCCTCCCAAGGTGCACCGAGACGCTCCCACTGAAGAGCTTGCGAATGCCAAGAAGACAAAAGGTCGGCCAAAGAAGACCGCCCAACCCCTCAAACCCGTCCCCGCCAATCGCGGTCCCAACGCCAAGATCTCATCCCGACGCAACTCCACTTCCAAAGCTCCCTCGAGAGCTGGCTCTATCCGTCCCGGTGCGCGCAGTCTACTTATTCAGCGCAGCGAAACCCCCGCTGAAGGCTCCGGCGCACTCATCACCCGCTCCGGCCGTCACTCTATCAAACCTTTGGCCTCCTGGCGTGGCGAGCGCGCCGTTTTCGATAGCGGGATAATCGAGGAGAATGGGTTGACGCTAGGTGGAATCAGGGAGATTATCCGCACGGACGAGATCATTGAGCCCAGACCGAAGAGACCTGCGGGGAAGAGAAGAAAGCCGAAGTTGGAGGATGTGGAAGAAGAGGATGAAAACATGGAAGACTGGGAGAGAGACACAGGGGTAATGACTGCGAGTGTTATGGCGTGGGATGGCGTGGAGGGACATTTCATTGAAGATCAACTCGATACTCAAGGTTCGTTCCTGAATATCTCCATATATCCCAATCCTAACATGAAACCCAGAGATCGCCTACGCCGCCTCCGCAATCGAAATGCGCGACATCAGCGGCGCCGAATTCCGCTTCGCCAAGACCCTCACCCTCCCCTTCTTCGGCTCTGGCATCGTCGATTTACCCCCGGCTGGCTCGAAACGAAGCAAGAACAGTCGGAAAATGCAGATGGTGTTTTTCGTCTTCTACGGCCGCGTCACTGTCGAGGTGGGCACACCTGTCACGAAATTCGGCATTGGCAAGGGGGGGCAGTGGCAGGTTCCGAGAGGTAAGTCTCCCTCTCCAACTGTTGAAAAGCTCGCTCGGGTCCGCACTTCAGCCTGCGCATTCAGCCGTCGAAGCCTGATAATTCACCGCTCCCAGCTGGCGCAGATAGTGTTCGCGCGGCTGCTCGTGGCAGGCGACGTGGCGCCCTACAAGGCACAGCTCACAAGCACCCTAATGTCTTGGCTTTTTGACTTCCCCCATTCCTTGGCTTTCCCCTCCCGCAAAGCTAATACGTTTCACGATCAGGCAACTTCTACAGCATCACCAACCACGCCAGCACCCCCGCCCGGATCTTCTTCGCGCAGGGATGCGAGGTCGCGCCCGAGCCGGGCTTGGATGGTGCTGTTTCCGCTTAGACGGGATGATCAATTGCTTGAGCTTTTCTACGGCGTTTGGGGGGGTGGACAGCGGCGTTTTCCGCTTGTTGGCCACGATGGAGATTCGAAGCGTTGGGAGCGTGAAGCGGAAAGGGGGCGAAGCGGGAAGGGGGCGAAGTAAGGATTCAAACCTCGGGTGGTGGAAGTGAAAGTGGGCTGATTTGGGGGGGGGGGGGGGCTTCGGTTGTATATCTAACGACCCATGTTCGTTGAATTCCAGAATCTTTTTCGCTGTGGCACTTGAAAGCTGCTATCCTTGGGAGCTTGTATGGCGGTGATTATGTACGTGGCGGGCAATGTGGTAGAAAGTGATTCATCCGCTGCTCCCTGAACTAGGGAGGTGGGACGTGGAGCCTTGTGGCTGTTGTGAGTACGAGACCATGGCTGATGCGCAAGCATCCAGAGCTCAGGGTTTCCCACCTTTCAAGTCTTGTGCTGCCTCACCGCATCCTAAGGTAAGTACGGACCCCCTGTCCTAAGCCCGTTGGAGAATCGGGTATTCGCATCCTACAGCAGAGACTTCTTCAGATGATGGTAGTGATATGTACCTCTGTCTTCAATCAGTAGGCGCTGATGGCTATACTACAACCTCTAGCTGGTATACGAAGAATACAACATGACCGCCTAACTGCGCCCCCTTCTGACGCTCACCCCTATTAACCGCAATCAATGCGATCGATCCACTGCTTGAGAGTTCCACTCTTGTCTTTAGACTCACCAAATTATCGTACAAAACCCCCCACCCCCCACCCCCCATCCCTCCCCCCATCCCCCATCCCCCTTCCCCCTCCCCTCATGTCTTCATGTAAATGCAAAAAGCCCTGTCGCTTCTGATGGTGTGGAAATGGGTATGTTGTGCATGCAATGCTCTCGGTAAAAAGTAAAAAATAAGGAGGTTAAATGCCGAAAAGAAGGGGATATTATGCTCGCTGGAAATGTTTGAATCTAGCCTCCGATGCTGTCGTCTTGCGTCGCGTTGCGTTGCTGTGTGCTTTCGGTTTATTAGTGTGACGGTCTGGATCTTGTGGGGTGAGGGAGAAAAGCAGGTGTGGTTTGGTGGTGGTGGTGGTGAAGTGAGGAGGGGCGTGCAGGCTCCAGCGGAGGATGCTTGTCATAGTTGCTGGTGTCTTTGTCGTCCTAGGCGAAGGAAATTTGGATGGGCCACGACGTTCCGCAACCACGTCGTTTGTGGAGCCTCCCCTACTGTCGCCGCTGAGGCTCCTCCTGATCCTCCTCCTTGACCTCTAGCTCCTCACTGCCTCTTGTCTCGCCTCCCACATCTTGCTGGCCCGTCCATGCTCTTCGCGGCGGACCTCGTGCCGGCTTATTCTCCCCCCTAAGCCTCCTCTCCCCTACAAACCCTGCAAATGCCGGCACACCCTGCGTCAATTCCGCCAAGCTCGGCAGAACCATCCCATGACCACCATCCATCCCCAGACCT
>JAABUW010001836.1_pt1 | contig 33828 bp, 33 predicted proteins | sample 5560081 | NCBI WGS metagenome assembly JAABUW01 (sample SAMN10711882, study PRJNA513363) | rock metagenome | isolation source: Antarctica rocks | place: Antarctica: Victoria Land, Knobhead sud | reverse complement strand
AGGATTGCTGCAGGTTGGTTCTCGGAGTGCGTTGTTTTATTCGAGCGCATGAGCTTTGCAGATTGCTCGGGCGTTGGGAGGTAGTCAAGGTTCGTCGAGCTGTAAGGGTCAAGTTAGAAGCAGCCATCTGCGAGGCCTTCCACATGGGAGTCCTCATAGCTGCGGGTGTCGCCATGAAAGAAGGACTTAGGTTAAAGGGCACAGCGAAGATTTATTTATTTTTCCTTCAACTGGCAATACTGATAAGCTCCGGTAGCCCGTTAGAAGCTAGAGCGCTACGGAGAGCTACGGTACGCCATGCGGTTAAGGTGCTCTTACGCGTCACGTGTCGCCAGACGGAGGAGGATAGTTGTACTTGCAACAAGCCTCACGACTACTCCATAATACTGTAAATATCCCTCTCCTAGTCATCTCATGACTTGAAATTTCTCGGTCTTTCTGTTTCTAAAATCCAGACCTTGCAGAGCTAGCGGTGAAGGGCTTGTCATTGATGCACTTGTTTTGAAAGCTGTCTGAGAGTAATTGATGTCCATGGTGACATAAACTGACCATAACGCAAATCTTTCAATGCTCGATACGATTCGTTCCCAGTAACCAAAGCCGTGGACGCCAGACGATTGCTAACAGAAGCTGATGGCACATGTCTACCGACACATGGCAGCCCGAACTAAAACGCCGAACTTGGACTAATGCTCATGATCTTGCTTTGCTGCCGTGATGTGCTTCTCCCCCTCGAGATTTAGCTTCGGCCCAGGCTCCTTCTCCTCCTCTTCTTCTATAACCTCCTGGCTAAAGCGACCCTTCTGGACCTCCTCCGCCACTTCGCTCTCGGCTCCAAGCTTACCAGCATCGCCCATACTCTTCCTGGCCTCTTTGATAATAGCGTCAGCTTCACTAATTCCACCCTTTTTTGTAGAGGAAGGATCTCCCTCAACACCAATAGCTTCCGTCCTCCGCTCGACAGTCTGTTGTAGAGCCTTGTTGTCAAATCGAACAACCATACATGACAAATTGTCGGTTGAAAAACGGGCAAGGGCGTAGTCGACAAGCTGCTTCGATCCAACCTGAGGGTCGTATGTATGCCGGACTAAGTCAACGGCCTCTTGGTCTGTGCAGACATCCCAGAGCTGGAGTAGAAAGTCAGTAACGTAACGTTCGCAGCTTTTGAGTTTGGTGCATGGGTTACTTACCCCATCGCAAGCTAGTATTAAAAATTCATCTATATCAGGTTGGATGACCGTTTCTGTGGTGTACGGATGCCCGGTTACTAGATCTTTCATGTATGCATCACCCAACGCTCGTGTAACGGCGAGAACACCGTTCACACGATTATTAAGAATTAGCCCACCAGCGTTAGATATTCGTTTCCCTTCGTTCTCATCGCTACCCTTGTGATCGTATGACAATCTCAATGCTTTCCCATTGCGGCATAGAACGATACGTGCATCTCCGACATTTGCGGTATATAATACACGTTGACGAGTAGCGGAATCTTGAAGCTTAGGGATAGTACTCGATCGATCCGCGCTTGTAGCTGTGGCCTCGACCTGCGGCGCAAGATGTTGTGACGGCTCGGGAATGGCTTGTCCAGCTGTTGAATCGGTCGCAGCTTTGACTGCAGCCGCGGCTGCTGGTGCGATTGCTGAAGAACCCGTAGCAGATTTGGAGTTTGGTATCCGGTCTTCCCACCTTAGAACCGCGCAAATTGCTGTACAGCCACTATTTTTCAGAGGTAACTTCTCCAGCTGTTGGTCTACGTTTGTAAATGTTTGATCAAGTAATTCCGGAACTGGCGTATTGGGATACTTCCGTATCACGTCTTCCAGTAGTACATGAAGCTTCTTTCCACACCAGTCAGCTGCAAACGTTCCTGCATGGCCGTCGAATATCGCAAAATAGCCGTTATCAGTTTCGACCACATGTGAATGTTGGGAAAGGCTGTTGGTCAATTCTAGACCTTCGTATGACTCCTGATGTTTCTTCGTCACAGTGTCCATATCCGGCCCGATCACTGGGGCTGGGGTACTTAAGAAATTGTACAAGTAAGCGTGGGTATCCTCCATAGTTCGTCGGCATTTCTTGTTCTTGTCCTCTGTCACACCAACACGGAAGGTGGATCGGGGCCCAGGACGGGATTCGCCTGCTGAATTGTTCAATGAACCTTGCGGTACACTTAAAGCCGGATCGGTCTTCCCAAGCTTTTGTATCGCCGTCGCTTGAGGTACCAGCGGACTTTCTATAGAAGTTTTATCTGGGGCCCCGGATATCAGGTGGTTCTTTGCACTTGAAAGGAAAGCACTGGCTTTTGCCACTCCACTACTCCTTCGCTTTTTATCAACGCTTGGCGTTGCGTCGTCGGTAGACTTCCGCCCCGATGAATTTGCGCCTGCGCCTGCGCCTGCGCCGACAATCTTGTCACCATCATCATCCGCATCCTCGCCCACGGGTTTTAGAGATACGCCATCCGGTATACTGCCGGGACCGGCTGCTGATTTTGGAGATGGATGTGAAGCAAGGCTAGTGTCACTCTCTTTAGTGGCTCTGGTGGGGCTCGTGGAGCTACCAAACATCCTGTTCAGTAGACCTCCTCCTTGAGAGGAGAAGCTCCTCCTCTTGTTCCCTGCCAGGTTGACGACTAATGGCCTAGAAACTTGCTCAGAGATGTGCTGGAATATTTCTAGAGCTTATGGCGAGAAATGGTTGTTGGAGGTCGAGTGTCTGGTGGATGTGATAGTTAAGCGCTTGTTGTGAAAGGGTGTGCGACTTTTGTGGAGAGAAGAGTAAATGAGTTTCAGGGCTGGGCCTGTATCTGCTTTACTTAGGTTAGTAACGATATCTGAAAAGCATTGAGACCATGCGCGCTCGAGGATACATGATGCCTGGGAAGCTGATGCATAAACAGCTCGGAGGAGGCCAGCGTTAGCTACTCTAACATACCGGAAGAATAGCGTCAAAGGATAGAGAGTTTCTTCCTATTGGTATTCAATGCCGTGCAGAAGTATTTCGGAATTGTAAAGGGCACGCGGAGGGTGTCCCAGAAGTGACGAGTTTTGAGGGGTGATAAACCTTGGCTTTGGGAACGCGGGGGGGGGCGGCTTATCGCGCTTCGCAGCCGTTACGATTGGAATCAGAGTATTATAACTTCATAAGAGCTTTCACTTATTCAGTGAAACAGAAGTCACTAAGTCCTCTATGTGTGTGACGGTTGACTGGCATTGTTATGTAGGGGCAACGGCCCAATTGTGCCCTTCACGCTTGTGGGAGCTTTTTACGGATTCTACTGTGATTATGTTTCAGCAGCCAGTAACGGCTTCTTGGCACCGCAGGGGCGAGCGAGAACAGGACTACAACTCGAGTAACAGTGAAGAGCAATCGTGACGTTGGATTTGATGATCTCAGTTGAGCATGGCTTGAAGTCGAGTACGCCGAAAAATAATAGAACATCCACCTCCTGAGGTTGATTCCGCGCTCAAACTGGGTATCCGGTTATCATTGGACTTTCCGGGTGCTTGCAGCTTGCAGCTTGCAGCAAGTACAATGCTAAATTTGTCAATTGTATCTATGCTCTCCACGTCTTCAGCACTAGGATCGCTTACACCGCCAATTGTTGCTAATATCCCAATATGATTACGCCGAGGCAATGCTTTTCTTCTGATACATCGAGAGTCCTGGCTGGCCTTAATGCAAGCCCATTTCTATGTAGCCTGATCTTTGACTTCTTGCTCCATAGCGTGGAACTGCGCGCGGAAATCTTTGGCTACCCATTCGATATATGTTTTCCAATCTTGACCTTGCAGGTTGGTCGATGAGCTTGCAACAGCTGGAAAAGCGTTATTGAGCAGTACTGTGACCTTCAATACGCCTTTACTCGCTTCATTTGCCTTCTCAACCTCTTGCTTGACCGCATTCTCTTTCGGTTTGAAGGAAAGAACCACTCGGAAGCGCTCAGCGATGGAATCTAGCCGTCGGATCATCTCCTCTGGGTCAAGGACAATTAGTTTTGTCAGCATGAGGTTGCAAAGCACTCTGATCTCATGCTCATCTTCAAGCCCGGCAATCGCGCGATCGAAAAGCTCAAGGGGATTGATGCGCGTATATGCACTTTCCATAAGGGAATAGAGGGTCTCATAAGCACTCTAGCATGAGTTGTCAGCTGCCGAGCTCTACAGTAGGGAATTGGTCTACTAACCTTGCGGACTTCAAGCCCATCATCAACTTTGTGCTTGAATGGTCCCATCTGTACCTCTCGTACAAGCTCCGGTCGGATTTGGGACTCTTTCATGACAAAAGGCAGAAGCCGCGCTAGATGAGGCAGGATGATGTCGGTTTTGTTATGTGTGGCAGAATTCAAAGCGCTGAGAGCCAGTCGTCTATTCTCCAAATTAGGATCGTTTAGCATGATAGTCAACATCTTGACTAGCATTGGTCTGAGAACTTCATCGAAGGTTTCATCGCTATCGGCGAAGGTAAAACGAATCGCTTGAATCACCATTCCTCTCACCATTGGTACTGGATCTTGGAGGTATTTCTAGATATCGCCCGTCTTAGTGAACCTTCACGAAATCAGATGTTCTCTATCTTACCTGCAATAATGGTAGGAATGACTTTGGTTCAATGATAGTCAGTCTTCCAATACACTCGGCTCCTACAGCCTTGTTGTCTTCTGCTTGTGAAGCCACCAGCAGCTTTTCCCATATCTCCTTGGTGTACGAAGACAACACGGGTCGAGATTCACCGGCATTTTGTAGAATCTCCTTGATAGCATGCAGAGATAGATACTGCGAGCTGCCAGACTTGCTGGAGGTTGACAATATCACGGGTAAGTAAGTCTTGATATTGCCGGCGCCAGCCCGCCCTAATGCCACAGCTGCAGCACGAGGCAGTTGCTCCGATTTCGAACTAAATTGGGCGGTAAATAAACCCGGTTGTAAAGGGGATGATGATCCCATTCGCAAACCTGCCTCTCCAAGTATGCCGAGGGCTAAGCATTTGCGTTTGTCGTCCACATTGGATTGTAGCTCAGCCACAAAGCTGTCGATTTTGATTCCAACCGTCGAGCCTCCTGAAACGAGTAAAGTACCGATGGCCTTACCAACGATGGCTGGGTCCCCTGCCACGCCCACGTTTCGAAGTAAGCCATGCATAAGCGGCTGCCCAACTCCTTGGTTGCCTATTGACTCCACCAGCGCGAGAAAAGCGTCCAGGACGGCTCCACCAAGCGGAGCAAGGACTATCTCGCACAACGCTTTGATCAAGTTCCCATCAACCATCTTCTTTGGGCTACGGTGGACAAGCTTCGAAAGAATCACCAATGCTAAGCCGAGTAGGTTGAGATCGTTGGCGTGTACGAGTGGAAGTAGCATCCCAGCCAATTCGGATACAGTCTTTTCGTCAAGACAGTCAAGCGCAAAAGTGTTGAAAGCCAGGTTTCTCAAAGCTGTCAAACTCGCTCCCCGGAGAACACGATTAGACTTTCGTAATTGAGCGCCGAGTTCAAGTGTTACATTTCGCACCCATTCTGCCTGCAGGTCGCCCTTTTCAACCGCTGAGACGGCTACTATGTCAACAGCTTGGACGGCAGAAAGCCGTGTTGTCTCATTTATTAGACGATCATACAGTACGCCAAAGGCGTCTGATTTCTTGGTGGCTGGGATCAATTTCGACGATTTCAACCCAGATGTACGAGCAAGAAGCACGCCCAGAGCGTTAATCGCACGTTGTCGTACTTCTAGATCAGCATCGGTCGCCACGACCCGATCGAGGATGACAGTATAAAGATTGTCAAAATACGCGTGGTATTGTGATTCAGCGCCAGCAGATCGGGGAGGTGTCAAGAGTTTGACGATACTCTCTACCACGTTTATAGCCTCGCTGGAAACCTTATAGTATTTATCTTTAACTGCAGCGATCACACCTGGGACGATGTTCCCAATATGTGGAGCAACTACCCTCGAAGAGTGTGTATCACAGATAGCGCTTACGAGCTGCAGGGCTTCGATCCGCAGCTTGCTACTAGTTGCGGATGCTGATGCACCTACTGAAGTCAATATAGATCCACTGGCGGTGGACTGTATTGCATCAACGAGGGGTTCGAGGATGTTTCCAAGGTGCTCTGAGAGCCCTCCATGCTGAACAAGAACCATGTCGCGCAGAACCATGATGCCCGCCTGCTTCGAGGAAATAGAACTCTGTTTGAGTAGTTTCGCGATACCTCGGACAATGAATGGACTAAGACGAGCAAGGTCCGCTTTTGGGCCTGAGACTGGAGATGGTGAGGGAGCAGGAGAACTCATACCCACCGCAAAGGACAACGCGCCTGGTGCATCAAACGCTGCATCACTGCCGCCCCTTCGGCGCTTACGTGAGCGTGAAACGTTGGATACCGAGGTGTTCAAGTCATGGTCTCCAATGGAGGTTGACAACGATATGCCTTCGCCGGTCTTACGGATCAAGGACCCTAAAGTTACCAGGACTTCAAGTCTGACATTCTCCTCCCGCTCTTTGAAGCAACCAATCAGCACGGGCGCAATTTTTTCATAAAGAGTACCGTTCTCTAATAAATCCCCGTTGCTTCTTGTTGATATGATGGTGTAGAGAGCTTTCGCCGCACATCGCCGTACCTTCCAGCTTGAATCATCCTCGTCGCTCATTGCTCCCTCTTCTTCAAAATCTTCCTCTTCATCATTATTATATCCATTGGTCCCGTCATCGTCGAAATCGTCACCCTGGGTTCCTCCCATTTCTTCATCGTCGTCGTCTGTGGCAACGTTGGGATCATAGGTCACATACCGAATGGCAGCTTCGATAGCTTCGTCGGTATAACTCCGCATATCATGACTGCAGGATGATAAAAATCCTTCCAATGCTATTAGTGCAGCTTCGCGAACCTCTTCTAATTCAGGGTTCGAAGCACCATTCTCAGCTGTCTCTTCTAAAGATTCATTGTATTCCTGTTTGCTTAGAGCACTGAGCACAAACGGAGCAAGTGCTTTCAAATAGGGGCCAATCCGCTTTGGTACTGATCTAGCAATTGAGCCAATCATCGTGATCAGTAGCCGCCTCTTTGGAAGCGTCAAATCAGGGCCTCGGAAGCTTCCAATGGTATTAGACACGAAGTTACTGAGTAGGTGATCCGACAGATGTGTCGCCAACAATGAAATTGCAACCACAGCCTTTTTCTTGATGACTGTGCCAGTACGCTCACTGTCAAAGATATTGATGATGGCCTTTAGTAGCGCTTGTTTCTCAAGGTCCTGAAGCATCGATCCGAAACATCTAACCACCTCGATAAGAACATCAATCGCATCACTATCGACACCCTTTTCCGCGTCTATCTCCAGCATGCCAGGAGGCGGATCAGGCTGGTTCTTAAGTCCATGAGGAATCACTACATACCCGACTAGGCGTGGGATAAGGACCTTACTGATCGCAGAGTAAGCATCTTGCGTTGCTTTAGAGGGTGGTACGCCAGGTAATGGTGGCGGGAAAGAGGCGATGAAGGTGCGTAGCGCAGTTGAAGGTACTGAATTATCTACCGAGTGCGTAGTCTTCAGATTCGAGAGCTTTTCAATAAGCGGAGCAAGAATATCCGGGGGAAGTCTACGCGTCAAAGAACCAAGACTGAAAGCTTTCCGTCAGCACTGAGTATTCAAAATTGACAGAAGCGCCCTAACCACATAATAGCCTGATTCTGGACCTCTCCATGCTGATCGTCAAGAGCTTTGAGCAAGCACTCGACAGCCCTTGCACATGTGTGATAATCATTGAGTAGGAACGCTGGTGCGCCGGTTCTTAAGGTCTTGTTCAGGTCATCCAGTGACATGTATCGTATGTCGGCATCTGCATCGCTTAGCTTCGGAAGCAGAGCCAGAACGTTGGCTGGCGTGGGAAGTTGGGGCACAGCTGGCGCCATTATGATGTCGTATGCTTCGTTAGAACATGAGAAGAGTTGTCTTTAAAATCAGGTTGGCTTTTCCCGATATACCGCCGGACACAACAACATTAAAAGGAAGCCGGAGTTCTTGCAATGAATTCTCGTCCGCTTAGTGCTTGTCATTCAGGCAAAATGTAATGTAGAACTGTTGTTGCTTGTGATTCATTGGCTAGTGTCTTGTCAGTTCTGGTTTGTGTGGGCTTGTCTGAGTGTGTTATGATGATTTCACAGTTGTGGGGGTTTTCAAGGCGCAGCAAGCTTCATTATATGAAATCCAGGGACCCCAAGTTGGTATGACCACTATGCGAGGCGAGATTTGTAGATATGTTCTTCACCAAGAGAAGAAGATATATCAATCATATATCTGGGACAAAGTCGGGTACCTTTTTTCGTCGTGAACTTTACTTACTGAACCGTTACTTGACAGCTTCGAGATGCCCCTCGGCCCTGACGTCGAGTGAAGAACCGAAAGCGCTAAGCACATCCCTGCCCTCTGAAGCTTACCTAACCACTAATTCCGTTACCTACCTTATGATACCGCACACTTTGGCACATCCTTACGACTGAATCGTCACACTGTTATTATCGTGTCGTACCTGTACCGCTTGAAGCTGTACGACTAGAGTTTGTGTTGTCTCTCTCATTGCCTTCCAGTGTCCTGGTTCTCTTACGGAGTGTGTCTCCTGCAATGGCTCTTCTAAGAGCTTCCGGCCGATGGTCCGCTCGTCTTATGAACCGATCTGTCAGAGCAGCTCAACGCCGGTCCCGCCCACAACTACTGCAAGAGGTTCGAAGACGAGGATATGCTAGTGGCGGCGAACATGCCACACATAAGGCTGGAAGTGATTTGCCATGGTAAGCCGCGACGCCTTGCAAATCTATTCCCAATATTGCTGTCCTTGACTCCCGCAACTTCAGCCAACATGTTCGCAAGCTCTTCTTGAAGTTCAATTGTACCTACTAGGTAAACTTGCTGACAGAACTGCTTAGGGCCATTGGTGCCGTTGCAGTCACGGTGCCCTCCGTTTACTACCTGCTACAGCCAGATCCGAAGAAATCTCATGGACATGGGCATGGAGATGAAGGACATGAAGGTAATGAGGAACATGAGGAGGAAGTAGAAGAAGGGCAGGAGGCTGGTGAAAGTAGCGATCAAGGCTCTGAGGGCGGCAAGAGCGAAGAATCGACGGGTAGAGAAGAAGAAAAACCGGAAGAGAAGGAGGAAGACGAGTCTGACAAGTCAGAAAGCGAAGGTGGAGATCAGCAGGAAACTCCTGATACCTCCGACAATGAGGGATTCGAGAACGTTGCTCACGAGAAGGGAAGGGGTGGAGATAACGTCGAAGGCGTGCAGTTCAAAGGCGCTACCAAGGTGGGCGATGAGAAGAATGAGGCGGGTGATACAAGGAAGCACATTCCAGACGCAAAGGGCTACAACAAATTGAGGATCGAGAGTGACTATGGCAAGCCCCAGGGTGTCTCTGATGAGGAGGACGGCACCAGACACGAGGATGACAGGATCCGAGATACGGTGAGCTTATAGCTCTTCACCTAGAATATCCGTGACCGGCAAGGCTGACGACTTGGAAGCCTGCCACTGCGAAATCCCCCAAAGGTGAACATAGCGTATCAGCGAAACAAGAAGGTGTATCAAATACCGACACCAAGTATCCCTATGATATTACAGACAACCCAAATCAAAGCAAAAAGGGGGAAGGCACCCCAGAGACCGCGAAAGCGAAGGGAACCGTTGATCCAGGAAGACCGCAGGTCTGTCATCCAAGAAAAACTCCCTCCAGAAAACCAAAGTAGCTAAGCTGACCAACTGTGTAGGGCTGATAAAAGACTGTAGACGCTCACGCTCAGACATCTCTACCCCGGAAGCACGTTGCAAAACATTTGCTGTACCAGAGATATGTAATTATTACACAAAATCTAAAACCTTAAGTGCCAATACCTTCGCATTTTGTGGTTTTCAGACCGCAAAGGATTCATATAATAATACTATGATAAGACACAACAGATATAGAAGAAGTGTTGCTGAAGCTTATCAGGTTCGAAATGGCAGTAGATAGGGCCACGGCCCACCCACCATACCCGGTACATGTATCCCTCTAAGAGCGCATATCTTGTGATTCATGATGATTCCAGGTTAGCCCAGTGCAGAGTATGCTGTAGGTCACATACTCTGCGTTGTTGCATTCAATCTACACCTCATTAATTGAAGAAGTAAATTTTATATTGCATACGGTTGAGATGCGTGGTTTGCAGGGAAAGCGATGTTTTGTGAAGAAGATACTCGAGCGAGCAGTGTGTCGAATGTCACCGCTTCTGCTTCCATTATTCCTACTGCTCCCGCTGGTTCCCATCTGCTTTCACATCAACTTGTACCTGGTTATTTTCGCTGGTGCTTTGCACACTTCTAAGGCGAACTCCGCCACTGAACCAACACCGGCTCGCTTCAGCCGGACACGGCTGTACCCAAAGGCGGAAATTGGTAGCAAAGAACTCACCAATCGCAAAGACATTTCTATCCGACAGCAGTTCAACTCTGTTTGACTCCGCTATGCTAACCGGATGGCTTGCTGTGCCACCACGCAAATGCCACGTGAAGTCTTCCTTTTCTTCCAGAAGGATTCTTTGTTGGCTTAATCACCCCTCTAGGCCATCAAAGCCTCTGCTTTCAGGCCCACAGCCGGCGTCCGAGTAATTTCTTCATTATGTCCCGTTCCACGTAATCCTATTTCAGGCCAGGAACCGGGACGATGCGTACTTCATGCGATCCCATCCCACATTCTTTACTCTCCTACTGCTCGCTCAGGTAACAGCATTCTTATGCCTGGCTCCAATAATTCTTTGTTATTTTTGCCATCATGTCTATCCTCTTTTACAAACGTCCGGACTATATAGCTAAGCCCGAAGGTCCCCTCGATCTCTCCCAATGCCAGAAATACGTCGACCGAACAAAATCATGCAGAAGTGAGATACCTCCGGAACTTTCCTTCGAGAATGTCCTCGCAGATAAGGCTATGCCAGTACGTTCTTGCTTATTAAACGGAACCACATCCAGCTAATTATACAACTAGCCTTGCTCCCTCCCAGATTTCATGGATTACTTGGTTTATGTCAGACACGATGGCGAGAACCTGCAATTCTATCTTTGGCTAGTAGACTACTTCCAGCGTTTCATGCATGCTCTAAGGTCGGAACAAGACTTGTCACCTAAGTGGAACTTTGAGAACCCGGCTTGCTCGTCTGTTGACTGTCCACACATCTTACGGAGGCTGTCTGGTAACACGCTCGCGTCCATGGCCACACGAGATCCCAAATATCAAGAAGAACAAGACGTTGTGGACGACTTTCCTCTAGAAATACAGGAGACGTTGTATTCGGAAATACTCGGCTCGTTGCATCCTTATGACCCAGAAATACTCAGCTCATTGCACGCTATCGATTCAAACGACGCACCTCCTGTGCAGCCCTTCCGACTGGAAATAGACCGGATAATATCACACTATATCGTAGCTGGCAGTCCTCGAGAGCTTAATCTCTCACACAAAGACCGCAACGCTGTCCTTCATGCTCTCTGTCATACAACCCATCCCTCCGCCTTCTTCCCAATCAGAGACACGCTTGATTCGATCCTTCGCGGAGAGGCTCATCCAAACTTTATACGCTGGTCAATTTGCAACGGTAACAAACTTCGAACGGTCTTTCTCCACTGCTTTGGTGCTACAATACTCATCCTTGGATTTCTCACAGCCATCCTTTTGACTCTTTCATCTACATCTCGCTGGTGGCGCATTATTGCCGCTTTAGCCTGGTGGTTCGGCTTCACCAACCTAATTTCAGCATACAAAGGTCTTTGCATCATTTTGCACAGGAGACGCACCCGGAATGTCAGACCCTGGGAAGTGGGTGATGACGAAGACGCTGTCAATCTCATCCGAGGCTGTGAAAGGTCAGCCAATGGCTCGATCATTTCTTACGCTGACACAAGATCAAGATGGCCAGTGAAGATGGAAGTTTTCGGCAGCTCGAACGGATCCTTAACAGACTATTGGATGGACAAGTGGCAGAGGAAGCCGTTATGGAGGAAAATCTTCGATGAAAAAGTAAAGGTGCACGAACAAGGGCTGGCTTTAATTCAAAATAAGATTGTGAGGCAAGCGGAGGCTTGGGCGTTGATTATCACAATTCCTCTCACGGCGGTTTTCGTGGCTCTCCCAAAAGGCAACATGTACTAGGGTGTAAATAGTCTTTGCTGTATTTTCACGTTGTCTTGCAAGCGATCGGCGTTGCCTTCTGATGCACTGGATACCCTAGATGTGGTTTTTGCTTGTCTGATTTCCGTACCATTAGCGGGAATTAAAGAGGAGTTGGAAGGCATTCAAAAAGAGGATTATGGAGCTATGGTATCTTCTTCCCTTGGGTAGTTCGAATACATATTCACGGTTTCCGAAAGTCGACCATTTACTTCCACATATGGAGGCTTTGACAGAAAAGCAGTTGGAATTGGGTATTGATTGAATTGAAACATCCCAAGAAAACAAAACTTAAGAACGATATCGAACCTCGCATCAAGACCATGACCTTCCAGTACTAAATTAGGACTAGTGGAGTAATCTGCACCGGCTCTTACTGTACTTCTAATCTCCCAGTCCAAGACTCTCACTCGCTCTTGGGCGGTCTTGGCTTGAGCCAATGATCGCTTGCTTCGGTGCGCCTGAACGGCTGCGCCTGGAACGGGCAGTAAATGATACCTCCACGTAATCCCCGCTCACGGTCTCCATCTGAAACCCCCAAAGCAAGATGTACCCCTCAAACACCATTGCGGGCATCTACATCTAAATCCCCGGAAATCCTCAACCCATTAAAGTCTGCTCTGATCGAAGAAGGCGTCGAGTACCTATGGCATCAAACCAGAGCGGTCCTCGGCCGCGAGGAGTAGCTACGGGGTTACTGCAAACGAACAACATCAATCGCAACCCACGATATTCGTATATGGAGACACCTGTCGAGATGCAGCGATCAGTATTCCAACAATTCTCAAGTCCTACAAATTCTACCATCGACGAGTCGCCAATCTCTCCACGCGAAGGCATTCCGAATGTTACACAAGATACCATCAGATCTCCATTCCTTGTGGACAAAGACCTAGTTGCGCGAGCTGGATCGCCGTACAACGTCCAGCCACCTCAGGAAATCCATCCAGCACACTTCGCTCCATACGCGGAAGAGCCAGTTATTCGACAGGCCGAAGCGCATCCCTCAGCGCCAAAACCCCAAACACCGGGACCCATACCTATAAAAACCCACGAAGTGCACAGATCCTTGACGCCTACCCCTATGCGCACTGCGCCTCAAGAGCAAGGCAAAACATCCACAACGGTAGTCAACCCAGATGTCGGCGGAGGGTCCCTTGTCTACAACCCACTCTCACCAGCCGGCCCTAATGCAGCACATGGGGACCATCGTCCGGGCCAGGTTTCGCATCCGAATGCTGCGATTCAACCTGAATGGAAGCACGGTTTCTGCGAAATGGACACGCTTTGCTGCATGGGCGTTGTCTGTCCTTGTATGGTCTACGGCAAGACGCAGTATCGTGTCTCAAGAAAAACCCAGAAGCAAGACCCCACAGATTTATTAGGCTACAGCCAATGCAACGGTTCATGCGGGCTTATGGCTGTGGCCTGTGGTTTCCAATGTGAATACAGCTCCTCGAGTACTGAAAAGTCAGTGCTAACGTTTTTAGGGATATTTGCCTCGATCCAACGTACTAGAATACGCAAGATGTATCATCTTAGCGGAAGCTTGGGATCCGACTGCTTTAAATCGCTATGCTGCTGCTGTTGTGTTCTTATGCAGAATGAGAGGGAGGTCCGCGATCGCGAAGAGCTCATCAGGAGGCATGCCGGACCTGCAAGCGGCCCGTATATCACACCAGGGCCGATGAGTTATGCGCCACCTCCACGATGAAACAGCCCAGAGCGACGGGAATCGAGATATAGAGGAATCGCTCCGTGCTCAAATCCTGATCATATCAGCTACTCGGGTCTTGCACAATGTTTACAGACCACAATTTGGTGAGACTTGACGCGGCCTCGGCACTCACGGAGAGAAAACAGAGAGAATGTAAGTCTTTTAGCCATGCTCCAAACCTGCGGCTTTGGGGTTGATACGTACTTCGAACCTTTGGGCCATGACAAGCAGCGCGTCCTAGGCTACAGCAACGGAGGGCATAGTCATAGTTAGGAGGCAATGCTTCCGTACATGGCACCATTAAATTGCGGCTGCAAGATCTACCCTAGGACAAGGATTCTTACCCATCGTCGATCCAGGAGGAAGTTTACTAGCTTCTGCGGGACGGTACGCAAAGAGCCAGAAAGCAGACATAGCATGGATATAGGAAGCACAAGCACAAGTACTGCACTGGACGGACGAGTGGCATCAAAGCATCAGACATTTCTCTAATTGCACAGTCCAAGGCCATGAGGTTCCAGGATGTATAACTGTAATGGTGGTCTGGTGGTATTCTAGTCCGCACCGAAAAGGAGGACGACCCGAAAAGACGGTGGCCGTGGTGGCCGTGGTGATCAATAGTACATCAAGCGTATTACTGGAGAACCATAGTCAACGTACAAGTAAGTTAATGGAGGATGTCATGTACATTGATTGTATTGAAAGGGCTGGCCTGGCGGATCGTAACACCTACCGTGATACAGAGAACGAAATGACTGAATAACAAAACAAAGCCGATAATGCCCTCCTCGTGAATGTCCCAAGAATTTCGTTGACCATAGCGTTCGGACTTCACGATCCGCCGTTAACAAGAAGTAAGTTTCATAAATGATCCGGAAACTTGTGCAGGAGAGAACGGATCTGATGTGGGACCAAGGGGCGGTCTCAGCTACGATTTTCACGCGGTTTTCTCATGTATTCAAGGATTGACCAAACAGTACCTCAATTTATTTGATCGGTGGTTTTTCAAGTTCTTGGAATATTGTACCAAGGCGCGGCCTAATCCCGCCCGAATCTGCTGCCTGAAATGCTTGACTGCTGCCCTGACCTGGTGTCATCCCTCCACCTAGGCATGATATATATACATCGCTATCCTACAGGATTATGAGATCTCATTATGACTAATGAGCCACTTAACCCAGAGTTTCCTTATCGAAATTACACAGACTATATCGCGGATCTGTCTGCTGTCGACGAAGGATACACGGCTCTATACAATCTATTCTCCTCTCGACCTGTCCGCAGACATGAGCCCAGTATCGGCGGTGTAATAGCGGAGGTTAACAAGGATCGAGGCGGATCAGTCGTCGTCTTGGACAGTGTGGGCGGTCGACTCGATCTACGGCAATATATGGTTAGCAAAGAGAATGCTGCGGAAGATGTGAAGTCTTGCATCAAGGACATTGAACAAGATCTGCCTGACTCGCATACCCGAGTCATCTTCGTCAGCTATTACAGAACCTTGACGTTTGCAGGGTACTCAGGGCTGGATGTTAGTATCTTGGATGCCATTGGATATAAGTATAAAATCAATCCTGAAGTATACATGTGGCACTTTGGCTCTGATTACGGGATATTTAATACCTACTTTCCGTCTGCCAAACCCCCTCTGCCCTCAGCGCTGTCTACCCAGGGCTTTTTTCACATCTGGAATCACCATTCCATTATTTCTACCCATCTACATAGCGCAGCTGGAGCCCGAAGAGCCAACGCCGGTAAGTCTATATTGACAAGACGCAATGGAGCTTCAAAAGTGCATTCAGTGCGCTGACAGTCGTCCCAGTAATCATTTTCGCCAGGGACTATCGATTTTCTACTAGGGAGCCGTTGCTCACATCTAGAATTAACTTTTTAGACTCTCCAATCCCCATCCCAAGGCAGGGTCCCCCTTGTTGGAGTAATGATTTATTTCTACAATACTTGCAACGTATGAGTACAGACGAAGCTGCGATTTACGACCAAAACCCTGTGGAGTATATTATACCGTTTGCTCAAATGAGTCTTGTAAATGGCACTTTTCTTATGGATATATGGAACTGGAAGATAGAGTACAACCAGGAGGAAGGGGCTATCAATCTTGAAGTTCGCTACGACGAACAAACATGGACAGTGAACCATCTTCGGCAGAATCTTCAAGCTTTGGAAACCTTCACCACTGACGCCTCATCACGCAGATGGAAATACTTGCTTCCAGATAATCAACGAAGTTTGCGAGACGCTGAGCAGCAAGTCATTATGCTAGCCCAAAAAATGAGCTACCGTGCTAGCATGGCATCTCTCCGTGAATCCCAGATGGCTATTGAGCAAGCTAAAACAGGCATTCAACAGAACGAGAGGGTTAAACGACTACCACAACTGGCAATTCATTTTCATCCCACTGAGCTTTGTCACCTCGCTCTTCGGCATGAATGTGACTGCATTGGGAACAGGCTCGGCAACGGTGTGGATGGTCGTCGTTTCGATAATCATTACTTACGTCGTTATCACCCTCTTCTGGATCCTACTTCATTATCAGGCTCGGATCGTAAATTGGACAGCTGCAAAGTTTCGTGCAGCAAAATGGCTCCAGCGAGCTGCACACACCATGACCCAAGATCATCAAAGCCAGTGACAGTAGTATTATTGCAACCAGGGAAATGAAGAAGCAATGTATCATCTCATGAACGAGACTTCATAAGATTTGGCCGCGGCGTATGTTTATCCGGTCACGATACTTCAAAACCAGTGAATCTTCACGAATGGGTCGATACTAGAGTTGGATATCAGGATGGTTCTTACCATAGTGAAGTAAATACATTCAGCCAATGAAATACTACCTATTACATGTGCTAACGATTGATAGAGAAGCGTTGCCTCCAATTATCTTAATTGCCACGTGTGTTAACATTCCTGCGAAAGCGCTCGGCATAGTACTGAAACTATATGCAGATATCAGCCTACGGCGTTCGCCACCACTTTCCCAACTCTCAGCTACCTTGACATAGTGTCGATTTGGATCTCTCGCTATCATACCTAGGCTGAAAATTTTACAGCAAATGCTGTTCAATATTGTGCGCTGAGTCTTGACTGTCGTTGAGATATTACTATAACAGACAACGAATCGACATACGCATGGATCGGCAGCGTCCAGGCTCAGACTTCGCGTGGTTGTAGCGATGGTGAAGATTTACTGCACGTGGTGAAGAATGATGTCGCATGGTATTGGATGTATGGAAAGGAAGAAGCTCGATGGGCTAACAAGCTGACAAAAAGAACCATGGGGACCATTGAAGAGTTAAAAGATATGGACGCATATCAAGAGATTCGAGAAACATCTGCATGGAGTGTGAGATTGAAACGTTATTGATCGACGTGTAAATGACCCGGGCGTATCAGATTGAAGTGCTCAAAGGAATGAATGTTAATATAACGGCATCCCGAAATTCCCTTTTCGGTCTCTCTATCAAGACCAGCAGCGGGAACGGGCATTGGTATATCGCTTCAACCAATCCGATCCTTCGAAGTGTCACGATGTTGTTATTGCGTTAGCCAGAGTCGAGCGAGGTGGGGAAGAGGAGGATTTGCCATGTCAATGGCGAAGGGAGATACGATATGTACTCGAGTCTTCCTTTCGTGTGGCAGGATATAACTACAACCGAAAGAAGAACACCGTGAAATCCATTGCAGGTAATCCCCTGGGTATATATTCTGCGCCTCTAACCGGACGCCCAACAAACATGTCTCCAAATATACCTTACACCCTGATCCTCTCGAACGCCGCCATTGATTTTTGCCGTGAAATGCAATTCCAACGCCCAGCCCAAAACTGCCCATCCCATCCAAGAGCGCGCAGCGCGATGTCCCCCAAAGAGCCCAGCAAAAATATCTCACCATCGTCTATTCCGACCTCTCCCTGCCATTCATCCCATAATCATTCCTCCTCCTCCCTCTCAACCACCACAACCCTCTCCAACGCCTCCCTCACAACCCTCACCCCCTCCCTAACCACCCTCTCCGGCACCCTAACATCCACCCTCCTCTCAATCCCCCCCTCTCGCCCCCCACCATCTCCATCTCCATTGACCATCCCACCCACCCCCCTCGCCTCCCTCAAAACCCTCCCCATAACCTCCGCATAAGTCGCGCACTCCCCACCGCGAAGTAATTGCAACGAGCGCTCCCGAACGGCATCTAGCCAGTGCGTTTCTTGGCAGGCGGATGTGAGCGTGGTGTGGAGGGTTGGGATGGCGGAGGCGGAGAGGAGGGCGGTGGTTGTGGCGGTGCGGAGAGTGGCGGGGAGGGGGGAGGGGGGGTAGGCAGGGATAGTCAGGGTGGGCGTCATTGGTGTGGGGGAGGTGGTTGGGTGGGAAGAGGTGGTAGGGCGCTGCGCGGATGATGGGGTGTGGCGAGAAGAGTGAGATTTCTTTGGGTGGTGGAGCGGAGGCGTAGTGTGTTTGGGGTGACTGGAGGTTCGGCGTGGAGAGGTGGGTTGGTTCTCTATATTCGGTGGTGTTTGGGGGAGCGTGAGATGGTGGGGGGTTGCATTGAGTAGCCTAGGTAGTAGTTATATAACGAGCGGTGCGCTATTATTGAGCTTTGGATGTCGAATGTGCAACAATGAAAAACGCAACAATAAAGAACGATTGGCTGACTTATCGATAAGACACTTTTAGGGACTAGTGCGGAACGTTAAGTCCACCTGGAGATCCCAATCTAGGTATCAGTTGATTTTACCATGAGATGATTGATGGAATGGTTTTCATTACAATGCAATGCCTCCCCTATAACCCTGCTTGTCTCCGTCTACAAACACACTCTGTCTTAACACGGATCTAAATCTAATCCATCGTTATGACGCTTCGGAATCTGACGTTCCCACTCGTCGTGTGGTCGTAAGCCTTGTGCGCTTCTGATAGAGGGAATTTATCATGCAGTGGACATCGTGCAGCTGTGCGAACTTGACGGCCTCCTCGCAATCAAGGGAGTGTCCCGAAGGCCATCCATGGATAAAAAGACCCTTGGTGATCATGGGAATAGTGTTTACATTGACATCGCAAGTGGCTAACAAATTTCATCAGTGTGTATTTTTCACTATCAATGAGATCATCAACTCATGAGCAAGGATCAAAAGCTTTCCCTGAGGAGCCAGGCCTCCGAGCAATTCACCCATGATCGAAGGGTTTGGCGCAGTGACAACAATCAAGGCAGCACCTCCAATCTTCTGCAAAGCTTCGGCGTGGTTTTCTTTGCTACTGTCAATATAATCGATAACCTTGAGCTCCTTGGCAAACTTCTCCTTCGATCCACTACTGGAGAGCGCCACCGTCCTGTATCCCATGCGCGCAGCGTATTGGACGCCTGGATGCCCGAGTCCACCGAGACCTTGAATCGCCACTGCTTCGCCAGCTGGTACTTTCAACTGGCAAATTCCGTTGAGTACTGTCACACCTGCGCAAAGAAATGGGCAGTACTCAGCTGGGTCGATATCGGAGGGGACTCGAACAACTGCTTCGGTTCTAAGATGGCAGTATTCGGCATCTGTCATCGATTACTACCAGTTACGGTTGAGAAACATGTGTGCTACCCACATCCACCATCTCAAGTGACACCGTTGATGGCCTCGTTACGACACATTTGGAAGACCCCACGTTTGCATGACTGGCAGGTCCCTGAGACAGTTCCCGTTAGCTGGAAACCCAACGAGGCTTTTCTAATGCTAATCACCATCATGCCCTTCGTGCCAAGGAGCGCCGACGCGGTCGCCAATCTTCCAATTCTTCTCCCCTGGACCCAGTGCAACTACTGTACCAATGGTCTCATGGCCAGGGATTCTCGGACTGGTTTTATCAGCCAAGTGGTTCTTGCTGCGAAGGCTTGAAACGTTATAATGAATTGCCCATTGACGCCCCCTTGAACTCCCTGGTCGGAACGACAGATACCGGTAGCGAGGACTTTGATTAAGATCTCTCCCTCAATTGGTTGCTTGAGCTCGACATCTTCAAGTGTGAGAGGTGCATTGGCTTCCTCGAAGATTGCGGCCTTTTAAATCTTCGGGAGACTAAAAGCCATGCTGATGGTCTGTTTGATCGAGTCACTTGGTGGTAGGTTGTTTCGAAGAGCGTCAAGTGGAATCTAAGTGGTATCTGCTATCTTTCAAAGCGGAATGCCTCACATGTGAACTCTCTTGATGTCTAAGGTCGGGAGTGTATACAGCACAACCTCGAGAGGTTCCCCATAGCGGAATCTACGGACTGACACGTCATTGAGTTCCCACTAAATCCCCTGTTTCCGTCCAACGTTTAGCAGTTTGGAAAAACTTAAAAACATCCAAAAGAGAAGCCCTAAAGCCCGCTATCACCGAGTATCTGATAAGATCTCTTAAGGACCTAAATTACACCCTTGAGAGATATCGACGGGGGCACAAATGATACCTAGCTCTTTAGATTTACAATCATGTATGTCCATCGGTGATCTGTCGAAGTTTCGAAATATTACAGTCGCAGTTGAATTTGATGTCTTCAACATTTTGAACTCGAAATTTGGGCATGGCGAAGGTATGGAAGGACCGAAGTTCCTCCGAGGCCGAAGCCCTAAATGAAAATAGTGACGACATTACTTTAGTTGACCTTCTCGATATGATCTTGAAGTACGAAGTATAACAACTTCTTTCGTTCCAATATTTTCGAAGCATCTTGTGTCATACATCCAAACTACAATCACTATGGGCGTCTCCTATTCTACCGCGAAATGGATGGTATGTTGCAGTCTATTCGAACAAGCGTCGGAACAGAGAAGATCTCTTCGAACGGTCGAGTACTGACATACTTAACAGGCACCGGCGTCTTTCCTGATCGACTTTGCAGCCCAGCAATATGGGTTGCTGTCAAAGCCGAATATGCTGGACATTCATAACAAGAATCTATCCTTCTTCAGCCCACAGCCGTATTTCATCGGTGGCTTCTTCTTCCCTCAGCAATTACTGCAGCTCGCATGGCTTTATCGGTTGTGGAAGCTTGACCCCAAGAAGCCAGGAGAGCGTGCGGAACTGGACCAAATTGGTGTGTGAAGTTCATAGGATTTTTCTTAGATGGGACGGCTGAAAGAACCTTGACAGTTGACTTCGTTCCTTATTACTCCGTGGGCAATGTTTGCATAGCCAGTGAGTATTTTGATTCTAAAACACACTGCTGCGGTCAGCTAACCAAAAACCTCAGCGTGGATGGTCTTCTGGAACTCGGAGAGACTCGACATTTCAAACATCTTCGTCATCATCAATAGCTTGACTCAGCTGTACTATGTGTTCGCCAAACTTGGACCGATGAATACCCGCTCCACAGCCTCCACCTTAACACATATTGTTTCAAAGACATTTGCGGGGATTGGCGTTCTCGACCTGCTACACAACGGTAGCGTCGCATACTTCAAAGACCAGCCTGCGTCCACAATGGTCCGAGTATTGACGGGCGTCGGGTTTGGTCTCGCCAGCGCGTCAAGCGACTGGATCTTTGGTGGCTGTCTTGTATATGACTTGGTGGCCTTGGCTGTTGGTCAGAGCGGTAGCTGGAGGACGCTTCTTGGTGCGTACGCTGTAGGCAGCGCAGCAATTGTCGGGGCGAAGAATCTCGCAAGGTAGGTAAGTTACCTTGCGGCATGTTCATCAAAACTGCTTCTGACAAACCTAGATAGACCTCCTTACAACGGCGAGAATTCAGGGTACAGGGCCACTGCAAATGACGATAGTCTGGATCAGGTGTAAGCAATCAGTGCTGGCAATTCGGGCATGCATAGCAAGCGAATTGGGGAGATAGTAATCCTCCCAATCGATCAAATATTTCTTCCCATCATGGCTTCAAACGATCCATTGGGTGTAAAGTCGAAGACTCAGAGTGTCGCAATTTGCGATCATTTAATGAACAGTGTCAAAGAGAAAAATAACCACAACACCATTGTACCAGCGCTGGTAGCGCTGTTAGGAATCGAACCTAATATAAACTAAATCACTCAACGACTAGTGTATGAAGTGTCATCACAGCTAAACCCCTTCGGGTTAGCGCCTTTGCTTACTACTCTAGGTACGTAAGGTGCTGTTACCCACAGGCCCGGGTTACAGCTGGCCGGGGGGTTGAAAAAGTTGAGCCGGGGTCGGAAAAAATTCTTGGCGTCGGGTTGGACTTTAAAATTCGCATATGCCCCAAGATCTGACGTCGGGTTGGAAAAGCTTCGGGCCCTATGCGAAGCATATGCCAAGAGCATTAAGCGAGATCACAATAAAATTTATATCTGGTCACTAAAGCCTCGTCGATGCATATGCGCAGCATCAACTGAGCATAAAGAAATATCGATGAACGACGAAAGCATCGACGCTGAAAATCGCGCGAATGAGATAACAGATTGACTAAATGGCTTGAAGATGAGTGTCGCACTTCGCATATGTCACGCATATACTAAGAAGAAACTCAGCTCGCTCAAGATTCTCTCGACGCAAATGTTGAAGACGATGAGAAAAGTGATAGTGCAAATCACGAGCAGAATGATGAGAATGAAGAAGAAAATGCACGAGAAAGATCTGATGAGAATAACATAAGCGATAGCTTGTTAATGAGAGTTCATGATTTCGCATGTTTTGTGCATATGCTAAGCATATGTAGAAGAATCTTCGCTCGTCTTGCTGCAAAGTAGATTCATGATATATGTGATGTTTCGCTCAAGCTGTGCATATGCACGACTTCAATACTTCGCTCAAGCTGTTTGTCTTCTAGCTACTTTAGCTAAATAATATTAATTCTTGAGCTCATGATTAGCATATGCAGAAAGCTGAGTCGGGGTTGGAATAATTTTGAACTCATGGTTAGCATATGCAGAAAGTTGAGCCGGGGCCGGGATCAAAAAAAAAAAGTTCCGGCCCTGGCTCAACTTTTCCAACCCCCCACCAACTGTAACCCCCCATAGGCCCGGCCCCCATAGGCCGCGAAGTCATCCAAAGGGTCGCTAACCCGAAGGGGCTTAGCCCTTACACGTCTGATGTCCTGAGGCCACCACTGCTCAGGCGTTACCTTACTCTACAGACTTTTATGGGAGCTGATAGACGTACAACGCCCTTTCTATAGCCACACACCCCTCACCAAAGTTTACATGTTTAGTTAAGGTACGTAACTTCACGCCTATGTGAGGTAGAAGCATATGTATTTAGAGGATTATCATCAGAGATTGCGAGCCTATCTCCGTCAGGGCCAATTCTCCACCAGTTCGCTCTTCCTAGTATCACATATAGAACGCCGCATATAGCCCTCCATCTGTTTACATAGGTGATGAAGTATCCTCGCACACAGCCTATCCTCAGCCTCGTCCTCGCCGGTCACATCGTTGTTCGAAGCAGTGTTCGATTTGTCCCCCTCTTGTTCCTGTTCCTGCTTCTGCTTCTGAGTTTGTTGACTTACTGAATCTGATCGGGGGTATACGGCTATAGAAAAGATGTTACGTCTATTGGCTCCTATTCTACTCTATCACGCCGTAACTTTAGTGATCTAAGGACGCAAGACATCTACTGTCCTGATTACTCTCCTCATAACTCTTATTAGTCTTCAGTCAATCTTTACATAGCTTATAATTGAACTTCAAGTGTGTTAGCAAGCCACAAAGATGGCCGCCCCACCGTCAGATAATGCAATCATGGGCCTCTACACATGGATACCAGACTTTAAGACGCAGCAGGATAGCGAAGTTGCAGTTGAAAAAGATATTGAGTGAACCTCCAAGAACCTTCTGACTTCAATATCTATGCTGACGTTGACCAGTATTATTGCTGTCCAAGGGCTCGGCGCAAGTCCGTACTTCACATGGGTCAAAAAGGCTCCGATGGGAAACCAGGAGATTAAGGAAGTGATGTGGCTAAGAGATCTGCTACCAAATCATGTGCAAAATGCACGGATTGCTACATTCAGCTACCTATCAGACTGGTACACTACCAAAAGGGGGGTCACGACAAGCCTTCGAGAGCTGGGAGAACAACTGCTCAACGCCCTGCAGCATGATCAGCAAAGAATTAGTGTTCGCCTCATTAAACGTATTCGTGTGTGATTTCAATCCAGCTCACTGCCGATAGGCTGCTCGCCGACCGATCATTTTTATTGGCCACAGCATGGGTGGGTTGGTGATCAAGCAGGTTTGTATTTGAGTGACTGACATATTATATATGGTTGAGTTGATTATAAAATTAGGCGTTGGTACTAGCGAGCAACCGACCTGATTGTGAGGATATTAAACGGTCAACCGCCGGTGTTCTCTTTCTTGGAACCCCACATGAGGGGACTGATGTTGCACGCTATGGGTCTTTCATTGCCAAGCTCAAGGGGAATGATCCTTCTCTAATACAGTCACTGAAGCCAACAGATGAGGATCTGTATGCAATGTCACTTGATTTCGCAGCCGGATACAGGCATTTAAATATCTCGTGTTTTTACGAGAAGGTGGACAATGCATACGTCGGTGGACTTGCGAAAATCAAAGTAGGTACGTTACCTAACTGCCAATCTCGCTTATATGGGAAAACAGATGGTTGAGCAGCGATCAGCAGTACGGGAGGGAAACAGTATGATCTATCTGCTCACCGATCACTCGGGACTAAACAAGTTCTCTGGAGATGAAGATCCCAATTTCCGAAGCGTCTGTGCAAAAGTTGAAAAGCTGGCCAAGGAGGCCTCATCAATTGTCCAACGGAATTACGACGGACGGTATGAGAAACATTCGAATAGTCTCTATATTCAATATTTCTGACTTCTAGTGCCATGGACTAGATCTTATTCGGTCCTTAACCAAAGGTATGGTGTGTCTTACGTTTACCGTTAGGAGATCTCAAACACAAAGTACCTTGGTGCTCGCCCAATCCTACAGATCTACCCACTACCGTAGGGTTCTTTTCTCCGTGGCTGACATGTATTACAGATGATGTACGAGCGTCCGTTCTCAGTTGGCTTCAAGCTCCAGATCCATCTCGGGATCTTGAGAGTTTGTCAGGAGCGCGCCTTGACGGAACCGGTATTTGGCTTATTAAAAGCGAGCAGTTTCAGAAATGGGAGCGATTGCCCTTGGCCTTGTGGCTCCACTGAAAGCCAGGCTCAGGGAAAAGTGTATTGAGTTCACTGGTAGTTGAACATCTGGGTGATCTTTGCAGTTCTCACAAGGACTGGGGATACGCATACTATTATTTCTCTAACATTCTTCACCGTGAGAACCAATCAGTCAACGGCTGCTTGACTGCTACTATCAAACAACTGATCCGGAACAAATCAGTCAGAGTACCAGAGAATCTAATAGCTTTATGTAGAGAATCGAGGCAGCCGACTAGAAAGGATCTAAGTAGAGCTTTTTCGGAGCTAATCAAAAGCTCAACCAGAACGTATCTGGTGCTCGACGCACTTGATGAGTGTTTTGAGCGAGACGCCTTGTTGACTGAGATTCAAAAGATCATCCCTACTGAAAAGAATGGACTTTCGGTTCACATAATACTCACGAGTCGTCTTGAGAACGACATCGAGGCCTCACTCGACAGATGTACAGACAAAGTGTCACTCCAGACAGCTTCTGTTGACGCTGATATTCAATATTACACGTCTCAAGTTCTGGAAACAGATCGCAAAATAAAGCCATGGCCAGACGATCTCAAAAGTCTGATTAAGAGCACGCTTGTTGAGAAGGCTGATGGAACGTATGTTAGCTTCAACATAACGCGCATTATGTGGACGTCACTAACTTTTACAGATTCCGCTGGGTTGCGCTTCAGATCGACAATTTGCGCAAATGTCATTCCATCCGCGATGTAAAAATAGCCTTGAAGAGCCTTCCTAAGACATTAGAAGAGACTTACCATCGCATCCTTGCCTGTGTGGATTCTAAAGATCAGCAGGGCTGCCGGAATATGCTTCACCTCTTAAGCATTTCAAGCATGCTTCTGACCGTGGATGAAGTTGCAGAACTTTTCATCGTGGATACCGATCGCGATAGTGTAGACCTTGATGCCCGGTTCATGGAGCCAAGTGAAATTCTGGACATCTGTCCCGGCCTAATCGAAAAAACCGCAGGCGCCGAATATAGGCGCAACACGAACAATCCCGACAGTGACACAGAATCTGAACGGACAGAATCATCCAGTCAAAACATAGCACATGCTGCACAACCTCAACATGTGAAATTAACACACTCATCTGTCCTGGATTTCCTCATGTCCTCACAGATCCGGAAAACAGACGTCGCTTTATTCGGCTTCAACATTGAAAGCGCCAGCTTCCTTGCCGCTAAGCTATGCTTGCTTTATCTTATAGCTTTCAATCCATACAACTCTGAAGTCCAAAACGATCCCATAGGTGGGCACGGGCTTTGGAAGGCTCAACCCGAAGCAGCAGTTGGGGGGCCTTTGTTGCCTTATGCTTCCAAAACATGGCTGAAGCATAGGATCAGACTTGATACCCTGACTAGTGGTGATATCAGCATTGCGATAGATTCGAACCAATCCAAAGAGTACCACGTCGAAGTTTTGAACTCTCTCGCACTTCAATTATTCAACAGTGAGGCAAAGACCTGCTTGAAGTGGTCATCAACTGCACTTGAGCAAAGCGTCCTCAAAGATAAGTCGCCAAGTTTTCAAGCCTTACCGGAAGATTTGGATGATATAGTGATGTTTGGTGATGGTTCACTGAAGCCACCCCTATATGAACTCCCAGCTGCCTGCCTAAGCTCAGCAATGTGCGACTGGGAGCCCATCTTCGATCATCTGAGACTTATTGCCCAAACAAGGCCTGGGATACTATCTACTAAGCCTAGGCTTTCAGAGCTAGTCAGCGCAGAAGAAGGGTCTATCTTGAGACTCATTTATGAATGACAGAAATGTCGCGCTCGCGATACATTGGATTCGAAGAAACAGAGTTGAGGAGATTTCTCAATTATGCACTCGGACTTGGCTTCGAAGACCCCGGATCACTAGCTCTGGTTTCCAGCGCTGCTCAGGGTAATGTCAGGCTAGTTGATTTATTACTCCAGCTAGGGGTCCATATTGACGGTCCTAATAAATCCAACGCTGCCCTTTGTGAAGCCGCACGTTCAAATCCTCCTCGTTACGAAGTTATAGAGCTTCTTTTGAAGAGAGGAGCTGATCCTAACAAAGCAAGAGGGCTTCGATGGCGTTCATCCGTATCGTCTGAAGCCGTGTTGGTACATGCCGCTGCCGGAGACTATACCAGGCTTATCGATATGCTCATTCTGCACGGCGCGGATGTCAATCTTGATTCTGGCAGCAAAGGTAGTGCGCTCCATGCAGCTGCTTCTGCTTTTCCTTATGGGCGTTTTTTCAACGAATGGCTACCCCCATCGACAATGCAGCAGCTCATCAAAAACGGAGCTCGAATTTTTCCTTGGCGACATGGGTATCAGCAGTTCTTGACATATACCGAATCGAATGCGGTTTCCCAACATCTGAAATTCCTGAAGGAAGCTGGTGCGGAACAAGAAGATAATGAGGGAGTGAGACCGTTGGATTGCCTGATGATATGGAGGCAACACAAGGCCTTAAAGCGTTTGGAAAAACAAAACATGACACCGTACGATATTGGATATAATGAGCCTGAGGGCCCTGAAGAGCCGGATTGGCTATATGATGAACGCACTGAGGCTGAAAAGGAGGTCACTGACACAAGCCATGATAATGAAAATGAAAATGTAGAGTGAGGGCACTCTATGTTTTTGGTGAGGTGTGTAAACTCTGCACAATATCTAATTATTGATGTTCTTAAAGTAAAGAGGGATTCTTCAATTTTTCGAGTCGAAAAACCATGAACTCATCAAGCTTGACGATATATGAAATAACATAATTGACAATTGATGAAGGCTACCCATGTTTATCTTGCAGAATCAGAATGTAATGATTTAAAGTATACGAGTAGGTACAACCTCGTCGTGCCTCTGCCTGCTGATGCTTCTCTAGAGGACGCTATACCCAGTCGAGGAGAGCTAAGGGAGCATGTCACGTGTGCTTCTCCGAGCCAACCCACCACTCAATTCGTCGTATTCTTATCGCGAAGACGCACACGTTCACGCCTTGACTCGGTCATCCAGCTTCTTACTATATCCCATGGCTTGATTCTCATGCTTATCAGTGTCCCAAGTATGTATGACACGGTGACCCCCGGGTTGATCCGTTCTGGGGGAAGGTCTGGTGTACTGCCTTCCCCGTGAGGCGGCTGTACACAGCGCATTCGTAGCTGCTGACCTTCACCTTGTTGTATGACTTCCTAGAGCGGTAGTGACTACCGTGCCTTCTCACGCAGATATCTCTCTTGCTTTTTCGAACATTTCCAACACTCTACAATCGCTGCTTGAGTGGCCTCTCGTGCCTGTCTTTCATCTATTGATATCTTTGCTTATCGTCGATTCATTTCTACCGTTGACTTTGATTGAGACTCAGCTACTTTTGCTAGGTCCGTCTGCAACAACATTGGTACCTCTCCAGGTCTTGTTGCCTAGCATACGATTCAGGTTCATCAGGACCAGCCAAACTACGCCGTATCCGATAGCCTCTCAGAACGCTCGCTAGCGGGGCTCTGCTATCTCCATAACGTCTACCCACCGAGCCTCACTTATCCTACCTTGACTGCGATTCCCAGCGCTCGATCATACAACACACCATACCGAGCTTCGACAAGAATGTACATGGCGGCCGATAGCAGGTGGGGATGTGTATGAAGCGGCCAAGACAATCCTACCGCAAGCAATCGCACTCCGGCTTTCTTCGCTATGTTGTCGTCCAGTATCCCCGACCACTGTACGCCCACCAACATTCTCCTGACGAACTTCTCCACCCTTTTCCATACCTGCGTGCCAACACCTTTGGCCTTCTTTTCCACGTTACTCGGTGTCCTGAGCATCGTGTCTTGGCTGTTTGCACAACTACCGCAAATCATCAAGAACTACAGACTCGGTTCGGCAGCAGGACTGTCTATATATTTTCTGATTGAGTGGCTCTTAGGGGACTTGACCAATCTATGCGGAGCGATTTTGACGCATCAAGCATCATGGCAGGTTGTGGTGGCGTCATACTATGTGTCAGTTGATGTAGCCCTGGTATGGCAGTACATGTGGTATACGCATGTCAAGCGGTTACGAAAGGAGATGCAGGAGGACTATAATGCAGGAAACCTCGGCGGAGGAAACGGGGATTCGAATGGTGTTTCCGTGGGCATATCACCTGTTCGGATTTCGAGCGGTATCTCCAACGCTCTGAGCGAAGAAAGAAAGAAGACCTCAGAACCGGATGGGAAAGATACAAAAGGCACATCAGATTCACCCAGTCAACCTCGGGATATTCGCAACAACTCCGTCTGGTCCTCGACCTTTTCCTTCCTAAGAGAAAAGTCTCCCTCTAACCGCACGATAACTCGCTGCCAGCATTCTCCTCAATCCCCTATGCCCTCACCCAAAACCATCCTCTTCATATCCCTACTCTTAACCGTCCTAACTCAAGCCTCCCCTCTACACCCAAGCACCGAACACGTCAATATGGCCACTTCCGACCCCTTCGAATTCGCCGGCCGCATCATCTCCTGGTTTTCCACTGTCCTCTACCTTGGTTCCCGCCTCCCCCAAATTTACAAGAACCACAGCCGTCGCTCCACCACGGGCTTGTCCCCCACTCTCTTTATTGCAGCATTCTTCGGAAATCTCTTCTACAGTACTTCACTTCTCACAAACCCTTTGGCATGGTCGTCGTACCCACCATATGGGCTTCATGGCTGGGTGGGTAAAGAAGGGAGCGACCGGGCAACGTGGGTAGCGCTTGCGGGGCCATTTTGGCTTGGGGCTGCCGGAGTATTGGCGTTGGATGCGACGATTGGGCTGCAATTTTGGATGTTTGGAGAAGGAGGGGAGGAGAAGGTTGCTATTATTCAAGATGAAAGGGGCAGGAATCATTGGAAGAAGGTTAGTGGCTGGATGAGGGGGTGGGTGCCAAGTCCTAGTTCTAGCCCGGTTAGGAGGTCAGAAGAGGAGAGGCTGTTGGCGGAGAGCGAGCCGCGAGGGAAGATGTATGGCGCTGCATAATGGAGGGTATATAACTAGGCGTACGATAAGAAAGGCTATGTTCGTTAATAAGGATGGCAACGGCGCTTTACGGCAAGGGCTGGTGGTGGTTTTGAGTCTATCTCATTGGGCCGAGGGTGTTTCACGAAGCATACCACGGCTACATTTGGCATCGTCTGGGAAGCATCATGGGAATAGGGTGGTAGCTCTGCTGGCATATGGGATGGTTGCTCATTCGGCATCAAAGACTCAAGACCTGTGAGGCTAATCCCACACACAATTGTACCTTTCGGATAAATCTCTCATATACTATTTTACTATACCCTCGCCTCGTCTACGCTACTTTTTCCATCTCGCGAGTATCTATTTGTCCGCCGCTGGCTTGCTCACCCCATTCTAATAAATCTAACCTCTCATATTCTTCCCTCTCCTCGTTAGACCTATTTCTTTTCCCAGCGCAGAAGAACAAGAGAGAAAACCAGAACAAGAGTCCCGCTCTATGCCGGACTGCGCGCCGAATGAAGCCATGTACACGCCAAGAGCTGTCCCTATTCTCATTGGCGGAGAAACGAGGCGATTGCAATCTCGCTCGTTCTCTTCGAATGGAGAAACGAAAGAAGTGTGGGGGGTTGTTTGGGAGGTGCAGGTCGTCGAGGGACTTTTGGAGGTGGATGGGGAAGACGGTGAAGCGAGGTGTTGAGGAGGTGGTGGGGAAGGGAAGGGAAGGGAATGGAAGGGTGGGGCTGGGAAGGGAAGGGAAGGGAAGGGAAGGGATGGGAAGGTGTAGGGAAAGACTTGCACGTCCCGGAGGAAGTTTGATATCAAGATTTTTGCCTCAATGACCACTGCAGCTTTTCATTTTCGCCTTCTCTCCTTCACCAAAGGAAACCATCGATCGAGAGATCTGACCTACGAGGGCGTTTCGCGGCAGCTTGGTAGTATATAGCCCTATTACGAAATCCGAGACGTTTCGCTTCACAAAAACATCGTGGAGAGATATAAGCCGTGTGTGTGTTGAGTATTACAACATGCACGTGTGGAGATTTCGTTGAAGGTTGCATGAGGCTAGGTCTGTATAGGACGTACTGTAGAGCAGAGGTACGGTGATCTGATTTTCTGCGTAACCAGTAGAGAATGCAACACCGGTCAGCGAACCTGGAATCTCACAATCCCAACGAGAAGGCCAGGACCGTATTGGGAAAGCTCAAAAAGCGGCTCGTGCTGCGCGAAATCTTTTGTGCCCAAACCAGAATGGGAATTCTTGGAGTTCGGGGTCAAGCAGAGTCGTGAGTGCCGCAGGGACGGATGTGACAAGTTGCCGTTTTGGGCCGGAGCGGTGCGTGTGTTATTGAGCGTGAAGAATGGGGGTTGGCTGTGGGGGTTTACGGTAGGCTGAATTCGTGGGGTAGGGAAGGAGAGAGTGAAGGGGAATTGGGAGGCTGAGGGTTCGCACTTGGATCGGATAGAATTTCTAGGTAGTATGGAAGTTGGTCAAATCTCAAAATGGATGTGCTGTGATGCTGTATCCGTGCTGGTGAGGGACGTTTCAAGACGACGTGAGGATCAACCATGAAGAGATGTGGAAATTGCTGATCTGCTGAAGCAGCCAGGATGGAGAATAGCTCAACGCCCTTTCCATCTCGTGCGGTAGCAGATCAAATCGTCTGATGCATTTCAATCCGGTTAATAACATGCGCAGAGGCGCCCAACAAGCGGATCTTCGTCCTGGAGCTTAGAAGATGGCAGTGAAGGTCTGTAGAGCTCTTGAAGGACGTGGCGGATGAGTCTTCTCGGTACCTAGAACGGCGCCAAAGTAAAAAGAATCGAGTCAGGGAAAGTTTGAGCTAGGAAAGATTCAGAATAGAATTGGAAGAAGATAGTCTCGTAAATGTCGAGGGGGGTGGAAGCAAGCATGGCAAGGGTGTTGTATTTTTGGGGGAAACATAGCCTGGATCTTGAAATGTCGAGAAGAAATAGCGCGTAGATGAAATAGTGGCAGGTTGCGTTGGAAGGCTTTTGAGGCCCTGAAATATCTGTTTCAACTAACAATCGTCACTGATTAGAAGATGGAAGGCTGGAATGAGGATTCTGGATTCCGTCAGGGCTTTACGGTATCTTTGAGTCTCGTCGAATCTCGAGTATCAAAAGATAAAGAGGGGAAGAAGGATATGTTGCAAAAAGCCATAATTTCAACAAATTTCCATGACTTTCCATGCTCCTCTGGAGTTTTGTAGAAACCATGAAGCGTAGCCCAGGAGAATCGGCATATGAAAAGCAAATAGTAATTAGTCTTGATGGAAATTGAATCAAAGTGGTGGAAGACCGCAGAAAGCGACAGCGACTTGAAGTTAGAGGATAGAGAACGTTCATCCTTCTTCCAGCGGCAACCATGGAGAGCAACTCCGAAGTTTTAGATGGAAAAATTTCGATTGGCCAGAAGAGTGACAGGATGTTGGAGAACTGTAAATGTATAGACCCGGATGACTGAAGAATCCGCATCGAAGCTTGGAGGGATGGAGATATCGGAATGACCTTGGCTGGTAGAGAAGCAGTAATGGCTTGACAGAAGGTCGACAGTAAGACTATATCTCCTCCATCTCTCGAACCCTTCTCATCAACCAAGCTCAATGGACGCTCTCCTGATGTATTCGTGAGTATCGCGTAGGGCCCTCACTCGGCTGACCTCTATGTAACCACACCAAAGTCTATCTGCAGCCATCGACGTTTTCCACCAGAAAAGACTGGGCCAGCCAAGCAAAGGCAAAGCTATGACGCTGGTAAAGATTGCTCATGTTTCCTCAAGTGAGAAGCGCTATGTTGCGGGATATATCCACATACTAGCTTCTTGGACTGAAGTTTCAGATTATATTATATAGTCTTTTGAGGATGGCAATGCAACATGCTCAAGATACGACGGAGCTCGGCTACAAGTACTGGTGGGCAAGATGTAATTTTAGAAATAAAGTGAGCTCCTATTTTTCGATCTTTGGGGACTGATTGCTGGGCCTCACATTGTTCACCTGACTTTAGGGGTTCCCGAGCAACATGGGATCAAATTTGCCTGTTTTATCCATAGCACATTCAGTATCCTCTTATCCTCATCATATCACCACGTATGCAAGTACTGAGGTGACTGACTCCGGCAGTCTTTCACAATAGGCGCCCCACTTATCGTTGACCGGTCTTTTGAGTCACTGACCTCCAACTGGGGCAACACATGGCGTTACCTGGTCTCGGATGAACAGGTTCGATGGATGGGCCCGGAAAGATGCGCCATACATTTTGCGCTTTCCGCGCAACGCTCTGTGGAATCTCTGGGCCAAGACGCAGCACAAGCCGGTATAGGAATCGTAGCCGACAAGCCACCTGAAAATCTCGTGCGGTGCATCGATTTCAGGTACCTAACGGATGCGCTGACGCCACAAGAAGCAGTTGAGATGCTCTGGAAGGAGGAGGCAGGATAGGAGGAAGTTGAGCAAAATCGTGCGGTATCGATTTACACAACAAGCGCCAGCTGGCTAGGGTATTCAGACGAGAATCCGAGCGCGCTAATCAAAGAGGCAAAGAGTAACGGGTTCCACCATTTGAAATTCAGGTTAGGTGGAGACTTGGAGCGCGACAAAAGACGGTTGGAGATAGCAAAAGAGATTATTGGTGATGACGATGTCCTCATGCTTGACGCAAACTGGTAACTTTCTTCCGCGCCTACAAGTATGCGTTCGAAGTCTGAGAGAAGTAGCAATAGAAATGGTCTATTCCGGAGGCAGCGGAATGCCTCTCTCACCTCGCACCCTACAAGGCATTGTTCATTGAGTAACCGACGTCACCCGATG